>OLNF01004076.1_pt1 | contig 10184 bp, 6 predicted proteins | sample 1673061 | NCBI WGS metagenome assembly OLNF01 (sample SAMEA3136751, study PRJEB25190) | human gut metagenome | reverse complement strand
GACAACCTGGACGACGTGAAGGACGCCGACGTCATCTACGGCGACATCTGGGCCTCCATGGGCGAGGAGGACAAGATGGCGGAGCGGGCGGAGCTGCTCTCCCCCTACCGGGTGGACGAGGAGGTCCTGCGAAAGACCGGGAACCCCGACGTCCTCTACCTCCACTGCCTGCCGTCCTTCCACGATTTTGAGACCCGAATGGCCAAGGAATGGCGGGAGAAGGGCATCGACATCCGGGAGGTCACGGACGAGGTCTTCCGGGGCAAGCGCAGCGTGGTCTTTGACGAGGCGGAGAACCGGATGCACTCCATCAAGGCCGTGCTGGTGGCCACCATGGCGTAGTCTCTCCGGCGCTGGGCGCGCCGGAAAAGGAGGTCCCCCTATGAAGCGTTTCCGTATGCCGACGGCATATACCATCCTCTTCCTTCTCATCATCCTGGTGGCCGCCGCCACCTGGCTCATCCCGGCGGGGAGCTATGACCGGGTGGAGGGCGTCCCCATCCCGGGGACCTATCAGGCGGCGGAGCCCAGCCCACAGGGGCTGGGGGCCATCGCCAAGGCGGCCTTCTCCGGCTTTTACGACGCCGTGGACGTCTGCCTCTTCATCCTGATGGTGGGGGGCTTTCTGGGCGTCGTGATGAAGAGCGGGGCCATCGACGCCGGGGTCAGCAACGTCATCGCCCGGCTGAACGGCCGGGAGAAGTGGCTCATCCCCATCCTGATGCTCTTCTTCGGTCTCGGCGGCACCACCTACGGCATGTGGGAGGAGACCATGGCCTTCTACCCCCTGCTGATCCCGGTCTTCCTGGCGGCGGGCTATGACGCCGTGGTGGGCATCAGCGTGATCCTGCTGGGGGCCGGGGCCGGTGTCATCGCCTCCACGGTGAACCCCTTCGCCACCGGCATCGCGGCGGGCTTCGCCGGGGTTTCCCTGGGGGAGGGCATCGGCCTGCGGCTCTTGCAGTGGGTCCTCTTCGAGGGCCTTGCCATCTGGTATGTGATGGCCTACGCCGAGCGGGTGCGGCGGGACCCCTCCCGCTCCGTGGTGGGGGTGGGCAGCGGCAGCCTGCGGGTGGACGCCCAGGAGGTCCTGCCCCTGACGGCCCGGCGGAAAGTGATCCTGGCCCTCTTCGCCGGGGCCTTCCTCCTGATGACCTACAGCGTCATCCCCTTTGACGAGATGGGCCTCGCCCTGCCCTCCTGGGGCTGGTGGTTCCCGGAGCTCTCGGCCCTGTTCCTTGTGAGCGGCATCGTCATCGGCCTTGTGGACCGGCGGCGGGAGGACGAGATCGCGGAGACCTTCGTGGCGGGCTGTGCGGATATGCTGGGGGTGGCCCTCATCATCGGCATCAGCCGGGCTCATCACGGGCTATGGCGGCGGCGTGCTGCGCGACACGCTGATGCAGGGCACGGGCGTGTACTTCACGTCGCACCCCGACCTCATCGTCATCTGCATCTTGCTGTGCGCGTTCGTGTTCTACTTCCGCGGCGTGTTTCGCCACTTAGAGGCTACGGTGTTTTTTGCCGATGCGCTGTCGGTGGGCCTGTTCGCGCTGGCGGGCGCGTCGAAGGCCGTGGCGTTTCAGCAGGGCATGGTGCTCAGCATCATCATGGGCGCCATCACCGCGGTGGGTGGCGGAGCCATCCGCGACATTTGCGTAGGGGAGATTCCCGGCGTATTCAAGCGCAGCAACTATTATGCCGTGGCCGGTTTGGGCGGCGCTACGGCGTACGTGGTGCTGGCGCGCTTCGGCTGCCCGCTTGCGCTGGCGGGCGTGGCCTGCGTGTTCGCCGTGGTGTTTTTGCGCTACTGGAGCGTGTACTTCGATTGGCGCACCACGGCCGAGGCCGATTTGACGCCGCGCGTTGCGCGCGGGCTGCGCCGCGCGGGCGGCGTGGTTACGGGCGTGTTCTTGCACGGTGGCGACGACGAACGCCGCCGTCGCGACCGTGCAGTGCAGACTGGCGGGATGAAGCCCGCTGGCGGTGGGGGAGATGACGCGCACGATGAAGGCGGCGAGGCATCTGGACAGCACGCGGAAGACGAAACCTGGCCTCAGAATTTACGGTAGCGGTCGCCCGACGCTTGGCACCCGTGGGGGTCTTGTTGCGTTTGGACGCAGCCGCGGCGCGCAGCCGCTTGGCCTGCTACAATGCAACTACTACTGACGAAAAACGAAAGGGCCTTTTCATGGCTGATTACATCGAGGGCAAGCGCCCCGTTATCGAGGCGTTCCGCACCGGCGGCACACTGGAACCCGCCCGCGCCGCCGCGCTGCTGCCCGACCGTGCCGACACCGTGATGCTGTACAACCGCATCCTTATGGGCGACTACATGAAGCGCGACCCCATGATCGAAGACATCATGCGCAAAGCGAAGCGCAATGGCGTGAAAGTCATCCAGGTTCCGCGTGCAGAGCTTGACGAGAAGTCGGCGCGTGGCAGCCATCAGGGCGTCATGGCCGAGGCCGCCCCGTTCAACTACGCGGGCATCGGCAAGGTCATCGACGACGCGAACAAGTACGCCGAAGAGCACGACGGCCGCGCGTTGGTGGTACTGTGCGACCATCTGACCGATGCGGGCAACCTGGGCGCCATCAGCCGCAGCTGCGAAGCGGTGGGCGCATCGGGCCTGGTCATCCCCAACAAGCGCAGCGCGCGTGTTGAGGCGTCCACGTACAAAAGCTCGGCGGGCGCCATCACGCACGTGCCCGTGGCGCAGGTGTCCAACATCGTGCAGGCCATTCAGCGCTTGCAGGAAGAGGGCTTTTGGGTGTGCGCCGCAACCGAACACACCGACGACGTGGTGTGGGACGCCAACCTGAAGGGCAAAATCGCCATCGTGCTGGGCAACGAGCACGACGGCGTGTCCCGCCTGGTGCTCGAGCGCTGCGACTTCTTCGCGAAGCTGCCGCTTGAGGGCGAGGTGGCCAGCCTGAACGTCGCCCAGGCGGCAACGGCCGTCATGTACGAGTGGCTGCGTCAGAACAGGTAGGATTTGGCGAAAGCGCCAAGCGGGCTGAGAGCTCGGCGGGCGCGATGAGCGAACGCCCGCATACGGCTGGGTGCGCCTTCGCGGTTGCCTTTGTGTGATTCGGTTGACGGAGTCTTGGCGGGGCCCATGCGGCCTTGGCGCTGCGCGGGCCGTTCAACGGGCTCAGCAGTTTTAGCAAGTAATGAATGCGAAAGGAGGGATGTGCGATGGCGAAGCAACGCAAACGCTTGCTGCTGGTGGACGGCTACAACGTGCTGCGCTCGGGCAGCCGGTATCAGGAAGCGTTCGCGCATCCCGACTATACCGACGACGCGTTCAACACCGCGCGCGAGCGGCTGATCAACGACGTCATCAACTATGCGGGCCGCGATTACAAGGCCGTCATCGTGTTCGACGGCGCCGACAACGAGTTCTCCACCGGCGAAGTGGAAACTATCGGCGGCGTGCGCATCATGTTCAGCCCCGCCGGCACATCGGCCGACAAGGTCATCGAGAAGCTGGCGCACGATGCGCGCGTGCGCAATGTGGAAACTCTGGTGGTCACGTCCGATGCCACCATCCAGGACACCGTGTTCGGCTTCGGCATCGACCGCATGTCGGCGAACGGGTTCTCGCGCGAGGTGGGTATGTACTACGAGGACGTGCACCTTGACGAGACGCCGAAAGTGGCGCTGAAACGCACGCTCGGTGACCGGATTAAACCGGACGTGCTCGAAAAACTGAAAGCCATGCGCGATGGCAAAGCGTAAAGCGAAGCGGCCGGAAGGATTTCCTTCCGGCCGCTTTCCTACTCCTGCGTGCTGTCGAGGTGCTCCTTGGCCAGGTAGATGGGACGGCGCTTGTTCTCGATGTAGTCGCGTCCCAGGTATTCGCCAATCACTCCCAGCACGGCAAGCTGCAGGCCGCCGAACAGCAGGATCAGGCAGGCAAGCGTGGGGTACCCGGGCACGTTCGTGCCGTACAGCACGTATTCGCCCAGCACGGCAAGCAAGTAGACCACGGCGGCGACGGCGCACAGCGAGCCGATCCAGATGGCAACCTTCAGCGGCCACGTGGTGAACCCGAAGATGCCGGTGGCGGCATAGCGGAACAGCTTCCTGAACGACCACTTGCTTTTGCCGGCGGCGCGCTGCTCGGCCTCGTAGGGCACCTCAAGCGTGTTGAAGCCGATCCATGCGAACAGCCCCTTGCTGAAGCGCTCGCGCTCGGGCAGCGCGAGCAATGCGTCGCGCACGCTGCGGCGGAACACGCGGAAGTCGCTGACGTTGGCGGGGATGGCAATGTCGTCGGCCATGCCGTTGAACGTTCGGTAGAACGCGCGCTTGAACAGCTTCAGCACGAAGCCTTCTTTGCGCTGAACTTGGCACGCGGCAACGCAGTCGACGTCGGGGCTTTCCATGAGCAGGCGGTACATACGCAGCGCGTCGGCGGGCGTTTGCTGCATGTCGGCGTCGATAAGACAGATGGCGCCTCCGCGCGCGGCTTGCATGCCCGCGTACAGCGCCGATTCCTTGCCGAAGTTGCGCGAGAACGTGACGGCTTGCACGGCGTGGCGGCCACGTGCCGTTTCGACGACGCGGCGCAAAAGCTGCGCGGAGCCGTCTTGGCTGCCGTCGTTGACGAACACGATCTCAAGCTTCACGCCGGCGTTCTCGAAGCATTCCGTGGCCGTTTTGTAGAACAGCGGGATGTTGTCCGCCTCGTTGTAGCAGGGAACCACCAGCGTCAGGTCGTATGTTGCCTGAGCGCCCGGTGCTGTTTGCTGCGTGTTCTGCGCGTCCGTGCTCACTTGAGTTGCCTTTCCTTGTAGGTAGCGTGCTGCCTGGCTTTAACTGCCGGTGTAAATCGGTTTATTCCCTGTTCGCGAAGCGTGCGCAGCGGTTCAGCTACGAAGCTGCCGCGAACTGGCTGCTCCGTTTGCTGCACCGCTGGCGCGCACGTGCTGTCTTACGACGGTGCGGTGCGGTTCGCCGCATCCGCTTCTCGGGTTACTGTTTCGAGCTAGGTTTAGCTTTGTCTTGCCCCTATGCTACGCTTGCGCACCGCCGCGCGCCATACGCCGAACAGCGTAACGGATGCAATGCTCACAATCGCGCCCGGCACCAGCCCCGGCGTCAGGTAGCGCAGCTCGATGGTATTCTCGCCTGCGGGCACCTGCACGCCCATCAGTCCCTCGTAGGCGGGGTTTAGCTCGGCGGGCTGACCGTTGACCGTGACGCTCCAACCGCTCTCGTAGGGCTGGCTGATCACCAGCGTCTCGTCCTGCGCGGCGTTAAACGTGGCGGCGATGTGCCCGTTTTCGTACGCGGTCAGCGCGAAGTTGCCGGCAGCCTTGATGCACGATAGCTGCTCGGAAAGCGAGCCGACGTCAACGCTGACCACCTGCAGCAAGTCGCTAGCGTCAACGTCCCAGAAATCGTGCTGCGTATCCGCCGGCGTGCCGTCTTTGTGCTTGATCTCGAATGAGTCGTCGCCAAGCGGCACGATCGAAACCTGCATCGGCTGCCCGGCGTGTCCTTCGCCAAGCGTCACCTCGTTGAACGACCCGCGTCTGCCAACGGTTTGCACAAACCGCCCATCGACGTACACGTCGCACATGATGCCGTTGTCGTAGAACAAGTCGAGCAGGCACAGCGTGGGCGCGTACAGCATCACCGGCCCGTCGATTGCCGGCGTGATGGTAAACGTGCGGCAGGTGCCGTCGCTGTCGTTCTCGCTGACGGAGGGGGCGGCGAACACGTCGGTGGCGTTATCGGCAGCCGCGTTGAGCAGGGCGTTTTGGTTCGCGAATGGCTGCCCTTGTTCCCATTCGACGCTTGTTTGCCCGGTGGTGCCCCAGCCAAGCGGCAGCGCCAAGTCGTTACGGTAAAGGTTGTAGGCGCCGTGCAACGTCTCGGTTCCCGCAAGCGTTGCGGCAGCGGGTGCGCTATCGTCGACGATGTGCGTGACGCCCAGCAGCGCATCGGCTACGATGTTTTGGCTGCGGTAGTACGTGCCTACGGGCGAGTACTTCGTGTAGCCAAGCGCGGCCAGCAGCTCCTGGATGCGCGATTCCTGCGTGGACGAATAGTGATCGAACGTGCTGTAGGCCAGCAGCAGCGCCATGTTGTCGGGGCCGTATGCCTTCGTGGAGCCCCAGTACGGCGCGGCGTTCGCCACGCGCGTGAACTCGATGCCGCCGTTTTCGCTGGGCGCGTCCTGCGCCGGAAGCTGCTGGTAGAACGCGCGCATGTTCGCAACATCGCCGGCATAGCCGCTTACTGGGTAGCAACAGGGCGTCAGCTGCAGGTAAGAAGCGTACACTTGCTCGCCAACAAGCAGGATAGCCAGCGCGGCGCACGCAACGGCCGATGCGATGCGGTGCGGCGCGGCGGGACCTGCCGCGCTGGCGAGGTTCGCGCCGGGCGTTTCGCCGTTGGCAATGCGGGGCGCGAAGCCCTCTTGCGTGTCCGTTTGCGCAGTCGCCGCTGTGGGCTTCGCCACGCTTTGCGCTGCCGTGCTTTGCTCGCCGCCGCCGCTTGCTTTGCGGGAAACCGCAAAGGTTGCGCGACTGCCGTGCGCTTTTGTTGCCGTTGCGCCCGCGTGTGCGATTGCCGCTGCAAGCACGGTGAACCCGGCAAGGAGCGCAATCTCAAGCATGGCCAGCTTGAAGCTTGGGAGCCACGTTCCTTTTGCCACTCGCGTTGCCACGATGGACGCGGCGAACGCGGCAGTCATGACGCCGCCGCCCCATGCGATGGCGCGCGCGCGCCGTTCGCGGTCAAGGTTGCCCAGCTGACACATGCCCTCGGCGGCCAGCAGCACCAGCACCAGCAAAATAGCGAATCCGTTGCGGTTCGTGTACGAGCTTTCCACCACGAACCCGCTCCACACCGTGGTCCAGACGGGGAATATCAGCGAGCTGGCCATAACGGCGAACAGGATGCCGCTTGCCAGCTTCGCGCGCTTGCTAACCGCGCCGTTCGCGAAAAACACGCCAAGCCCCACCAGCGCGAACGCGGATATGACGATGGCGGGCGTGTTGCCGTGCGGATTCACGCCGGGCAAGGTACCGATGCAGAACAAGTTGGGCACGGCCAGCGGGTTGTGCGATAGTCCCAGCGACTCGACCAGCGATGAGAGGCCCACCAGCCCGCCGCCTTTGCCGCCCAAAAGCGACAGCGCGGTGGGCAGCAGCACCACAAGGCTTGCGCCCACGGCAAGCAGCATGGTGGCGGCAAAGCGCACGCACGTGCCAAGCCGACGCCCGCGCAGCTGCTCGGCCCGCGCAAGCTCGCAGAAGAAGTACAGCACGCTAAACAGGCACACCATGTAGCCCGTGTACCAGTTGAACAGCACGGCTGCGGTGCAGGACGCGAACAGCCCCGCGCAGCTTCGGCGCTGCACCAGGCGATAGGCGCCCAGCGCTGCAAGCGGCAGCATGATGACGCCGTCAAGCCACATGATGTTGCTGGCGTATCCCAGCACGTAGCCCGACAGCGCGTACGTGCTTGCCAGCGCAACCAGCAACCCGTGCTGCCACCACGGCGCCGCAACCGTGGCGCGTCGCGCGCCGCGCAGGTTGGCCGCTGCGGGGGCCAGGAAACGTCCGCGCAGCAAGGTCAGGCACGTCAGGGCGCAGGCGGGGATTTTCAGCAGATACAGCACGCTGAAGAATTTCGGCATGTCTTCGGGCTGCCAAAAGGCGGCCAGCAGGTTGAACGGGCTTGCCAGATAGTACGAGAACAGGCTGAACATGCCGCCGCCAAGCCCGGCGGCGTTGCTGTACAGCAGGTCGGCATCGCCGCGCAGCACGTCGGAGAACCATCCGAAGTAGTCGACGTATTGCAGCGGCATGTCGTACAGCATCACCGAAACGTCGCCGAACGGGTAGATGCCCGAAGCGGCGAACGCGGCCAGCACTACGGCGAAGGGGACAAGAAACGCCAGCGCATACGGCGCGGCGGTTTTCGCGAAGAGGTGCTCGCGGTCGGCGTCGGATGAAACGGTGATTGGCAATTGCATGATGATAAGTAGCCCTTTCGGTATGCTCCGTGAAAAGGGGGAGCAGCACCCGATACTACCGGTGCCGCCGCTTCGGCACAACTTTGTACGCCCGCGCGCGCAAACAAACTAAAGCATCAACACAAGGAAAAGCGTCAACGCAAGCGGTATCGCGGCAGCAACGTTGCTATTGAAATGTTGCTGTCTCCTCGTCTTCGATTCAGAAAATCTCATTATTGGCCAGTGTTCGCCAAAAATTCGAGAAGCTGAAGGTTTCGCGGCCATATTTTGCCGAAGCTGAATTGCCTTAGTTTCGGATGTTGTCCAGTACGTCATCTCGACCATCAAAAAGGTAACGAAAGGAGGATTTCCGGTAGTGAACGCATAGAAGAATGAGCATGGTGGCGATCGCTCCACATTGCCAAATTCAGGTTCTCGTTTTTTTGGCAAACAGTGGCCACAATTTTGAGAAGTTGAAGAAGCCGGAAGACCCGAGGCGACGTCGCCTAGAAAAGCGACGAGAACGTGCGGCGGGGTAGGGATGGGGCAGCGGCAAGGGCGCGCGTATGCGATCGCGGGCGAGGATTGGTGCGATAAGGGCGGCCCCAATGTTGCCTTCACGCTGCCCGCTGCGCGCTTGGCGCCTTTGTGCGTTTGTATTGCCGTCCGGGCGTGGTAGAATGCCTTTCGGTTGCGCGGGTTGCAACTGCGTTTCCCCAGGTAGATGGGCGAAACAACAAAAAACTTCCACAGTTCGTAAAAATTTTCCTTGACGGGCTTGACCTTTCGCCGTATTCTAGCAAATTGCAACTTTTTCGCAGTTTTGCGGATGCACCTGAAGGAGGAAAAGCCTCGTGGCCCAAGACAAAAATGCTGGTCAGACAGTACTTTATCGCAATCGCCGCTCGTTTGCGAAGATTCCTGACGTCATGGACGTGCCCAACCTCATCGCCATTCAAACGGATAGTTTCAAATGGTTCATGAACGAGGGCCTCGATCAAGCGTTCCAGGACATCGCCCCGATCGAGAACAACACCAAGGACATGTGCGTCGAATTCGGCGACCACAAGTTCGGCGAACCCAAGTACACCGTCGACGAGTGCAAGGAAAAGGACGTCAGCTATCAGGCGCCCCTGTTCGTTGAAATCCGTTTCATCAACCGTGAAACGGGCGAGATCAAGGAGCAGGAGGTGTTCATGGGCGATTTCCCGCTCATGACCAACCGCGGCACCTTTATCATCAACGGCACCGAGCGCGTCGTCGTGTCCCAGCTCGTTCGCTCTCCGGGCGTGTACTTCGGCTCCGAGCGCGACAAGACCTCCGACAAGACGCTGTACAACGCAAAGGTCATCCCCAGCCGCGGTGCATGGCTGGAGTTCGAAACCGACAAGCGCGACATCCTGTCCGTGCGCATCGACCGCAAGCGCAAGCAGCCTGCAACGCTGCTGGTGCGCGCGCTTGGCCTGGCCGAAACCCGCGAGGAGATCATCGAGCTGCTCGGTAACGACGAGATGGTGCTGCGCACGCTCGACCGCGACCCCGCCACAACGAAGGAAGAGTCGCTCATCGAGCTGTACAAGCGCTTCCGTCCCGGCGAGCCGCCCACCATCGACTCCGCGCGCACGCTGCTTGAGGGCCTGTTCTTCAACCCGCAGCGCTACGACCTGGCGAAGGTTGGCCGCTACAAGATCAACAAGAAACTCGGCTTCGATCAGGAGGAGTCCACGTGCTCTACGCTGACCGAAGAGGACATCACGAAGACCATGCAGTACATCATCGGCCTGCATGCGAACGCTGATGGCGTGAAGGTCGACGACATCGACCACTTCGGCAACCGCCGCATCCGCACGGTCGGCGAGCTGATCCAGAACCAGTTCCGCATCGGCCTGTCGCGCATGGAGCGCGTCGTGCGCGAGCGCATGAGCATGCAGGAGCCCGACGAGATTACGCCGCAGTCGCTCGTGAACATCCGCCCCATCGTGGCGGCCATCAAGGAGTTCTTCGGCTCCTCGCAGCTGTCCCAGTTCATGGACCAGGCAAACCTTGCCGCAGGCATCACGCACAAGCGCCGTCTGTCCGCACTTGGCCCGGGCGGCCTGTCCCGCGAGCGCGCCGGCTTCGAAGTTCGCGACGTTCACAATTCCCACTACGGTCGCATGTGCCCCATCGAGACGCCTGAAGGCCCGAACATCGGCCTTATCGGCTC
>OLNF01004068.1_pt1 | contig 10205 bp, 7 predicted proteins | sample 1673061 | NCBI WGS metagenome assembly OLNF01 (sample SAMEA3136751, study PRJEB25190) | human gut metagenome | reverse complement strand
AAAACAAAAAATGCAGCCGCGGGGCAAAGCCCCGCGGCTGCATTCATATTAGCCTGTTAGTCTTGCCGCTGCAGCTTTTCCAGCATCCGAGTGAATTCCTCCGGCAGCGGACAGGTGAGGGAGATCTTCTTCCCCGTGGCCGGGTGAATGAACTCCAGGGCCGTGGCGTGGAGGCACTGGCCCGTCAGCCCCGGCACAGGCTTTTTGGTCCGCAACGCCGGGCGGCTGCGTATTAAAGAGTGTGACCGCATTGCCGCTATGCAGGAAGAGCTTGCCAAGATGGGCGGCACGGTAAAAGCGGACGGCGATACCCTGACAATTGAGGGCTGCGCCCTGCACAAGCCCACGGCGCCGCTGAACGGCCATAACGACCACCGCATTGTAATGGCAATGGCCGTTGCTGCCCTGGCCGCAGGCCAGCCAGCGGTCATCGAGGGGGCCAATGCGGTCAACAAAAGCTGGCCGGATTTCTTTGAGGTCATCAAGGGCCTGGGGGCCCATGTAACAAATCAGGGGTGAAAGCAAAATGGACGGGATGGATAAAAACAAAACGTTTTTAATTGTGGGCCTGGGCCTGCTGGGCGGCAAATATGCCCAGGTGCTCAGCCAGAAAGGCTACCGCGTGACCGGCATTACCCACAGCCAGAGCACGCTGGATTATGCGCTGGAACACGCCTATATCTGCGAGGGCCGCAACGAAAACTTTGACGACCTGGTGCAGAACGCGGATTACATCATCTTTGGCCTGTACCCCACTGTGCTGCTGGAATGGGTCAAGCAGTACGGCCACCTGGTCCGCCCCGGCACGCTGATAACTGATGTTTCCGGCGTAAAGCGCGGCGTGGTGGAGCCGGTGCAGCAGATGCTGCCGGAGGGCGTAGAGTTCATTGCCAGCCACCCCATGGCCGGCCGTGAGACCAGCGGCGTGGCCCACAGTGCCGAGGTAAACTTTGCCCCGGCAAACTTTATCATTACCCCCACCGAAAAAAACACCCCGGAAGCCATTGAATGGTGCCGTACCCTGGCCCGCACACTGGGGTTTGCCCGCATCAGTGTGCTCAGCCCGGCAGAGCATGACCACATGATCGGCTATGTCAGCCAGCTGTGCCATGCCATTGCCGTCAGCCTGATGTGCGCCAGCGATAACACCGAGCTTGCCAAGTATACCGGGGACTCTTTCCGCGACCTGACCCGCATTGCGCGCATCAACGATAAAATGTGGGCGGAGCTGTTCTTGTGGAACAAGGATAACCTGATTAGTGAGATCGATATGTTCAGTGATGCACTTGCCACCATGCGCCAGAAACTGGTGGATGACGACCGCGAAGGGCTGGAAAAAATGTTCCGCCTTTCCACCGAGCGCCGCAAGGCATTTGATAAAAAATAACCGGGAAGCCGGTCTGTTTTGCCGGAAGGGAGGCGGCCTTTATGCCCCGTAAAGAAGGACAAAAATTAAAGCTGCTTACGTTGTTGGAAATTTTTGTGCGGGAAACCGACGAAAAGCACCCCATCAGTGTGCCGCGCATGGTAGAACTGCTGAAAGAGCGCGGCATTGTGGCAGAGCGCAAAAGCGTGTATGACGATATCCAGACCCTGAACGAAATGCCGGATACCCCCTTTGAGATCGTGCAGCAGCGCGGCCGCGGGGGCGGGTATTATATGGTGGATACCCCGTTTGAACTGGCGGAGCTGAAACTGCTGGTGGACGCTGTGTATGCCAGCAAGTTCATCACCGCGCGCAAAAGCAAGGTGCTGATCGAAAAGCTGGGACGGTTCACCTCCCGCTACCGCCAGGAGGAGCTGGACCGCAAGGTGCTGGTTTCCGGCCGGGTGAAAAGCCAGGAGGAAAAGATCCTTTACAGCGTGGATACCCTGCACAGCGCCATCACCGCGGGCAACCAGGTGCGGTTCAAATACTGTGACTGGGACCTGCAAAAGCAGATGGTGCCCCGTCATGAAGGCCAGCTGTACACCGTCAGCCCCTGGGTGATGGTGTGGGAAAACGGAAACTATTATATGATCGCCTATACCGAAGGCCGTCTGAAGCACTACCGCGTGGATAAAATGCGCAAGGTGGAGCTGCTGCCGGATACCGAACGTGAAGGCGCTGAGGAATACGCCGAATTTGACGTAAACCAGTATATGCAGCAGATGTTTGATATGTTCAACGGCCCGGTGCGCAAAGTGACCATGCGGTGCGAAAACCGCCTGGCCGGGGCGATGATCGACCGGTTTGGCACGGGGGTTACCCTGGTGCGCAACCCGGATGGCGACCACTTTAATGTGGTGGTAAATGTGCAGGTCAGCCCCCGGTTTTACGGCTGGGTGGCCGGCTTTGGCACAGGAATCGAAATTCTGGACCCACCCAGCGTGCGTGCAGAAATGAAGAAAAAGCTGGATGAGCTGGAGGGCCTTTACCGCTGATGCAGACAGCAAAACAAAAGCTCAAACGCGCAGCACCGTGGCTGTTTTTGCTGCTGGTGCTGGCCGGGCTTGCCGCAGTGCGCGGTCTTGCCGCCAATTATGAGATCGGGTACGAGATCATGAACGGCGACTTCCAGAATTATAACCCGGTGCGCCACCTGCTGGCCGGGCAGGTACCTTATCGTGATTTTACCGTCTACCTTGGTGCGGGCGAGCTGTACAGCGTGGGCGGTTTGCTGCTGGTGCTGGGCAACAGCTTTGGCCGCAGCATGTTTGCCACAAACTTTTGCACCTGGTTCTATTTTGAGCTGCTGGTGCTGGCGGTCTGCCTGGTGGTCATCGGCACTGCCCGTGCGGCCCGCGCGGCAGCGCTGGCGCTGTGCAGCGTGTTTTTTGCCTATGTGCAGGGGGCAAACCTGCCGTTTGCCGGTCAGGTGAACACCCTGCTGAGCTATGCCGCCGCCAACGGCAACAGCGCCCGCATGATGCGCTCCGCCGCTTTAACACTGGCGGTACTGGTCATCCTGCTGGGACTGCATTTCTGGCAGCAGGATACAAGCAGGCGGCTGTTGGCCCCAGCGGTGCTGGTGCCCTTTGCCGCAGGCTTTTTTGTGCCTTGGAGCAATGATATGGGCGGCGCTGCCTATATTTCCATTGCGCTGGGGTATGGGCTGTATCTCATCCGGCTGTATCGCAGTTCCATCGGTAAAATTGTGGTGCAGACACTGCGCTACATCGTTACCAGTGTGGTGGGGCTTGGCGTTTCGGTGCTGCTCATCAGCTGGGGGCACCCGCTGGCCTGGCTGCGCCAGACCCGCGGAACCAGCGCTTACCAGACTTGGTATTACGGCAATACCCTCAGCGACCGGGTGTGCAGCGTGGCAGACCTGCACTGGCCGGGCGCGGCAGTGTTCTGCCTTGCGGCGGCACTGGCGTTTGCCATCGGTATTTTTGTCTGCCGCAGCAAACACTCTGCTGTGTTGGCGGCCGGGGGCTTTGCCCTGACACTGGGCATGGTGCTGTGGAACCTGCTGTACGGCATGGTCAGTGCCTCCAACAATGGGCCCACGGGCGGCGCGGCGGCACTGGCTGCCGTACTGGCCCCGGCGTGTATCATCAAAGCGGTGCTGCTGGTTTGCCAAAAGGTAAGCTTTCCGCAGGTTGCAGCGCGCATTGTGCCCGCAGGCTGTGCGGTGCTGGGGGCCGCTGTGCTGGCCGTCGGCATGGCCGGGCAGGTGCAGACCCGCATTGGCGGGCACGAGGGCTATACCTTTGTGCCGGAGCTGGGTGGCTGGATCGGCGACCAGGCCGAAAAGCTGGCAACCGAAAAGGAACTGACGGCGGGCAAGCGGCTGTTTGGCACCTATTCCAGCGCGCTGGAAGCCATGACTGGCCAGCTGCAGCCTACCGGCACGGATTACATCATCCATGCCCTGGGGGATCGCCAACGCCTGGCGTACCTGCAAACCTTCCAGCAGGAAAATTTTGACATTGTCGTGACCCCCAGCCCCAAGGTGGCCCCGCCGGAGCGGTGGAGCCGCAACGCCAACTGGTGGTTCTACCGGGAGCTGTACCGTTACTGGCAGCCGGTGGCAAACACCTTCCAGTCCGGCGGCATGCACCTTTTCTGGGAGCGCACCGGAACCGATAACAATCTGAACGTGGAAACCACGACCGCTGCCACCCTGCAGGGAGATGGCACTGTGCTGGTGACCGTAACGGCGGCGGATGCGGATTTTTGCGGTGTGGCGGATGTAACGCTGCACTATGGGCTGGTTAGCTCTGACAGCATGGACCACCCGTTTGACCGGCAGTTCCTGCATGTGACCTGTGTGACGGAAAACGAACTCTGCGCCGCCGCGGAACGCGACACCAACCAGGGCGATTTCTACCTGCCCACCGACCGCGACAGTTACGAGGTGCCTATCACCATTTCCAACGGTGTGGGGAAAATTCTGCTGACGGCAAAATCCGGCAGCGACACCGTGTACCCGCAGGTAAACGCAGTTGAAGTGAATGCGACGTATCAGGATTGGGAGTACTTCTTCGAGTAACGCGGAAAAAACTGCAGGTTCGGCAGCGGGAGTGGAAAGTTGTAAAATCTGCTTCAGCGCCGCAGCAAAACCGCCGTTGGTTGAAACCGGATGGATTTTATGATATACTAAAATGATTGAAATATGGCGTACAGAGAGGGGGCAGCAGGATTGCTCAGTGAAAATCAGCGTATCAGGGGCTTGATCAGCAGTGTGATTGATATTGTGCTGCTGATTGCCGCATACCTGCTGGCCAATTTCCTGCGCTTTAACTGGCTGCCTTTTTTTGAGGAGGGCGGCGCCGGCCCGGCACTGGATATTGCCCGCAGCCCTATGGTTGCCCTGGGGTGGGCGGGCTACGCCGTGGTGATGGTGCTGCTCTATTGGAGCCGCGGGCTGTATAACCCCTCCCGCCTGCGGGGGCTGTGGCAGCGCAGCACCACCATTGCGTTCGGCAACGCGCTGGGCGTGGTGGGCTTTATGGCGCTGCTCTTCGTTTTCCGCCTGCAAAACTTCTCCCGCGGGGTCATGCTGCTGCTGTACGGGTTCAGCACCGGCTTTTTGATCTTCAAGCGGATGATCAAGCGCTGGTATGACCGTGCCCGCAACCGGAAAGGGGAGGACCTGCGCCATATCTTGCTGGTCGGCGGCGGCGATATGGCTGCCAAGTACCTGCTGGCACTCGAACATAACCCGTATTATGGCTTCCATGTGGATGGCTACCTGGCGCCTTATGCCAACCCGGACCTGGATGTGCGCTACCTGGGCGGATATGACAAAATGGAAGTCACGCTGGATGAACCCGGCATTGACGAGGTGGTGGTGGCCCTGGATGCCGCCGAGATGCACATGCTGACCCGCGCCTTTGCCGCCTGCGATAAGCACGGCACCCGCATTACCATGGTGCCGTTTTATAACGATTATCTGCCCGCCCGCCCCACCATTGATGTGCTGGGCGATTGTAAGCTCATCAACATCCGGCAGACGCCGTTTGATAATATCCTGAACGCCTTTATCAAGCGCGCCATGGATGTGGTGGGCAGCCTGGTGCTGATCGTGCTCACCAGCCCCATCATGCTGGGGGTAGCCATCGGTGTCAAGCTGTCCAGCCCTGGCCCGATCATCTTTAAGCAGGAGCGCGTGGGGCTGAACAAACGCCCCTTTATGATGTATAAGTTCCGCTCCATGCGGGTGAACGCCGCCGAGGATTCAGCCTGGAGCACCAACAGTGACCCGCGCAAAACGCGGTTCGGCAGCATTATCCGCAAATTCAGCCTGGATGAACTGCCGCAGTTTTTCAATGTATTAAAAGGGGATATGAGCCTGGTTGGCCCGCGGCCAGAGATCCCGTTCCATGTAGAGCATTTTAAGGAAGAAATTCCCCGTTACCTGGTGCGCCAGCAGGTGCGCCCCGGCCTGACCGGCTGGGCGCAGATCAACGGCCTGCGCGGTGACACTGATATTGCGGAGCGTATCCGTTATGATATCTGGTACATCGAAAACTGGACCGTTGCACTGGATATCAAAATTTTGTTCCGCACCGTGTTTGGCGGCAAAATGGTCAACGATGAAAAGATCCAGTAACCAACCAAAGGAGGGCTGAGGATGAAAAACGGCAAGCCGAAGGTAGCCATTGTGCATGACTGGCTGGTGGCATACGCCGGTGCAGACCGCGTGGTGGACTGTATGCACCATGTTTTCCCTGATGCACCCATCTATACCCTCGTCTATGACGAAAACAACATGCCTGCGTGGTTCAAGGATTATGATATCCGCACCACCTATCTCCAAAAGCTGCCTTTTGCCACCAAGCTGTACCGTGCCATGCTGCCGTGGATGCCCCGCGCGTTTGAAGCACTGGATCTTTCGGAATACGATATGGTCATTTCGTCCTGCTCTTCCTGCAGCAAGGGCGTGATCACCCGGCCGGACGCCGTGCATATCTGCTACTGCCATACGCCCACCCGCTATGTCTGGGATTTTTATTATACCTACCGCAACAATGCCAACGCGCTGGTGCGGGCGGTCATGCCCGGCCAGATGCTCAAGCTGCGCCAGTGGGATAAGTGCGCCGCGGACCGGGTGGACTATTTTATCGCCAACTCGCATTATATTGCCAAGCGCATCAAAAAATATTACCGGCGCGACAGTGATGTGATCTACCCCTGCGTGCATATCAACGAAGAACCCTTTGTGCCCAAAGAGGATTTTTACCTTGTGGTGGGCCGCTTTACCTGGTACAAGCGGATTGACCTGGCTGTGGCAGCCTGCACCAAGCTGAACAAGCCGCTGATCGTGATCGGCGGCGGCGGCGAGGGCGACAAGCTGCGCGCCATGGCTGGCCCGACCATCCGCTTTTTGGGCGGCGGCCTGAGCGACGAAGAGGTGCGCGGCTATTATCTGCGCGCCAAGGCGTTCCTGTTCCCCGGCGAGGAGGATTTTGGCATTACCCCTGTGGAAGCCCAGAGCGCAGGCACCCCGGTGCTGGCCTTTGGCCGCGGCGGCGCCTGTGAGACTGTGCTGGACGGCAAAACCGGCCTGCTGTTTGACGAGCAGACACCCGAAAGCCTGGAAGCCTGCATCCAGAAGTTTGAGACCGAAGGCGTGGCTTATCCCCCACAGCAGATCCGGGAACACAGCCGCAGCTTCAGCGAGCAGCGCTTTGAGGACGAGCTGCGGGATTACTGCACCCGCCGCTATGCGGACTGGCAGCGTGAGCTGGAAGCCTGCTCTCACCACGAAACCGCCAAGGAGGCCGAAGAGTGAACCCCATTGTGATCAATGGCACAGTGCTGTGTGACCCCATCACGGGCATTCCGCGCTTTGTGTATGAAGTTGTGACCCGGCTGGACCCCCTGCTGGAGGGCACCGGCCTGGATGTGCGGCTGTGCTACCGGGACGATGGCCGCCCGCTGCACCTGCCCGAACTGAAAAACATCAAAATTGTTCCGCTCAAGGCCATTAAGTATAGTTACAATCTGGTGGTGCTGCCGCGCTACCTGCGCAAACACCACGCCTTTTACGTTGGCCTTGCCAGCGATATGCTCATGACCCGCCGCAGCGTGGTGGTGCTGCATGATATCCGCCCCCTGGTAATGAAAACCGACCGTGCGTTTTTCCGCTTCAAGTTCTGGTTCCACTGCCTTTCCACCAAATGGTTTGCCCGGCGGGTGTTCACCGTCAGTGATAACCAGCGCCACCTGATCAGCGAGCAGTTGGGCATCCCACTGGATAAGATCGGTGTGACCTATAACGGCTGGGAGCATCTGCAGAACGTCCAGCCGGACATGACGGTGTTTGACAAGCTGCCTGGCGTGAAGAAAAAAGAATACTATTACGCACTGGGAAGCCTGGCCGGGCACAAAAACTTTAAGTGGGTGCGCGAGGTTGCCGCCCGCAACCCGGATAAAACCTTTGTTGTGGCCGGCGGCAAGGACCTTGCTGCCTTTGGCAGCGCCGAAGCAGATGCTGCCCAAAACACCAGCAATATCTTTTACCCCGGCTATGTGACGGACGGCCAGAACAAAGCGCTGATGCAGAATTGCAAAGGCTTTTTGCACCCCGCTGTGTTTGAAGGGTTCGGCATTCCGCCGCTGGAAGCGCTCAGCCTGGGGGCACCCATCGCCCTGGCCCGTGCCAGCTGCCTGCCGGAGCTGTATGGCGATACCGCCCGCTACTTTGACCCCTATGACTATGATGTGGACCTTGACGCGCTGTTTGCCAAGCCTGCGGCCCCGCCGGACAAAGTGCTGGCCAAGTACAGCTGGGAGAAAACCGCACGGTTCTGGCTGGACGAGATCAAAAAGTGCGCGGAAGCGTAAGAGCAGTTGGGACAGCCCCCGAAAAATAGAAGCACATAACGGTTCGGCAGGGTGGGGCTGCCTCGCCCTGCAGGATAGGGAAATACCTCTTACGCAGGGGGACATGCGGTGCGCCTACGCTGTGCACAGATGTTACGTGCATCAAGCTGTATAACCCACCCCGCTGCATACCCCAAAATCACGCACCTGAAACACAAAAATCTACCCGCAAAAGGGAAGTGAATATCATTGGATAAAATAGCAGTTCTTATCCCCTGTTATAACGAATCTCAGACAGTACAAAAGGTTGTGATGGATTTCCGCCGCGTTCTGCCGGAAGCTACGATCTATGTGTACGATAACAACTCTACCGATGGCACGGCAGAGCTGGCCCGCACAGCCGGTGCCGTGGTGCGCCACGAATACCAGCAGGGCAAAGGCAACGTCATCCGCCGCATGTTCCGCGAAATTGACGCCGAAGCCTATATCATGGTGGACGGCGACGATACCTACCCGGCGGAAGCGGCCCCGGAAATGGTCAAAGCCGTCACCGAACACCAGGCTGATATGGTGGTGGGGGATCGGCTTTCCTCCACCTATTACACCCAGAACAAACGCCCGTTCCACAATTTTGGCAACGACCTGGTGCGGTTTTTTACCAACAACCTCTTCGGCGGCCAGATCAAGGATATCATGACGGGCTACCGTGCGTTCAGCTACCAGTTTGTCAAAACCTATCCGGTGCTGAGCCGCGGCTTTGAAATCGAGACCGAAATGACCATCCACGCCCTGCACCGCAACATGCAGGTGGAGAATGTGATCATTGACTATCGTGACCGCCCCGCAGGCAGCGAAAGTAAGCTGAATACCTATTCGGACGGCTTCCGCGTGCTGCGTACCATTGCACGGCTGTATAAAAACTACCGCCCGTTCGGCTTTTTCAGCACCCTGGCTGCGGTGCTTGGCATGATCAGCCTGTGCTTTTTGGCCCCTGTTCTGGGCGAATATTTTGCCACCGGCCTTGTGCCGCGCTTCCCTACGCTGATCGTGTGTGCCTGCGTACTGGTGGCGGCGCTTTTGCTGTTTATTTCCGGCGTGATCCTTTCCAGCCAGCTGACAAAGGATGACCGCGATTTTGAATTCCACCTGCAGCAGGTGCAGCAGTGGAAAAACCGTTCCGCTGATCCGTTCAGCCATTCTGCCAAATAACAAGGAGGTTCCCCATGAAACAGTATGATTACCTGATCGTCGGCGCTGGTCTGTTTGGCGCAGTGTTTGCACAGCAGGCTACCAAGGCAGGCAAAAGCTGCCTGGTGATCGATAAGCGCGACCACATTGCCGGCAATATCTACACCGAAAATGTTGAGGGCATCAATGTCCACCGCTATGGCGCACATATCTTCCATACCAACAATAAAGAAGTGTGGGACTATGTGAACCAGTTCGCTGTGTTCAACCGCTATACCAACTCTCCGGTGGCAAACTATAAGGGCGAACTGTACAACCTGCCGTTCAACATGAACACCTTCAACAAGATGTGGGGCGTTGTGACCCCCGCCGAGGCCGAGGCAAAGATCGAGGAGCAGCGCGCTGCCCACTTTACCGCCGAGCCCAAAAACCTGGAGGAGCAGGCCATCAACCTGGTCGGCACCGATATTTACGAAAAGCTGGTCAAGCACTATACCGAAAAGCAGTGGGGCCGCCCCTGCACTGAGCTGCCGGCGTTCATCATCAAGCGCCTGCCGGTGCGCCTGATTTTTGATAACAACTACTTCAATGCGCTGTATCAGGGGATTCCCAACGGCGGCTACACCCAGATGGTGGCCAACATGCTGCAGGGTGTGGAAGTTCGCCTGGGTGTGAACTACCTGGCTAACAAGGCTGAACTGGATGCTCTGGCTGACCGTGTGATCTACACCGGCCCCATTGACGCTTATTTTGATTACTC
>OLNF01004065.1_pt1 | contig 10212 bp, 9 predicted proteins | sample 1673061 | NCBI WGS metagenome assembly OLNF01 (sample SAMEA3136751, study PRJEB25190) | human gut metagenome | reverse complement strand
CTGTACAGCTGGGTCTCCTGACCGGAGAGCATCTGCTCGATCATGTCCTTCGCGCCGTTGAGGCCCTTCAGGCTCACGCCGTCGCTGGAGAGCACAGGATGCCCGTTTGCGTCCACGATGATAAAGGACGCGCCCAGCAGCGACGCGTCGTCGTCCATCTCGCCCAGCACCTCGCGCATGGCGTAGTGGTAGTTTTCGTCATCATAGGACGTGCTGACCAGCTTGCTCAGCGCCCGCGCCTTGGGCAGCAGCTCGGCCGCCTTGATGTTGGTGAACATCGCGCGCGACAGGATTGAATAGGTGAGCGCAGTAAAGATGGCCGTGAAAGCGAGCGCAATCGCCACCGTCAGCGCAGTGGAAAGCCACTCGACATGGACGACGCTCTGGATGATGCCATAGAGGTCGGACGTCTGCTCTTCGGGATCCATTTTCTTCCCCTATCGGCGCAAAGTGCCCACATCGCCTGCAGCGACCTGGGACTTCGTCTGGGCGGCGCACCCTTCCAAAAACAGCGTCACCGTGGTGCCGACCCCCAGCTCGCTTTGCACGTCCATGTAGGAGTTCGGCCCGAAGAACCCGACGATGCGGTCGTGCACGTTCTTCACCGCGATGCCGATTCCCTTAGTTTCCTTAGGATGCATGATACCCTGGCGTGCTTCCTCGGTCATGCCTGTGCCGTTGTCGCTCACGCGCAGGTACACGTCGTCGCCATCGACCTCGCCGGTCACCGTGATGGTGAGCTTGCCTTCGGACGGCATCGCGTGCTGCACGGCGTTTTCCACCAACGGTTGAACGAGGAACGACGGAACCAGCATGTTCTCGCATTCGGGCGCCAAATCGACGTCGAGCTCCACGCGCTCGGCACCGAAGCGCGCCACCTCAAAGGAGAAGTAACGCTGCGTCTGCTCCACCTCGCGCGAGAGGTAGATGAGGCTGTCGGAATTCTCCAACGTGCGGCGGTAGAACACCGCGAACTCGCGCAAAAGCACGCGAGCCTCGTTGGGACTCGTGCGGATGAGCGAGGCGATCGTGTTGATGGTGTTGAACAGGAAATGCGGGTTAATCTGGTTCTGGAGCGCCTTGAGTTCCATGCTCGTGGCAAGGCGCGCCTGCTCTTCGAGCTGCGCCGCAGCCATCTGCGTCGAAAGCAGCGTACCGAACCCTTCGGCAATCGACTTCTGAGTCTCGCTGATGCGCTTGGCGGAGCGATAGTAGAACTTCAGCGTGCCCACTACGTCGCCGCGCACCAAAAGCGGGACAACGATGGCCGCTTTGATCGTCGTAGCATTTTCCGGGAAGCCAATGTCGATGCTGGTGAACAGTACGCGCATGTTGCCGTCGTCGAGCGTGGCCTGCGTGGCATGCGTGCGGATGTTGCCGCCGGCGGGGTTCTCGGCCTCCAGGTACCCGGCGTAACCGAGGATCTGCTTCTTGTCGGTGATTGCCACCGCGATGGCAGCCGTCGAGGGCAAAAGCAGCTGACAGATTTCCTGCGCAGATTCACGGTTCAGACCGTCTTGCATGCTCTCGAGCGTTTTGCTCGCCAGGCGCAACATGGCGTCAGATTGGCGTGCGCGCACCGAATCCGGGTCCATCGACAGGCGGATCACCAGCACAATCGAGAGCGTGAACATGGCGCCCGCGGTAATCATGATGGGGATGCTGTGGGAGGGGGCGAGCGCCGTCCAAAGAAGCGTCACACCCGAAAGGATCGCTATGGTCGCAAGCAGCATCTCGACCGTGAACACACGTGCGACGCCTTTCTTCGGGGGGATGGTCCCCGGTGCCGCCGCATCGATCGAATTTTCCGCTCCGCTATCCTGCATGACCGTTTCGCCCATCGTCTCGCTCCCCTATCGTCAGTTTGCGATAAGTATAGACGATTACCCGAAGATGCCGACCTCGTTCAACACAAGCATGACCGCCGCCACAATAAGAAAACACCCGAACAGCAGCCGAAGCGTACGCTCGGGCACCTTCGTCACGAGCCTCGCGCCGATGACGGCGCCGGGAATGGTACCGATGACGATGGCGATGCCTGCAAGATAGTTGATGTTGCCGATGATCCCCTGCTCGATCACGCCGGGGATCGCCAAAATCATGACCGCAATGAGCGAAGTGCCCGACGCCTTGCGCATGGGGATGCCGATAATCGAGAGCATGAGCGGCACCATGATAAACCCGCCGCCGACGCCGACATAGCCAGAGGCCAAGCCTGCGACCAGGCCGATTGCGGCGCCCTGCAAGAGTTGCTTTCGGGAAAGGGAAGAATCATCGGCGGTGGGAGCCGCAGCATCGACCCCTGCGGCCGGCTGGCCAGCCGGCCGCAACTTAAAGGCCTTCTTGAACATGTTGATGGCCGAATAGCCGATGATGAGCGCCGCTGCGAGCATCACGAGCCAGTCGGGGGAAAGCTGCGCGAGCCACACCCCCACAGGCGACAGGCACGCACCTCCGAGACCCGCGGCGATGCCGAGCGCGGGAATGCAGGTCTTGCCCTTCACGTGCGAAATCGCGCCCGAAATGGACGTCGGGATGATGGCGAACAGTGAGGTCGCCGTGCTCATGGTGGCGCTCATTCCGAATGCAAGGCGAAAAATCGGCACCATAACCGTGCCCCCGCCGATACCGAGAAGCCCCGAGGCGATACCGATTAGCACGCCGACCAAAGCAGGGACAAAAAAATAAACGAGTGCTCCCACCATCATGTCTTTCTACTGCAGATTCGCCCTATCAGAGCGCGCACCGAGAACGTCCCCCGAAGGGACGCACTCCTCACCTAGTGTATCGCGGCAGCGCGCACCGGTCCGCAGCGGGGAGCCGACCGCGCACATTCGCCATTAATCGGCGAGGTTCAGGCGAATCTCACTCGTCATACCCGGGTCGATATTGGAATATTGGGCTGCAAGCTGCTCGGGAACGCCCGCTTGGGGAACTGTAGGAGCCCCCACGTCCCCCGTCCCCTCAACGCGGGGATCGCGCTCGACAACTCGGCCGTTCGCATTCGCGCCCGCCACAGCCTCCGCGCGCGACACAGCGCTGCGGACAAGGGCGGTGCTTAAGATCTGATCGCCCTCGATGCGCGACATGAGCTCCGACCACACGAACTGGAACTCGAAGTACTTCGTGCAGTTCCGCTGGGCATATTGCGCCGCCTCGGTGCGCGCCGCCTTCGCCGCCTTGCGATACGCCTTCTTGTCGGGGCGGGCAAGGCTGCGCAGAAACGCCGTGATGCGGATTCGCCGCACGATGCTCGGCTCCAGAAACGGCCCCGGGTACGGCTCGAGGGACGAGGGCTTCACCTGCATAAGGTCAATCTGGGTGCGGCTGTACTCCATCTTGCGGTATTCGTAGAGCCAGCGATAGATGTCCTGGCGGAAACGCGTGCCCTCGCTCGCCGATTCGGGAGGAAGGTGATGCAGACTCCATTTGTTGTCGAACCAGATGTCGGAACCGTACATGCGCAGATCAAGCATGTAGTCCAAGTCCTCACCGCGCGGAATCCACGGGTCGAACGACAGGCGTTTGAACGCCTCCTTGTGAAGCGCGAGACACCCGCCGCACACGTGGTTCGAGCGCGAAAGGCGCGGCGCATTCATGGCCCGCTCGATCCATTTGTTGAACGCGCTTCCCTGCTGCCAGAAGCGGTTGTACCACTTGTTCTGGCTCTTTGATAGATAGGAGCCTTCCGAATTGTAGTAGAAACCCGTCTTCGCGAGAATGGGAATGCCCTTGCGCGTGAGCTTCCCCAAGCCGTACATCGCACGGCGCAGGAAATCGGCGTCGGTCACCACCTCGTCGTCGTCGAGGAACACCACCGCGTCGAACCCGAGCGCGCACGCCACGACAAGACCGAGGTTGCGAACGGCGCCGTAACCCGACAAGCCCACCTCGCGCGTGAGCTTCCCCAGGCCGAGCTGCTCCATGCGCTGCTGCACCAGACCCGCCTCCGCGGCGCCGATGACCGCGATATGCAGCTCGGGAAAACGCGCAGCGATGGCCTGGGTCTTCTGCGCTGCCTTATGCGCGATAGAAGGCTCCGCCGCGACGAGCACGATAATCTGTCCGATTCCCTCGACCTTGGTGAGCGATTCGAGGCAGCGCGGCAGATCGCCCTCCTGGGACAGGGGCGTCGGATGGTCGTACGTGGTGATAATGGAGCCGCCCTCGCGTTGCGAGCGCGTTGAGACAAAGGTGGGAATGACAACAACCGGGTTCATATGCTTCCTTTAAAGTTCGATGAGTCGGCCCCGTTTGGCCTGTTCACAGAAGCGCCTAGCGAACACCGCAGCGGATTTCACCATCCCGCGAGGGAAAGGCCCGCCACACGCCGCCCGCAAGCGAACCTCATGAACCGAATCATTATACCGCTATGCGCTTCCTATGGCGAAAGCGCGCGAGGCCTTCCATCGAATGCAGAGAACGACAAGCCCGATGTGCGGTCGGCGGTTGTGCCCCCACGCAGGGGACCGCTCGCCCAAGGCGCGCCTGGGAACCCGCTATTGCGAGACGAGGCGATACCCCACCCCGCGCACCGTCTCGATGAGGGAGGCATGCTCACCGAGTTTCTGACGCAGCGTGAGGACGTGCATGTCGACCGTTCGGCTGCCACCTGCGAAGTCCCATCCCCACACGTGCTGCAACAGCGCATCGCGGGAAAGGGCGACGCCGGGGTTTTCCATGAAATGAAGGAGCAGGTCGAACTCGCGCGATGTGAGAGATAGCGGCTCGCCGCCGCAGAACGCCTCGTGGCGCATCTCGGAGATAGAAAGCGGCCCGACCGTTATCTCGTCGCTCGACCCTTGATGGCTCTCGTTGCCCCAATCGGGGGCGCGGCGAAGCAGGGCGCGCACGCGGGAGACCATCTCCATCATGCCGTAGGGCTTGGTGAGGTACTCATCGGCACCGCCATCGAGGGCGGTCACGATGTCGAGCTCGGTGCTTTTCGCGGTCACCATGATCACGGGCACGCGCGAAAGGCCCGGGGTATTGCGGATGCGATGAAGGATTTCCAGACCATCGGCGCCGGGCAGCATGATGTCGAGCATGACCACATCGGGAAGCCGTCGCGCGCAGGCCGCGCGGAACTCCACGTCGTTCGCCATGCCCTCGGCCTCGATTCCCGCCTGCGTGAGAGCGTAAAGCGCTAGCTCGCGAATGCTCGCGTCGTCTTCCACGCAGTACACCATAACCTGCCGCCTTCCCTCGCCGAAAACCCTTATCCAATTGATTATCGCACAGGGGGAAGGGTCCAGGCGAGAGGCGGTTCGCCCGCGCGTCCTACACAGTAATGTCCCTTGCCCAGGATTCCCACCTGGTTCCCTCCGCAAGCCAGCGCGGGCTGTGCGGGCGCCGCGCCGGTCATTTCCTTTTATCCGATTGTCATATGCTCGTTGCCGAATCTTTTACTATGATAGTGGGCACTTTTGAACGTGTCAAAGCCAGGGCGGGCGGCATTGCGCCTCCTGCCTGCGTATTTGCGCCGATTGCCGCTGCGGGCGCCGTGTTTTGCCCGCTGCGCGAAGGGCGGCGTAAACGGTTGCGATGAGAAACGGGAAGGGAAGGCTCGGATGATTCATATCGTTGGCGCTGGCTCGGGCGCCGCCGACCTTATCACGCTGCGCGGGGCGCGCCTTTTGCGCGCGGCCGACGTGGTCGTTTGGGCGGGGAGCCTTGTGAACCCCGAGCTGCTCGCCGAGTGCAAGGAATCCTGCATCGTCTACGACAGCGCGCACATGACCTTGGAGGAAGTGCTCGACGTGATGTGCGCGGCAGATGCGCGGGGCGAGGAAGTGGTGCGCCTGCACACGGGCGACCCGTGCCTGTACGGCGCCATCCAGGAGCAGATGGACGCGCTCGACGCGCGCGGCGTGGACTACGAGGTGGTGCCCGGCGTGTCGAGCTTTTGCGGTGCCGCGGCGGCGCTTCGCCAGGAATATACGCTGCCGGGAATCAGCCAGTCGGTCGTGATCACGCGGCTTTCCGGGCGCACCCCCATGCCCGCGGGCGAGGGCATGCGCACCATGGCGGAAAGCGGCTCGACTATGGTCATCTTCCTGAGCTCGGGTATGCTCGCCGAGCTTTCCGCCGAGCTTTTGGCCGCGGGCCGCAGCTCCGACGAGCCGGCGGCGCTCGTGTACAAGGCGACCTGGCCTGAGGAGCGCGTGGTGCGATGCACAGTGGGCACGCTCGCCGATGCGGGCGCGCGAGAGGGCATCGACCGCACGGCGCTCGTGGTGGTGGGCCGCGTGCTCGGAGCTCGCGGCAGGCTTGCACACAACGGCGCGCAAGCGGAGTCGTACGAACGCAGCAAGCTTTACGACCCTTCGTTTTCCACGGGGTATCGGAAGGCGAGCAGCTAGCGTGGCCTTCGAGCACTACATATATACCGGGACGACCCGCCTGCGCTGCGGCTACACCACGGGGAGCTGCGCCGCGCTCGCGGCGAAGGCGGCCTGCGAGATGCTCTTGTCACGAAAGCCCGTCGGCCTCGTGTCGATCGTCACCCCCGGCGGGCTGCCCGTCGAGGCGAACGTGGTCGACGCATGCATCGGCGAGGGGTGCGCCCAGTGTGCCGTGCGAAAGGACGCAGGCGACGATGCCGATGTGACCGACGGCGTGCTCGTGTACGCGCGCGTGGAACATGCGGGGTTGGGCACGGGCGCTGCGGGCAGCAAGGACGTACCCGCGCACGAATCGGAAGTTTCCGTCGACGGCGGCGTGGGCGTGGGGCGCGTGACGTTGCCCGGGCTCGAGCAGCCGGTGGGGGCGGCCGCCATCAACGCGACGCCGCGCGCGATGATCACTTCGGCGGTGCGCGAGGTGTGCGCCGCGCACGGCTTTTCTGGAAATATTGCTGTGACGATTTCGGTACCCGAGGGTGTTGCCCTTGCCGAAAAGACCTTCAACCCGCACCTGGGGATAAAGGACGGCATCTCCATCCTGGGCACGACGGGCATCGTCGAGCCGCGCAGCCTCGCTGCCTTGCGCGACAGTATCGAGCTCGAGATCCGGCAGCATGCGGCTATGGGGCGGTGCGGAGTCGTGCTCACGCCCGGCAACTACGGCGGGCAGTTCATCTCGGGGCATTTCCACCTAAACGGTGCGCCGGTGGTCTTCATCTCCAACTTCGTGGGCGATGCGATTGATTGCTGCATTCGCGAGGGATTTACCAATGTCCTTCTTGTGGGACACATCGGCAAGTTGGTGAAGGTCGCGGGCGGTATCATGGACACCCATTCACGTACCGCCGACTGCCGCGCGGAGATTCTGGCCGCCCACGCGGCCATGGCCGGCGCGGGCGCGAAGACCGTGCGCGAGATCATGTCGTCGGTCACGACCACGGCGGCGCTCGAGGTAATCGAGGCCGCCGGCGTGGGGGACGCTGCGTGCGCCTCGCTCGCTGCGGCAATCGAGGACAGGTTGCGCCGCCGCGCGGCGGGCGCATGCGACATCGCCGCGGTCGTGTTCGACGCCGAGCGCCGCGAGCTTTTCCGCACGTCGGGCGCCGATGCAGTTATCGGGGTATTGGGGGCGACGTATGAGTAAAGGCGTGCTGTACGGGGTGGGCACGGGGCCTGGCGACCCCGAGCTGCTCACGATTAAGGCCGTCCGCACAATCGAATCGTGTCCGGTCATCGTCGCACCGCAGACGGCGGACGGGGTCATGGTCGCGCTCGACATCGTGCGCGGCGCCGTCGACCTTACAGGCAAGACGGTGATTCCCGTGCGATTCTCGATGACGCGCGACGCCGAGCGCCGCGCAATCGGCTGGCCGGGGACGAAGGTGGTCATGAAGGCGCGCCGCTCGCTTGCGGACACGAAGCGCATTCTTCGCGAGGAGGGCGCCTTTGACGGTGCCGAGCTCGTAGAGGACTGTGGGCTTCCGGGCGAGCGCGTGTACCGCTCGCTTGACGATGTGCCCGATCGGGGCAGCTACTTCTCGACGATGGTGGTGCGCTAGATGAGGATTTCCTGCATAGCGTTCACTGAGAGGGGGTATGCGTTGGCGGAGCGCACCGCACGCGCGCTTTCCGATTGCGCGCAGACAGGTGAAGATGACCCTGGCTGGGACGTTTCCGTTTCGCGCGGGTTCGGCGAGGGGAAGGCCGACCTGCGCGCATGGACGGCGCTCGCGTGGGAAGCGTCGGACGCGCTTCTGTTCGTGGGCGCGGCGGGCATCGCCGTGCGGGCGATCGCGCCGCATGTCGCTTCGAAGGCAACCGATTCCGCGGTTGTGGTGATTGACGAGGCGGGGCGCTTTGCCGTCCCGCTTTTGTCGGGGCATTTGGGCGGTGCGAACGAGCTTGCGCAAACTGTGGCCCGCGCGGTAGGGGCCATCCCCGTCATCACCACGGCGACCGACGTCCGCGGCGTGTGGGCGGTGGATACGTGGGCGCGCTGTGCGGGGCTCGCCGTTTCGAATCCCGAGGCCATCAAGCGAGTGTCGGCGCGGCTGCTTTCGGGCGGGCGCGTGGCGTTCTATTCCGACATGCCGATTTCGGGACAGCCGCCTGAGGGGGTTGACATTGCGTCCGACCGCGCTCGGGCCGATATCGTCGTGTCGCCGTTCGCTGGCGCGAATGCAGGCGCGTTCGTTCGCGCGGCGGAGACAACGGACGAGGTCGTGCCCGCCGGTGAGACGGGGAAGCCGGCGGGCGTGCGGGCGCAGGCGCCTGCGCCCGAGCCGCTTCGCCTTGTCGTGCCCTGCATCGTTGCGGGCATAGGGTGCCGTCGCGGTGCGTGCGCCGAAGCGATCGGGGAGGCGTTTCTTCTCGCGTGCGGGCAGGCGGGCATCTCGCCTTTGGCCGTGCGCGAGGCGGCGACGATCGACGTGAAGGCGCACGAGGAGGGTCTGCTCGCCTTCTGCCGCGCGCGCAATATCCCGCTTGCGACGTATTCCGCAGAGGAGTTGTCGCAGGTCGAAGGCAGCGTTTCGCCATCTGATTTCGTACGCGCGACGGTGGGGGTCGACAATGTGTGCGAGCGCGCGGCGCTCGCGGGCGGGGGCAAACTTATCTTCCCGAAGCTCGCTCACGGCGGCGTGACCGTCGCGTTTTCCAAAGTATCTATCGAACTTTCGTTTAAGGAGCGGTGATGGGAAAGCTCTTCGTGGTGGGGATCGGCCCGGGCGGCCCCGACGGCATGACGATTGCGGCCCGGCGCGCGCTCGAGGCGGTCGACATCGTCGTGGGGTACACGAAATACGTGGAGCTCGCGCTCGCCGCCGTGCCCGACGCGGCGCATCTCGCGACGCCGATGATGCACGAGGTCGAACGGTGCCGCCTGGCGCTTTCGCGCGCGCAGAGCGGAGAAGCCGTGGCGCTCGTGTGCAGCGGTGACGCGGGCGTGTACGGCATGGCGAGCCCCGTGCTGGAGCTTGCGGAGGACTACCCCGATGTAGACGTGGAAGTTATCGCCGGGGCCACCGCGGCTCAGAGCGGGTCGGCGGTGCTCGGCGCCCCGCTTGCCCACGACTTCGCGGTCGTGTCGCTCTCCGACCTGCTCACGCCGTGGGAGGTCATCGAGCGCAGGCTCGCCGCCGTGGCGAGCGCCGACTTCTGCATCTGTTTGTACAACCCGCGCAGCAGAAAGCGCGCCGACAGGCTCTCGCGCGCGGCGAAGATTATGCTCGAATGGAAGGCCCCCGACACGCTCTGCGGCTGGGTACGCAACATCGGGCGCGAGGGGCAGCAGTCGGGCATGTGTAGGCTCTCTGAGCTGGGGGAGATCGACGCCGACATGTTCACCACCGTGTTCGTCGGCAACGCGAACACGAAGCTCGTAGGCGGCCGTATGGTCACGCCGCGCGGGTATCGGGAGATTCCATGCGAAAGGTAACGATCATCGGGGCGGGGCCCGGAAACCCCGACTTGCTCTCGCGCGCGGCGCTCGACGCTATCGACTTCGCCGACGTGGTCATCGGCGCTCATCGCGCGCTTGCCGGCATCGACGTGCCGCCCGACGTGGTGAGATGCGAGCTCGTGAAGACGGCGGACATCGTCGCCGCGCTCACCGATGCGGCGTCGTGGCGGCGCGCCGTGGTCGTGATGACGGGCGATGTGGGGCTGTTCAGCGGCGCGCGCCGCCTGGTGGAGGCGCTCTCCGGCGACGCGCAGGTGGACGTGCGCGTCGTTCCCGGCATAAGCTCAGCGTCTTATCTCGCCGCGCGCCTCGCGCGTCCATGGCAGGATTGGCGCTTCGCGAGCGCTC
>OLNF01004064.1_pt1 | contig 10212 bp, 8 predicted proteins | sample 1673061 | NCBI WGS metagenome assembly OLNF01 (sample SAMEA3136751, study PRJEB25190) | human gut metagenome | reverse complement strand
TCATTCTGAGCTTTCCGGAAATATGCGCTAAGATCGTGTGTCCATTTCCAATGTCGACTTGGAATGTGGTGTTGGGCAGCGATTCAACGACGACGCCCTCTACTTCGATCATGTCGGATTTTGCCAAGTGTTATCCCTCCTGGTCTTGATCACTGCCGCGTATCGCGGCGATGGCTTTACGAAGCTCACTATTTGTGATGGTTTCGTTGCTTCTGATCCTCTGGGAAACCGCGCCCCCATCGCGCCGGAGCAGCGCCGCGTGTTTGCGCCGCTTGCGCTTCGGCCGTTCCACGGGCCGCGTCTTTCCGTCCGCCAGCAGGAGGAAGTCCCCCTCCGTCGCAAGGACGAAGAAGGCCTCTCCCTTATCCCTGCCGGCGGTAGATGTTACGATATTCGCTTTCACAATGTCCATATCACACCAATGACTTCTCCGGGTCCGTCAGAAGCTCCGGCTCCCCGTCGGTGATCAGTACGGTGTTTTCGTAGTGTGCGGCGTTTTTCCCGTCGGCTGTCCTCACCGTCCAGCCATCCGGCATCTGCCTGATAGCGGCCGTCCCCGCGTTGACCATAGGCTCCACGGCGATGGTCATACCCCGCAGAAGACGGGGTCCATGGCCGGGCTTGCCGTAATTGGGGACTTCGGGTGCCTCATGCATCTGGTGTCCGATGCCGTGGCCGACATATTCCCGGACGACGCTGAAGCCGTTTGCCTCCACATACGCCTGCACAGCGGCGGAGATATCCGACAGGCGATAGCCCTCGCGGGCATACTTTATGCCCTCAAAGAAGCTCTGCTGCGTCACCCGGATCAGCCGCAGCGCCTCGTCGGACACCTGACCACAGGGATAGGTGCCGGCGCAGTCGCCGTGGAAACCGCCGATGAACGCCCCCACGTCCACGCTGACGATGTCGCCCTCCTGTAGCACCCGTTTGCCGGGGATGCCGTGGATGATCTCGTCGTTGACGCTGACGCACACGCTGGCCGGATAGCCGTTGTAGTGCAGGAAGGAGGGCGTTGCGCCCTGCTCCTTGATAAACTGGAACACTGCTTTGTCGATCTGAGCTGTGGTGACGCCGGGTTTTACCATATCCCGTGCCAGGGCACGGGCTGCCGCGGTAATTTTGCCCGCCCGGCGCATCAGCTCGATCTCATGGGGTGACTTGAGCGTGATCATTCGGCCACTCCCAGCACCCGCAGGATCTCCCGTGTCGTACCCTCCACAGTGGGCTGGTCCTCCACGGTCTTCAGAACGCCTCTGGCCTCATAGAAGCCCTTGAGGGGTTCCGTCTCCTTATGATAGACCGCCAGACGGTCTTTCACCGTCTCCGGGTCATCATCCTTACGCTGCTTCAGCGCACCGCCGCACACATCACAAATTCCCTCTTTTTTCGGGGGGATGTTTACGATGTGATAGCTGGCGCCGCAGCTCTCGCAGACACGCCGGCCGCCCATGCGGGCGATGATCTTCTCATCGGGGATCTCGATGGCGACCACAGCGTCGAATCTGATACCCGCCTGCTCCAGCGCCTCAGCCTGGGCGATGGTGCGGGGCACCCCGTCCAGAATGTAGCCGTTGGCGCAGTCGGCCTCCTGCAAACGCTCGTTGATGATGCCGATGATGACCTCATCGGGCACCAGCTTGCCAGCATCCATGTACTCCTTGGCCTTCAGCCCGGTGGGCGTGCCGTTCTTCACAGCCGCCCGCAGGATGTTGCCCGTAGAGATGGTGGGGATATCCAGCTTTTTCTTGATGATGTCTGCCTGGGTGCCCTTGCCGGCACCGGGAGCGCCTAAAAGGATCAGTTTCATGGTAATTACCTCAAATTATTCCAGGAAGCCCTTGTACTGACGCATCAGCATCTGGGACTCCAGAGCCTGGACGGTCTCCAGCGCAACACCGACCACGATGATGACGGAGGTACCGCCGATGGACAGAGAGGACACATTCACGATCTTGCCGATCAGCAGGGGCAGGATCGCCACGACGCCCAGGTAGATGGCGCCGAACAGCGTGACCTTGTTGAGCACCTTCTTGATGAAGTCCGCGGTGGGCTTGCCCGGGCGGAAGCCGGGGATAAAGCCGCCGTTCTTCTTCAGGTTGTTGGATATCTCAACGGGGTTGAACTGGATGGTAGCATAAAAGTAACTGAAAGCGATGATCATCAGGAAGTAGACGATCATATACAGTACACTCTTGCTGTCCACAGCGTTCACCAAAGTATACGCAAAAGTACCCTTCTCCGGTGCGGGCAGGAACGCCGCCACCGTGGCTGCCTCTGCCGTACCGGCAAAATGACTATAACTGGTTGCTTCACTGACAAGTCCGCCATTATAATATGCAAAATCATGTATGTCCAGTTTTTCCAGTAATTCATCTGCTGTTTTGCGCGCATCAATTTCAGAGATCGTTGTTTTATCCTTGGGATTTTCGCAAAAATCTTTTTCTGTAATATCTTCATTTTCCATCTGTATGTTTTCAATTGGAATTGAGGCATCTGCCGGCCATAACCATAAGGCTTCCTGTGTTGCAAATTTATATTCTTCCGGTATACTATCGGAGTAACTCTCTTCTCCGATCACAGAAGAACCAACATCTATATAACCAAGTTTTGAGCTTCGATATCGAATCAGATTTCCATAATTTTCATTATTTTGCAGATAAATTGTCTGATAAGATCCATTTTTTCCATCATTCATTGCATAATAGATGCTTGCGTTAGCTCCGTCAAAACTGTTTTGCCATGTATAATATCCGTTGGATGGATCTTTGGCACTTAAATCTGCAATCGAATGGATCTGGTTGTCAGACGGATATGAATGATAGTCAACAGATTCCGGTGTCGTCTCGTATTTTTCCTGAAGCTCATCGATATGACTTTGATATTCGTCAATATATCCCTGCTTTCCATCGTCTGAGTATTGATTATTGTTCTGAATATCTGTAATCATATCCTTATAGGTTTGAATTTCCGCTTCTATTGACGCTTTTGTTTGTTGTTGCATGCAGGTACCATCATACAACATCTGATCTCCAAAAAAAGTAGTCCGTACCTGATTGAGAAATGTCTGATCAAACTGCATCTGTTTTACACGGAAGATTGACAGCTGTCCCGTATCCGGGATATCTACCTGTGCGTCCGCATGGACTGTCACATGCAGGCTGTCATCCTTGATATCAGTCTGATAGGTATCATAATCCTTGGCAACCTCCGCAACCTCGGTTGTTGACGACTGCGTATCCTGTGCCTGCTCGATCATATTATCCATGTCTTTATTCGATACGATTTCTTTCTCCGGACTCTTCTGGCACCCCGCAAATAATGATGCGGTAAGTGTGGCTGCAACGAAGATACTTGCAATACGTTTATATTTTCTCATGGTTGTTATTCCTTTCTGCTCTTCTTACTATTAGTTTTAGTGAGTTTCAATGATATTTATCTGGCTTTTAAGCATGATAAATATGTTTCTCTGTATGTTGATGTTATGTTAACACTTCATACCACATCGAGTATTCATCATTATTTAAACAAATTGTAAATTCATAAAAAATGGCATATCCGGAGGAACCCTCCCAATATGCCATTTATTCAACCAATTACCAATATCATATATTAGAATTATGCTCATACATATCAACAAGTACGACATTCCCAAATATAATCGCCATCTCACTCAAACAATCACGCCGGAAAATTCAAAATCATTGTCGTGCCTTTTCCTTCCTCACTCTCGATTGCCAATGTCACATCATGCCGTTTCAGGATTAATGCCGTAAGCGCCAGTCCCAGCCCGGCACCGCCGTTCTTCCGGCTGCGCGATTTGTCAATCATATAAAAAGGCTCCAGAATCTTCTTTTGCTCCTCTTCCGGAATTCCGCATCCTGTATCCTGCACCAGAATCTGATGATCATTCGCAATCAACCGGATCGTATCTCCCTGCTTGCTTGCCTTATTGGCGTTATCCACGAGATTCACAAGCACTTCGGTCATCAGATCTTCCTCCACCAGGAAACACTCACCGTGTTCCTCATACTGAAGCGTGACACCTTTTGTCTCTAGTAGCTTCCGGCACAAACGCCCCGTCCGTTCAAAGAGCTGTCTGACCGGAATCTCATGCAATTCCAGCTTCTGCTCCGTATCAAGTTCCAACAGGCGCAGCATCTTCTTCGACAAGCGTTCAAGCCGCTTGCATTCCTCGTCGATATAGCCAAGTGCCTCAGCTTCATCCGCCTCATCCAGCCGCACGGTAAGCAAGGTCTGCGCATACCCGGAGATTGCGGCAAGCGGAGTTTTCAGCTCATGTGTCAGATTCCCCATGAAAAGCGTCTTCTGCCGTTCCGATTCCTCCAATGACTTTGTACGTGTCTCGACAGCTTCCGCCATCTGGTTAAAAGTCGTACCAAGTGTCGCAATTTCATTTTTCCCTCTGACATTCACACGCTTGTCATAATTTCCCTTCGCAATATCCGCGGCTGTCGCGTTCAGTTCCTTGAGTGAACGAAGACTATGCCGGAGAATCAACGCGACAATGATACTCATTACAACCATAACACTAAATGTGATTACAATCATATACATCGTCAGATTTCGAAGTTTATCCTTTGCATAATCAATGCACGTCAGATGATAGATGCTTAATCTGTTTTTCGTCGTATATTTACAGATTAGATATTCGGAATCCTGATAGTGTAGCGTTCCATAGGAAATCGTTTCATTCGCAATCGAATTATAATCGTTATTCTCAACATCATCCAGAGAAAGAACCGTATGATTATATACAAAATACCCGTGCTCGGCATCATTGACCAAAGTTCCATCTATCTCCTGATAGCGGACACAGATTGTGTATTCATCCAATCTTGTCTTGAAGAAATACTGTAGTTGTATATCCATAACTTCATCCGAGTTACTTGTAAACTGACTTCGCTCAAACGTCTGATTATACGCATCCGCAAGAGAATACATCTCATTTAAGGCATTTGAGGTCGCCTCACTTATAATATTTTTCCGCTCAACATTCCATACAAGCACATCTACGATGATTGTTGCAATTAAAACTGCCATACAGCAAAGCCATGTAATCCATGTTTGAAGTTTCAACTTACTCCTCCAATCTGTATCCGAGCTTTGATACAGTCTTAATATGCTCTGCCAGATTCAGCTTCTTCCGAAGCTGTCCGATATGAACATCCACGGTACGTGTCTCACCCATATATTCGACGCCCCAGACCATGCGAAGCAGATTCTCCCTGGATATCGCACGGTTTTTGTTTCTGGCAAGTACTGCCAGAAGTTCAAATTCCATCGGTTTTAGTGATACTTCTTTGCCATCCTGCCGGACGGTATGTTGTTCGAAGTTAATCTCCAGATTCAGCACCGATAATGTATGCTCTTCCGGCTTTGTACGGGCAAGCACCTTCTCAATCCGTACCAGAAGCTCCAGTACTTCGAATGGCTTTACAATATAATCTTCCGCACCGCCTTTTAAGCCCTGGATCTTCGACGCCAGATCATCCTTCGCTGTCAGGAAGATAACCGGAATTCCATACTCCCGCACGATCGGAAGCAATGTAAATCCATCCATGCCCGGAACCATCACATCTAACAACGCAAGGTCATATGCATGATCCTGTTCTAATCCCTTTGCCGCTTCTGCACCATCTTCATAGATTACCGCATCATAATTTGCCACGCGAAGATTCATCGCGATCATCTTCGCTATCGCTGTCTCGTCTTCTACAATTAAGATTCTTGTCTTCTGCATTACATTATCATCCTATCTTATCTTTTATACAACTAAAAATACTAGAACTTATTTTATATTATCATAAATAATAACATTTATATTAGTTATTTTAAAAAATTACAATTCATTTACATAAAAAAGTACCCCTGCCACTGGATGTCCAGTAAGAGGGGTACCTGTCACAGTCATGTGAATTTTTATTCTACGAAATCTATTTAATTACTTTGAAATAAACGCCTGTTTTCTATTTGCATTTATCCCAAGATAATTATTGGAAGGGGCACTTCCACCTTTTGGAACAAGCAAAATTTGTATTGCCTCTAAACGCTTCGCATACCCTGCAGTTCCTGATGACTCTCCATTTTTTGCCCATCCAAGCCATCCAAAAGACTGTGCATGCACGCGATAATAAATATCATAATGATTTTTCATTTCTCCAGTTAATTCAATTTGTATTGCTTCTAGCCTTTTTGCACGTCCGTACGTTCCTGATAGTTCTCCATTCTCAGCCCAATTCATCCAGCCAAAACTTTGTACATGTGTTTTATATCGAATACCTCCGCTATATTTGGGGTTATCTACTGTAATTGTAATTCCCTCTAAACGTTTTGCCTGACCAACCGTGCCAGAGACCTGACCATCTTTTGCCCATTTATTTTCCCATCCATATGTCTGTCTATGAACACGATAATGAACGCTTGCCACCTGCCCACTTGTATCTTTCGGAATTAACTGAATTTGTATTTCTTCCAGTCGTTTCCCTTCGCCTGTGGTTCCTGCCAACGCACCATTATATACCCAACCTTGATTATCTCCATATGTTTGTATATGTGCGCGATAACGTATATCATAATGTTTTGCAAGCTCCCCAGTCAGACGTATTTGAATTCCTTCCAGTCGTTTTGCCTGACCAACCGTGCCTGCCTGCATTGTAGATTTCATCCAATTTGTCCATCCGTATGTCTGTCTGTGTACACGGTATTCAATCTCACCTTGATACCCGGTTGTATTGTTGAAATTTAATGTGATTGCCTCTAAGCGTTTTCCTTTTCCTCGTGATCCCAATACTAACGTCTCATAGCCATCTTTTTCTGTAATTGTACCGTTTGTATCGCCATATGTTTGTATATGTGCAGAACCTGTCAATAATGCAGAAGAATATTTTATGTCATCCGGTATTTGTGCTGCTTTTTCGTTAGCTGCCAATGGAATAATCATCTTATTAACAACAGATATCTGTATATAGGTCCACATATAATGTGTGTCCGAATCTGCACTGTCTTTCGAATAAACAGATACAGTTGCCAGTCCCGGTGCTTTTGCTGTTATTACACCATTTTGATCAACAGAAATAAGATTTTCACTTGTTTCTTTTTGAACCTCCCATATGATAATTCTGCCTTGTTTTTTTTCTGATTCTACCCAATCCGGTATTACCTGATATGTTTTTCCTACCTCAACCGCAGGATAGCCATTTACAAATCGATAATCTTGTTTAATTGGTATTGCCGACCCGTCAAACGCCATAAAATATAATTGATTATTTCGTTTTTTTATTGTATTGCTGTACAGTAAACCATTCGGTTTTGCAAAATATTTTTCCTCTCCATATGTAAACCAACCATCTGTCATACATTGATTGTTTTGCATTCCAGTTGTTGGCTTATCTGTATACTCATATCCACAACGGACGTATGTATCAGGATTATAACTATATATTTTTGCCATATAGGCTATTTCATCATTGACACGTCCTAACCAATCAGCGCCATCTGTACCATAATATTCAAGAGCTGGAATTCCTTGTGCATAAAACATAAACTTATCATTTTCATAATATATTCCTGTTCCGTTATATGCTATTTTTTTATCCATTCCATCATAAGCCATATTTATTCCTTCAACTTGAATTGGGAAATAAAGCTCAGCCATTTTATTAGTATCTGTTATACCATAATTATTAAACAATGGATCATATAAATGCCATTCATTATTATAATATGCATATACCCATGCATGTCCCATAGTCGTCGCAACATTGTCCAGTCGGTAATAATTTTTCATGCTTCCGGTCTGCCCCGCGCACATAACCGTTGGAATGTTTTTTAATCGCATAAGTTCAGTCATCATAAGCGCATATCCAAGACAATTTGTATATTTTTGTCTCCATACATCCATTGGATAATACGGCACTTCCATTGAAAGTATAGATTGATATTTTAAATTCTGCCTTGCCCAGTAAGATATCGCAATTGCCTTATCTTCACTTGTTGTACATCCTTTTGTTATAACATCCGCCAATTGTTTTAAGGATGCCTTATCTGCATCTCCACCATACATAAATTCCAAACCAAGCTGTGGATATTTTTTAACATATATCTCATTCAGATAATCAATAGTTGCTTTTGTTAATTGTGGTGTAACCGTATATGCATATGGGCTTTCCGCAGATACCGATGTCCCCGGCCATACAGATAGAATTAAGATAATTGACAAAATAAATGATAATATTCTTTTCTTCATATAATCTCCCCTTCTTATATATACAGAAATACCCTCAAGGCTTTTTTATATTAGCCAAGAGGGCATAATCTGCATACCTATTTATTTTGATTTATGCATTTACAACCTGACCGAACTCAGCCTTCAGAGAAGCACCACCGATCAAACCACCATCGATGTTTGGCTTTGCAAGAAGCTCCTTCGCATTGCCGGCGTTCATAGAACCGCCGTACTGAATACGAACTGCCTCTGCTGTATCTGTGTCATAAACCTCAGCGATGAGTTCACGGATACCCTTACATACTTCCTCAGCCTGATCAGATGTAGCTGTCTTACCTGTACCGATTGCCCAGATTGGCTCATAAGCGATTACAAGGTTCTTTACATCATCTGCTGCAACGCCTGCAAGGTCAGATTTGATCTGAAGTCTGATCCAATCCATTGTTACGCCCATCTCTCTCTGCTCCAGTGTCTCACCGCAGCAAAGGATTGGTGTAAGTCCGGAAGCGATTGCCTTCTTAACCTTCTTGTTCAAGAATGCATCGTCTTCCTTGAAGTACTCACGACGCTCTGAATGTCCGATGATTACATACTTCACGCCTGCATCTACAAGCATTGGTGCACTGATCTCACCTGTGTAAGCACCCTTGTCCTCGATGTAGAAGTTCTCAGCACCAACCTGTACGTTTGTGCCCTTAACAGCCTCAACAACAGGAACGATGTCAATAGCTGGTACACAGTAAACTACATCTACATCATCATTTACTACTAATGGCTTTAACTCCTCAACAAGCTTTACAGCCTCTGATGGAGTCATGTTCATCTTCCAGTTACCTGCAATAATTCTCTTTCTTGCCATTTCTTTTATCTCCTTAAATATAATTACTTATCGTTAGCTGCTGCAACACCTGGCAGTTCCTTACCTTCCAAGAACTCAAGTGAAGCTCCACCACCTGTTGAGATGTGGCTCATCTTGTCGCCAAGTCCCATCTGGTTAACTGCTGCAGCTGAATCTCCACCACCGATAATTGTGATAGCATCTGATTTAGCAAGTGCCTCTGCTACTGCAAGTGTACCTGCTGCAAGTGTTGGGTTCTCAAATACACCCATTGGTCCGTTCCATACAACAGTCTTAGCTGATGCAACAGCGTCAGCGAAAAGCTCACGTGTCTTAGGTCCGATATCACAGCCCTCACGGTCTGCAGGCATCTTGTCATAATCATATGTCTCTGTCTCTACATGAGCATCGATTGGATTTGGGAACTCCTTGATTGTAACTGCATCAACAGGAAGAAGAATCTTCTTTCCAAGTTTCTCTGCTTTTGCAAGCATCTCTTTACAGTAATCAATCTTTGTCTCATCAAGCATTGAGATACCAATCTCATAGCCCTGTGCTTTAAGGAATGTGTATGCCATTCCACCACCGATGATAAGTGTATCAGCCTTCTCAAGGAGGTTGTCGATAACATTGAGCTTGTCAGCTACTTTAGCTCCACCAAGAATAGCTACGAAAGGACGTACAGGATTCTCTACTGCCTTGCCAAGGAAGTCAATTTCCTTCTGCATAAGGTATCCAACAACATTCTCTCCACCCTTAGCTGTGATGAACTTTGTAACACCTGCTACAGAAGCATGTGCTCTATGAGCAGAACCGAAAGCGTCACATACATATACATCAGCAAGGTCAGCAAGCTCTTTTGCGAATGCATCTCCGGCTTCCTGTGGCTTTGTCTCCTCTTTGCCTCTGAAACGTGTATTCTGAAGAAGAACTACATCTCCCTCTTTCATCTCTGAAACAGCCTTTGTTGCAGCCTCACCTGTTACGTTGTAGTCAGCTACAAATGTAACCTTCTGTCCAAGCTTAGCCTCAAGAGCTGCAGCTACAGGAGCAAGTGACTCACCCTCGTTTGGTCCGTTTTTAACTTTTCCAAGGTGTGAGCAAAGGATAACCTTTCCACCGTCCT
>OLNF01004062.1_pt1 | contig 10216 bp, 9 predicted proteins | sample 1673061 | NCBI WGS metagenome assembly OLNF01 (sample SAMEA3136751, study PRJEB25190) | human gut metagenome | reverse complement strand
TAATCAAGATGGAAAGAAGACGATGAGAGGAGAAACAAAATGAACCGCTGGGGACTAATGAGTGCCCTCGCACTTGCTGCCGCGCTGCTGCTCGCAGGCTGCGGAGGCGACTACGGGCTGAGTGATGACGACAGCGCCGATGAGCCGCAGATCACGCTCGAGCAGATCCGTGCCGCGAATGATCCGCGATCCCTGCTCGAAAAGCACGGCGCTGTGACCGTGACCGTGCAGGAGAGCGACCAGAATGACGCCGTGACGTATACGGCGAAGTTTCAGTACACCCGTGGTGTGGAGGATGTGCTGGCCTGGTATCATTGCCGGTACACCGAAAACAGCACCAGCGGCAAGAGCGAACTGTGGAGCGAGGCGAACGGAACGATGGATGCTGCGCGTATGGAAAGCGACAGCACCGAGGACCTAAGCCTGAGCATTTACCTTGAGGGAAAGTATGAGCAGTACGTTCTCGACATGATCCCCCGATGCCCTGCTTTGGAAGAGGATGTGGAGCAGACGGTCGACAGCTGCAGCGAGCAGGACGGCGAGCTGCTGCTCTCTGTTACCGCGCGTTATCTGGCTTCCGATGGAGATTATTACACGGTGCACTACCGCGTTGACCCTGCGACGAATGAGGTGCTGGAGGCGTCAGTGACGGACTACATTAAAAAGGAAAGCGGCGAGGTATCCAAGCTGCATACGACGCTCTACCGCTGGAGCTACGACGAGCCCTATCAGGCAGAGCGCAATGTGATGAACGAGGTTCTGTTTTCGACGGACAGCAAGGAGGACGTCTGCGATCTGACGTACTTCTATCCCGCGCCGGGCTCGGAGAAGGGCTGGGACGTCTGGGAGAACGGCTGGAGCGTCAGCGAGATCCGCGTGGCGCATGGCACGCGCATCCTCTTCCTCGACAGTGCGGATCTCGCACTTTATGCGGACAGGGAGCTGACCAAGCCCATCGACTTCTACGACGGCGTCGACACGAGCGGCGAGAGCGCAACGGTCTATATCGTGCCGCTGGAAGAAAACCGTTAAAAGAATTTGAAACGCGGGCGTGAGTCCGCACCCAAATAAGGAGGAAACCAAGGTGAAAAACTGGAAGAAAGCAGGCATTGGCGCGCTTTGCGTGATGAGTCTGCTCGCGGGCTGCGGCATGCAGGGCGGCAAGGACGATGGGAACGGCGGCAAGGATGACACGCCGATGGACGTGACGCTCGAAACACTGCGCGAGGTCAACGATCCGTGCATGCTGCTTGCAAAGTACGACGCCGTGACCGTGAACATTCAGGGCACCGACCGGGACGGCGAGGTGGCCTACACCGCGAGATTGCAGTACACGGACGGGGGCGACAGCACGATCCTCATGTCCTCGCACTACAGCTATACCGCCAACAGCGGCCCGGGCGAGGATGAGCTGTGGAGCGAGGGGTGTGGCAGACTGTACGCCACGCGCATGGCGAGCGACGATAACGCAAGCCTGAACATCTATCCCATTCCGGGCGAGGGGACGGAGTATCTCCTTGACATACTGCCGCAGTGCGCCGATCCCGCCGCCAAAAACGCCGAGGAAACGCTCGACGAGCGCAGCGAGCAGGACGGCGCGGTGCTGCTCTCGACCACCACGCGCTTTAAAGACGCCGGCGGCTACTACTATACCACCCTCTACTACGCCGATCCCGAGACGGGAGAGCTGCTCGCCATGTCCGTGACCGACTACATCGAGGACGGCGAGGGCGGCGCGACGGAGATGGGCACGACGCTCTACAACTGGAGCTACAACGAGCCCTACAATCAAGAACCCTACAAGTCAGGCCGCTACCTTCTGAACGATGTCGTGTACGCGACGGACGACACGAGACCCGCCTGCCTGCTGACGGTCTGCCTCCCTGCGGAAGAAGGGGGCGAAGACTGGTGGGTGAATGAATACCATGTGGCGAGGGGGACGTATGTCAACATCTGTTGCCGCAGCGGTTGCACGCTCTATGCGGACGCGGCGCTGACGCAGCCCATCGACGACACTGTGTCCATCGACACAAATGGCGAAGAGATGACGGTCTACGTCGTGCCCGACGTGCCGCTGAACTAAAACGGCATGAACTTAAAAAACGGCGGACTTCAAAAAAGTCCGCCGTTTTTTTCAAAAAGGATGAAACATTTTTCGATAAATTCCGTCTAAATAATACAGGAAAGAGGCTCGGTGCGAGAATTAAGGAACTCTTAAATAATTTGTAACCAAATCGCGCCTGATTGTAACGACTTCCTCATAAGATGAGATTATAATGGACCCAAGATTAAAATTGAGGAGAAACTGCGATGGCAAATGACCAGAAGCCCGTCATTTCGGTGCGAAAGCTCCGAAAGGTGTACATGATGGGGCAGGAGCACGTGGTCGCACTGCACAATATTGACCTCGACATCCCGCGGGGCGAGGTGTGCTGCATCTTCGGCACGTCCGGCAGCGGCAAATCGACGCTGCTCAACCAGCTGGCGGGACTCGAAAAGCCCACGCGCGGCGTGGTGCGCATCGGCGGCGTGCCGATCTCACAGCTCAACGAAAATCAACTCGCGGCCTTTCGGCAGAAGCACATCGGCTTCGTCTTCCAGTCCTACAACCTGCTGCCGGAGCTGACGGCGGCGGAAAACGTGGCCATGCCGCTGATGTTCAAGGGCATCGACCCGGATGTGCGGCTGCTGGAGGCGAAGAAAATGCTCTGCCGCGTGGGACTGAAGGACCGCATGGACCACTTTCCGAACCAGATGTCCGGCGGACAGCAGCAGCGCGTGGGCATCGCACGCGCGTTCGTCACGCGCCCCGAGGTCGTGTTCGCCGACGAGCCGACCGGCAACCTCGACTCGAAGACGACGAAAGAGGTCATGCACATGATCCGCGGCTTTGCCAAGCGCTTCCACCAGACGATCGTGCTCGTCTCCCACGATCCGGAGATGACCGAGTATGCCGACCGCATCGTCACGCTCATCGACGGCAGGATCGTCAGCAACGTAGAAAATCAGGTCAAGGCGGAGATCGACGCCGCACCTTATATCGAATAACGGAGGAAATCGAACATGAAACGCATCTCAAGATCCCTGCTCTCGCTCTGCCTTGCCTTTGTGCTGTGCGCAGCGCTGCTGCCTGTGAATGTCGCCAAAGCGACGGGCGAAGGCACGACGGCACGGACGGGAACCAGCTTTCTGATCACCGGCTACCGGGCCAGCAGAAGCAGCATTTACACCGGCGATACGGTGGATATCACGGTCTACTTATCCCGCACGGACGGCAGCAACGATTCGATCCGCGTCGTGCGCGGCCTTGACAGCTTTCAGGACGGCACGGCGAGCGCTGTTGCAAGCGGACAGAACGGCGAATATACCGTTACGTTCACCGGCCTGACCTACACCGGCGACAGCGGCAAGCAGCTTGCCTTTACAATTTATTATGAAGGCAACGGCGGCGGCTATCAGGACGGCAACACCGTCCCGGTGCGCGAGTGCGTGCCCTACACCGAGCCGAAGCCGGAGCCCGAGCCGACGCCGGAAACGATTCCCGAGCCGCGTGCCGTCTTCAACTCCGACGGCACGAGCACGTCTATTGCCGCGGGCGAGACGAAGACCATCACCGTTTACATCCAGAACGCCGGCACGACCGCCATGCGCGACCCTATCCTGACGCTCAAATCCTCCGGATCGCTTCTCATCATGGGCAGCCAGGACTACATGCTCGACGATATCCGCGCGGGCCGCGACACGGCCGTCACTGTGACGGTCAAGGCGCCCAACAAGATCGAGTCCCAGATGCAGACGATCGACGCGAGCCTGTCGTTCTACTATGACAACGGCACGCAGCTCACCGGCGGCAGCGCCAGCGGCAGCGTGAACGTTCTCTCCACCGTCACCAAGGATACGAAGGACGAGGAGACCATTGCGAGCCCCACGCCCATCGTCATTCTCTCGAAGTACAACTACGGCGGTTCGTCCGTTGCGGCAGGCTCAAGCACGAACCTGAGCTTCTCGTTCACGAACACCAGCAAGACCATCAAGATCGAAAACGTCATGGTCACCGTCACCGGTGGTCAGGACCTGATGCTCAACGGCTCGACGAACACGTTCTACTTTGAATCTGTTGCCGCGAGCGGCAGCAAGACCGTCACCGTGCCGATGAAGGCCGCGCAGCTCATCAGCGCCAGCGCACAGGACGTCAAGATCGACGTGACCTATGAATACGTCGACCAGAACGCAAGAAAGTCGGGAAACGCCACGCTGTCGCTGAGCGTGCCCCTCTACCAGCCCGACCGCTTTGAGCTCAGCGAGCCCAAGACCTCCTACACCGGCTACGTCGGCGAGGAGACGAGCCTGACCATCGATTATGTCAACAAGGGCAAGAGCGCCATCAACAACGTTGAGGCGACCATCTCCGGTGACATTGATTCCCCCACGCCTTATCAGCGCGTCGGCACGATCGACGGCGGCAAGAACGGCACCATCGCCTTTGCCGTGACCCCGCAGCTGGAGGGCGAGAATCAGGTCAAGATCGTCATCACCTACGAGGATTCCAACGGCAACACGAAAGAGCGCGTCTTTGAAGCGACGGTCGAAGCCATGGCCTATGAGCCGACCGACCCCGGCATGGACGACCCCGGCATGATCGACCCGGAGCCGGCAAGCACCTTCCCGTGGAAGTACGTCATCATCGCGGTAGTCGCCGCGCTTATCGTCCTTCTCATCGTGCTGCGCATCCGCAAGAAGAAAGCCAAGCAGAAGGCCGAGCAGGCGCTCTGGGACAAGTGGGACGAAGAGGAGCTCGCCGAGGAGAAGCAGGAGGCAGCGGAAGCCGCGGCGGCTGAAAGCAAAGAGACTGCGGCCACGGGTGCTGAGGAGCAGAAAAAATGAGATTCGCAGACATCCTGAAAATGTGCTTTGACAGCCTGTCACGGCGCAAAGGACGCACGATCCTGACGGTGCTGGGCGTGTTCATCGGCTGCACGTCCATCATCGTGATGGTCTCCATCGGCGCGGGCATGCAGGAGTCCTACGACCAGATGCTCAAAAATATGGGAGACCTCTCCATCATCGAGGTCTACCGCGGCTACAACCAGAGCACCGGCACGCAGACGGAGAGCAAGCTTGACGACAAGGCGGTCGAGAGCTTCCACGAGATCGCGGGCGTCAAGGCCGTCATGCCCAAGGCAAGTCTCGACGGATATAATGTAGGCTTCAAAGCGGGCGTCAACGGCCGCTACACGGCCGACTGGGTCAATTTTGTCGGCATTGACTCGAGCGCCCTTGAGGACATGGGCTTTGAGCTGGTGGACGGGCGGTATCCCGAAAACAGCGACGAGGTGGTCGTGGGCCAGTATTTTGCCTATAACTTCACCGATACGCTGATGCCGGACGGGCGAAACTATGTGAGCCGTTACGTCTGGGATGAGAACGGAAATATTGATACCGAAAATGTTCCCGACCCGTTTTTCGACCCGCTCAAGACGAGCATCACCATGGTACTCACGCCGTATGACGACGGTACAGGCACCGAACCTACCCCCTATGAGGTTGAACTCAAGGTCGTCGGTGTGATGAAGGAGGATCAAGGCAAGGGCTATGAGACGAGCGACGGCGTGATGATGGACATCAATGCGCTCAAAGCTCTTATTCAAGACCTGACCGGCAAGACCGACACGAAGTTCGAGTATTCAAGCATCAACGTCAAGGCTGAGAGCCTCGACGCCGTGTCGGATGTGGAGCAGTCCATCAAGGACTTGGGCTACAGTACGTATTCTATGCAGAGCATGCGCGACGAGCTCAACAAGCAGACCCGCCAGATCGAGCTGATGCTCGGCGGCCTCGGTGCGATCTCGCTTCTGGTCGCGGCCATCGGCATCACGAACACGATGATCATGTCCATCTCCGAGCGCACGAAGGAGATCGGCATTATGAAGGCGCTCGGCTGCTATGTGCGCGATATCCGCGCGATGTTCCTCATGGAGGCGGGCAGCATCGGCCTTCTCGGCGGCATTTTGGGGCTTATTTTCAGCTTCATCATATCCGTCATCATCAATCTGTTCTCATTCGGCGCGTTCGGCGGCGGGGGCGTCACGTGGGAGCTTATCAAGCAGGCGCTCATCGGCGGCGAAGGCGTGGTGCGCACGTCCGTCATCAAGCCGGAGCTCGTGATTTTCGCGCTGGTGTTCTCGGTGCTGGTCGGACTGGTGTCCGGCTATCAGCCCGCGAACAAGGCGGTCAAGATCTCGGCGCTCGAAGCCATCCGAAACGAATAAGAAAAACGCAGTATTTTGCAAGAAGGCGGCGTCCTGGACCGGACGCCGCCTTCTTTTGTAAAAAGCGCGACATTGCGATGTTTCAAGCGCTTGCTTTGCTTGACCGCGCTGATGCGATGTGATATCATATATCAGTCAAAATATTTATGAAAACAGGAGGGGATCGTCTTGGCAACTGTCAAACGCAGATCCACCGTACCCTATTACGCCGCGGCGGGAACATGGGTCATTTATGCGCTGCTGTTCCCGCTTTACCGCGTGCCGCAGTTCATCTTTATTGCCATCGTATCGGCGGTGGTGTATTTCATCATGAACGCCGTGTGCGGCACGGTGGAGGTCACAGTTCCCGACCCGCCGAAAAAGGAAGAGAGCACCGGCAACCCCGAGCTCGACAAGATGATCAAGGACGGCAATCTTGCCATCTCCGAGATGAAGCGGCTCAACACGTCCATCAAGGATGAGAAGATCTCCGCCGACATCGACCGGCTCGAGGACCTGAGCGCGAAAATTTTCGCGCAGGTCAAATCCGACCCGTCGAAGCTGCCGCAGATCCGCAAGTTCATGGACTACTACCTGCCCACGACCCTTAAGATCTTGAACGCCTATGACCGTATGGGCGCGCAGGGCGTGAGCGGCGAGAACATCGACGCGACCATGCAGCGCGTGGAGAGCATGATGGGCACGATCGTTACGGCTTTTGAAAAGCAGCTCGACATGCTTTTCGGCAGCGAGGCGATGGATATTTCCGCCGATATCACGGTGCTTGAGAACATGATGAAGCGCGAGGGGCTCAGTGAGGACGACGGTGAGCTGCATGCCGAGTCCGGCACGGCGACCGCCTCGCAGGACGACATCAAGCTCGAGCTATAAAGGAGTAAGCGATGCGAAAGAAAGTGATGGCGTTCAACGCCAAGGTCAATGCGTGGATATTGAAACGGCTGAAGGGCGTGTGGCTCGACCCGATCTTCTGTGCAATCTTTGCCATCATGTGTGTGGCAAGCATCATCGGCGCGCTGCATCTGCACAGGGATACGCTTTACTATTCCGCGCTGATTTGGGCGTTGGCCACGCTGCTGTGCCTGCGCCGCATCCAGCGCATCAAAAAGCACGAAAAAGAACAAACTCAAAGCCAAAATACGGAGGAGAAATGATATGAGCGACAACATGATGCCCGAGCTGACCCTGAACCCCACCGAAGCGGCGCAGGAGGCCGTCCCTGAGCTGACGCTCACGCCCGAAGCGCCCACGGCGCCCGAGGCGGAGAAAAAGGAGGTCGAGCCTGTCAAGGTCGATGAGAGCATGCTCACCGAGCAGGAGAAGAAAGCCGTCGACGATTTTGCGAAAAAGATCGACATTACGGATACGAACCTTGTGCTCAACTACGGCGTGGCCGCGCAGAAGAGCGTGGCGACATTCTCGGAAAATGCACTGTCCTCCGTGCGCAACAAGGACCTGGGCGAGGTGGGCGAGACGCTCTCGAACCTCGTCGTCGAGGTCAAGGGCTTCGGTCAGGAGGAGAAGAAGGGCTTCGCCGGTCTTTTCCGCAAGCAGAAGGATAAGCTCGAGCTGATGCGCGCGCAGTACGGCAAGGCCGAGACGAGCGTGAACCGCATCGTATCCGAGCTTGAAAAGCATCAGGTCACGCTGATGAAGGACATCGCGATGCTCGACCAGATGTATGAGCTGAACCTCAAGTACTACAAAGAACTGACCATGTATATCATCGCGGGCAAGAAGCGCCTTGCCGAAGTCCGCTCCGGCGAGCTGGAGGAACTGCGCAAGAAGGCGGAGGCGAGCGGCCTTGCCGAGGATGCGCAGGCCTACAACGACTACGCGCAGAAGTGCGAGCGCTTTGAAAAGAAGCTGCATGACCTGGAGCTCACGCGCATGGTGTCGCTCCAGATGGGCCCGCAGACGAGACTTCTCCAGAACAACGACACGCTGATGGTCGAAAAGATCCAGTCCTCGCTCGTCAATACCATCCCCCTCTGGAAGAGCCAGATGGTGCTCGCGCTCGGCATGGAGCACAGCCGTCAGGCCACGGCCGCACAGAGCGCGGTGGCGCAGACGACGAACGAGCTTCTCAAGAAGAACGCCGACATGCTCAAGATGGGCACCATCGCCACGGCAAAGGAAGCCGAGCGCAGCATCGTCGATATCGAGACGCTGCAGCACACGAACGAGCAGCTCGTCTCCACGCTCGACGAGGTCGTGAACATCCAGCGCGAGGGCGCGCAGAAGCGCAAGGAAGCGGAGGTCGAGCTCGGCCGTATCGAAGGTGAGCTGAAGCAGAAGCTCATGGAGCTGAGAAGCTGAGACGCTCCGGATAGGAGAAGCATATGAAATTCTTTCAAAAACGCGGCGTCGCCATCGTCGTGCTGATTCTGGCGATCGTCGCATCCAGTGCGTGGGGCCTTCATAAGGCACCCGCCGCCTCTACGCCGGAGGGCGGGGAAAAGCTCGATCCCTCGCTTTCTACGGCGGCGTTCGAGCAGTACGTGCGCGATGATGCCGGTGTTCTTTCCGACAAGACTGAGGAGGCTATCGGCCTCTACAACGCCAACTGGGACAAGATGTTTGGCAGCATCATGGCCGTCGTCACGACCGAATCCGCAAACGACATAGAGAATGCGGCGTATGACTATGCGGACACGATGCAGCTTGGCTCAAATGACGCCATTCTTGTCATCGCAAAACAGCAGCAGGACTATTATCTGGTCGCCAGCGGCGATTTCTATGATCTGCTCAGCGGCCTTTCGCAGAGCTTTGTTGCCTCCTGCATGGCGGATAACGTGCAGAAGGGCGATTATGACGCGGCGGTGCGCTCGCTTTGCGCCGCGCTCCATGTGGAGCTGAGCCAGCAGTATCAGCAGAGCGAGGCGGCGCTGGACGAGGCGGCCAACGGTGTGATGTTCATCATGATCCTCATCATATTCTTTGTCCTCTGGATCATGCTTGATGGCATGCGTTATCGCCGCTATCGCCGCCGCTACATGATGCCCGGCATGGGCGTGCCGACGGTGATGTATCACCCCATCTTCTGGGGGCGCCGTCCTCCGCGCGGCCCGCGTCCGCCCCGTTCGGGCGGCCCCCGTCCTCCACAGGGCGGCCCTAGACCGCCGCGCAGCGGCGGCTCCTCCGGCGGTAATCGCCGTCCGCCCCAGCAGCCGAGACGGCCTTCCGGTTCCTCGGGTAGCAGCTTTGGCGGATTTGGCAGCAGCGGCCGCGGCGGCAGCTTTGGCAGCGGAAACTTCGGTGGCTTTGGCGGCAGCAGCCGTGGCGGCAGCTTCGGTGGAGGTCGCAGCGGCGGATTTGGCGGCAGCCGCGGCGGTGGCTTCGGTGGAGGTCGCAGCGGCGGATTTGGCGGTGGCCGCGGAGGCGGCTTCGGCGGAAGACGCTGAAAAGCCAAAACCCCTGACACAAAACGAAAAGCACGTCTGCTTGGCAGGCGTGCTTTTTCTTACTTTGATTGCGGCCTGAAAGGCGATGACAGACTGGCTCGCACAGCATTGTAGATTTTCCGAGGAATACAATGCTGCTTATCGGATTTTCTCAAGTGCAACAGTGGGATCGCAGGGGAAAGCCTCACTCCGGTACTGCCCCGGCCAAACGACCACAATTATAATATCCGGATTTTCTTTTGCCCGTTCAAAGAAAAGAGCAGAGGACCTGCGGCGCAGGTCCTCTGCTCTTGTCGTGTGTCGACAGAAAAGATACCACCGTCAAAGCCTTGCGCCGCAATGGTTTCTGCTGTTATACCCCCCTTTTTGAAAAGGCAAGCGGCAGAATATCCCTCGTATGGTGGATATTCCGCCGTTCATCTTCTCATTCATAGATTTCCTGCTCAATCACCGTTTTGCTGTCCCGGAACTGGATGCGGATGGTTTCCGCATCCTCCACCGTGATCTTTTGGATGACCTGCCGGACGAGCTCATTGTCAAATTCCG
>OLNF01004056.1_pt1 | contig 10223 bp, 8 predicted proteins | sample 1673061 | NCBI WGS metagenome assembly OLNF01 (sample SAMEA3136751, study PRJEB25190) | human gut metagenome | reverse complement strand
CCCTCTTCTTGGTACCAGCCTTCGCCATCCACACAGACGAGCACTTGCCCGCCGCCTTTGCTCGCATGATGGATATGCCAATTGTTACGACAGCCCGGCTCGAAGGTCACGTTGAAAATTGCTAGGTAGTCATCGGGCCCGGTGAGCGCGTTGAGATAGCTTTGGCCGATGAAGTACTGTGCGAAGGCGTCGTTGGGCTTGCCCAGGCCGAAGAAGCCGCCGTGCGATTCGGGGCTGCCGCTGCCCGCGGTGTCGCCCGCGCTGCCCTCGCCGATCGCGCCATCCGTCCCGTCTTCCACATAAACTTCCTTCGCCATGTTGAATGCCGCCCACGCGTTGGGCCAGCCGGCGTAGAAGGCGATATGGGTGAGAATCTCGGCCATCTCTTCTTGCGTGACGCCGTTCTTCTTGGCGCTGGCCAGGTGATATTTCAGCGAGCTGTCGACGATGCCTTTCCCGATGAGGGCGCTTACGGTGACGATGCTGCGCAGCTTGAGCGGTAGCTTGTCCTCGCGGCTCCACACTTCCCCGAAGAGAATGTCGTCGTTGAGATGAGCGAACTCGGGCGCGAACTTGCCGAGCGCATCGTGTCCTGCGGTTTGTTTGATAGCCATTGTGGACTTCCTTCCTGTTTTCTTTGCACATGGCGAGTGACGGTTAGGGGTGAACGGCAGCGCCATTCGCGATTACGCTTTGGGCCAGCCGCTACTTTGCTGCGAGGCTCTTGCGCAGAACGTCGAGGACTTCGGCGCGGGTGAGCGTGCGGTAGCCGCCCGTCATTGTGAGGGTCGCGTCGGCGATGGCGTCAAGGCTCGACTCGTCGGCGCCCAGCTCACGGATGCTCATCACGCAGCCGATTTCGCGCATCCAGTTCTCCATGGCGTTAAGGCCGGCCGCTGCGAGCTCCTCGTTGGTTTTGCCTACGGTGTCGATGCCCCACACGTTCGTGGCAAAGCGCGCGAATTTCTCCAGGCCATACGGCATGATCAGGCGGTAATAGGGAAGCGCCACAGCGGAAAGCGTCATGCCGTGCGTGGCGTCAGTGACGGCGCCTACGGCCTGGCCGATCATGTGAACCTCCCAGTCCTGCGTTTTGCCGCAGCCCACAAGGGTGTTGAGCGCCCAGGTTGCCGTCCACATGATGTTCGAGCGCGCCTCGTAGTCCGTCGGATTGGCCACGGCGGCGCGGCTTGCGGTAACGAGGCTGCGCATGAGACCCTCGGCCAGATAATCGCTCGTGTTGTCGTCGATATCGCTGAAGTATTGCTCGGTGATGTGGTTCATGATGTCGAAGATGCCTGCGACCATCTGATAGCGCGGCACCGTGTAGGTGAACTCGGGGTTCAGCACGGCAAAGCGTGGTGAGACGCGTTCGTCGGTGAAGACGTGGCCGATCTTCCTGCCGAGCTCTCGGTTGGTGATGACCGAGCCGCGATTCATCTCAGAGCCAGTGCCCACCATAGTGAGAACTGATCCCACGGGCACGACCTCTCTATCCGCCGCGGGCTCTTCGAAGCGGTCGAAGTACACGTCCCAGGGGTCTTCGCCTGCGGGCAGGTCCTTAGAGACCGCAACTGCCTTCGCGTAGTCCACGCACGAGCCGCCGCCCACGGCGAGGATGAAATCGACATCGTTGTCGCGGGCGATTTGTGCGCCCTCGCGAAGCTTCTTGATGGTGGGGTTCGGCATGACGCCGCTGTCTTCGACGATGGTTTTACCTGCCGCGCGTAGTGTCTCGACGACTTGGTCGTAAATACCGAATCTCCTGATAGAACCGCCTCCATAGACGAGTTGGATGGTACTGTAGGGAGCGAGTTCCGCCGCAAGCGAGGCCAGAGCGTCCTTGCCGAAGATGAGCTTGGTGGGGTTGTGGTAAGTGAAGTTGCCGAGCATGGTTTCCCTTTCGCTTCTCAGGTTGCATTTGGTATGATATTGGCACTCTAATACTTAAACCTAACTTCAAGTCAAGATACTTTGGAGGGAATTTACCATGTATTCAATCGGGCAGGTTTCGGAAATGTTTGGCATCCCCGTGTCGACGCTGCGCTACTATGACAAAGAGGGATTATTCCCCAACTTGGAGCGATCGGGCAGTACGCGCCGCTTCGGCGAAGGCGAACTTGAACTGCTCCGCGTCATTGACTGCCTGAAGAAGACGGGACTCGAAATCAGGGACATCAAGCGTTTCGTCGACATGGTGCAGGAGGGGCCGTCGACGTACGCTGCGCGAAAGGAGCTGTTCGAGGCGCGCAAGGTCCAGGCCGAGGAGGAGATCGAGCGCATGCAGAAGGCGCTCGCCATGGTGAAGTTCAAGTGCTGGTACTATGAGACGGCTCAAAAAGACGGCGGGGAAGAGCGCCTCTGGGAAATGATTCCCGACGGGTTGCCGAAGGATATCAGGAAGCTCTACGACCTGGGTCATTCGTAGGAGTCTGTCAGCGAGCAGGTGCTGGCTGTTGTTTTAAAGCCGCAAGCGGGCATCGGCGATCGGCATGAAGCCGCGAGTGGATACGGGTAGCCGCATCGGGTGCGCCCCTTCTTGCTGGTGCAACGCTGGATTAAGGAAATCATGCAGAAAATCGACCATATCGAGGTGCGCGGCGCGCGCGTGCACAATTTGAAGAACGTGAACGTGGACATTCCGCTCGGCCAGCTTGTGGGCATCGCGGGCGTGTCGGGTTCGGGCAAAAGTTCGCTCGCGCTCGGCGTGCTGTACGCCGAAGGGTCGCGCCGCTACTTGGAGGCACTTTCCACCTACACGCGTCGGCGCATCGCTCAGGCGGGCAAGGCCTCGGTTGACGACGTGCGCTTCGTTCCCGCTGCTCTCGCGCTGCACCAGCGCCCGGCGGTGCCCGGCGTGCGCTCCACGTTCGGCACCTCGAGCGAGCTTTTGAACAGCTTGCGGCTTCTCTTCTCGCGCGTGGGCAGCCACGTGTGCCCACATTGCGGCAAGCATGTGCCGCCAAGCTTGAATGTTGCTGCTGAACTGGCGATTTCGTGCCCCCACTGCAGCGGCGAGTTCTTCGGCCCCGGTGCTGAGCAGCTCGCCTTCAACAGCGAGGGCGCTTGTCCTACCTGTGGCGGCACCGGTATCGCGCGCACCGTGAACCGCGCGGCGCTCGTGCCCGACGAGAGCAAGACCATCGATGAGGGTGCTGTTGTGGTGTGGGGCTCGCTTATGTGGGATCTCATGAAGCAGGTGTGCGGCGCCATGGGCGTGCGCACGGACGTGCCGTTTTGCGAGCTTTCGCCGGCTGAGCGCGACATCGTGTTCAACGGCCCAGCCGAGAAGAGGCACATTCTGTACAAGGCGAAGAAGGGCGAGAACTTCGCCGAGCTCGATTTCACCTACTACAACGCCGTGCGCACCGTGGAAAACTCGCTTGCGAAGGCGAAGGACGAGAAGGGGCTGCGCCGCGTCGCGAAGTACTTGACCGAGGGGCCTTGTCCCGATTGCGGTGGCACGCGTCTCTCGGATGCCGCGCGCGGGCCGCTTGTGCGCGGCATTAACCTGGCACAGGCGACGGAAATGACGCTTGACGAGGCGGTCTCATGGGTGGAAGGCGTGCCAGGGAGTCTTCCTGATAAGATGCGTCCCATGGCGAGATCCATCTGCGACTCGTTTGCGGGCACCGCTCGGCGCCTGCTGGAGCTGGGACTGGGGTATCTCTCGCTCGACCGCGCGGGCGCCACGCTTTCCACAGGGGAGCGCCAGCGCGTGCAGCTTGCACGCTCGGTGAGGAACCGAACCACTGGCGTGCTCTACGTGATGGACGAGCCCTCCATCGGCTTGCATCCCGCCAATATCGACGGCCTTCTGGGCGTGATGCGCGACTTGATTGCTGACGGCAATTCCGTGGTGATGGTCGACCACGACACGCGCATCCTGCGCGCCGCCGACTATCTGGTGGAAATGGGCCCTGCCGCGGGTGCGGACGGCGGCACGGTGGTTTCCCAAGGCTCGGTTGACGAGGTCGCCCGCGATGAGGCATCAATCATAGGTCCCTTTCTTTCGGGGGCGGTGCGCGTGAAGGCTCGCTCGCGGGCACAAGCTGGGGAAATGTTCGACTTGGGGCGGATTCACCTGGAATCGAGCGGGTTGCATACCGTGAAGCCGTTCGTCATCGATATCCCGCGAGGCCGCCTCATTGCCGTGACGGGCGTGTCTGGTTCGGGCAAGACGACGCTCGTGCTGGAGACGCTCATCCCCGCGCTAACCCATGCGGCGGCGGGCGAGGCGCTTCCCGAGCATGTGACGGCGCTTGCTGCAGACGGCATCAAGCGTGCGAACCTGATCGACGCGACCCCTATCGGGGTGAACGTCCGATCGACCGTGGCGACGTATTGCGGTGCGCTCGACGACTTGCGTCGCGCCTATGCGCGCACCGAGGCGGCGAAGGCGGCGGGTCTTAAGGCGGGCGACTTCTCGTACAATACGGGAAGCCTGCGTTGCGCCACCTGTGACGGCACAGGGCAGATTTCGCTTGACGTGCAGTTCTTGCCCGACGTCGATATCGCCTGTCCCGATTGCCGCGGTTCTCGCTATAGCGCCGCGGCCGAGGGTATTTGCCGCCCCGAGAAGGGCGCGCCCTGTGGCCAGGCGCTCAGCCTGCCTGAGCTGCTCGCGCTCTCGGTCGATGAGGCGCTGCCACATGTTGCCGACGTCAAGAAGGCGCACGAGAAGCTGCAAACCTTGCATGACCTGGGGTTGGGATACCTCACGCTCGGCGAGGCGACGCCCGCGCTTTCTGGCGGGGAGGCCCAGCGCCTGAAGCTTGCAAGCGAGATGGGCCGGGGGCAGGAAGACGCCGTGTTCGTGTTCGATGAGCCGACCATCGGCCTACACCCGCGCGACGTCGAGACGCTGCTCGGCGTGTTCGAGCGGCTTGTGGAGCAGGGCGCCACCGTGGTGGTGGTCGAGCACGACCTCGACTTCATCGCCAATGCCGATTACGTGATCGACATGGGACCTCATGGCGGGAAAGACGGCGGGCGCATCGTGGCGTGCGGCACGCCCGCGGAAATTGCTGCGAACCCGGAAAGCATCACCGGCCGCTACCTGGTGCTTTAGCGGATTTCTTACCTATAAGTACGTTTTTCTCAATTGCACGAAATTCTTACCCATACGTAAGAATTTCACAGATTGGCCCGTATCGTATGCCTCGCAAGACGCAGGAAGGCCCGGCAGTTCGCATGCCGGGGCCTTCCCATAGCGCTCGCTTGCGGGCTTATCCCTCGCTGTTCGCGATTGCCTGGTCGATGAGCTTGCTGAGCGTTTTCTGCTGCTCGGGGGACGTGATCGCGCCGACAATCGGGTCACCCACGATGTTGCCGTTCTTGTCGACGACGTAGGTGGTCGGGTACGAGAGCAGCTCGGAGGTGAGCTTCCCGGCCTCGCTGCTCGACGCGAACCAGACGTTCTTGTACGTGACGCCCTTCTTCGCGAGGATGTCCTTTGCCTCGGAAATCGCGGTCGCGTCACCGTCGAGCGTGAAGGAATTCACACCCACGACCTGGCCGCCCTTGCTGGCAAGCTCCTTGTTGAGCGCTTCCAGGTCGCCCAGCTCGCCCACGCACGGCTTGCAGGTGGTGAACCAGAAGTTGACCACGGTCACCTTGCTCTCCGAGAAGAGCTTGTCGCTGGTCACTTCGTTGCCGTCGAGGTCTTTCCCCTGGAAACTCGGGAACTTGCCCGCACTGGTAGCGGCGTCTGCGCTATTCGGCATGCCGGCGCTTGACGCGTCGACGCTCTCCCCCGAGCTCGGGGAGCTACCGCATCCGGGGAAGTCCTTCTCGAGGGCTGCGAGCTTGTCCTCGATTTCCTTCACCTGCTGCGCTCCGGTCTTGAGCGTCTTCAATTCCTCGGCCGAGAACTGGTCTTTGGCGCCCTCGATCGTGTCGAGGAGGAAGTCGCCGTAGTTCTTGCCGTCCTCGATCATCGGCATGTCCTTGTTGGCTGACAGAAACACTTTTTCCCACAGCTTCGAGTTGCTGGAGAGGATCTCGTTTTCCTTCTGCATGAGCTTTTGGTGCAGCTCGGTCGCCTCTTCGGCGTTCTTCGGCTGCGTTGCCAGCAAAGTCGCGATATCGGTGTTGCTGCTTGTCGAGGTTGCCTCGCTATCCTTAGGAGCCGAACAGGCTGCAAGGCTGAACGCCAAAAGGGAGACCACCAGCACTACCGCAATTTTCGTTAGTTTCATAATCATTCCTCCATTTGCAATCGTTTGCTTTGCTTGTCATTTTCTCAATTCGTCAGTTCTCTTCGCATTGCTGATTCGGTTGCTTTTCCGGTAAGCTCAGGCCGTAGCTGAAGCCGATGGCGTCGGTCGGGCAGGCCCTTATGCACTTGCCGCAGCGGATGCACTCGGTGTGATTGGGCGACTCCGTGACCTTGACGTCCATCTTGCACGTCTTCGCGCACGTGCCGCACGAGATGCATCGGTGCTGGTCAACCTTTATTCCAAGCAGAGATACCTTGTTCATGAGCGCATAGAGAGCGCCGAGCGGGCAGACCCATTTGCAAAATGGGCGATAGATGAGCACGCTCAAGATGACCACTGCGATCAGAACGACGAGCTTCCAGGTGAACAACGCTCCCAATGCGGAGCGTATGCCGCTATCGACGATGGCGAGCGGAATCGCGCCTTCGAGCACTCCTTGCGGGCAGAGGTACTTGCAGAAGTATGGATCGCCCATCCCGACGTCGTTGACAAGCAGCGCGGGCAGCAAAACCACGGTGAGCAGCAGTACGACGTACTTCAGGTACCTAAGTGGTTTGAGCTTCCTTGTGGACAACTTCTTGCCAGGGATTTTATTCAGCAGCTCCTGCAGCCAGCCGAAGGGGCAGAGGAATCCACACACGAAACGCCCCAACAACACGCCGATGAGAATCAAAAACCCGGTCACGTAGTACGAGAAGCTGAACTTCGACGAGCCCACGATTGCCTGAAACGACCCGATGGGGCAGGCGCCTGTGGCCGCGGGGCAGGAATAGCAGTTCAGGCCGGGTACGCAGACCGCTTTGCCCTGCCCCTGATAGATAGTGCCCTTAAAGAAGTTCGGCAGGTGGATATTGGTGAGCAGCGTCGCGCCCGCTTGAATCCAGCTACGGAAGCGGCTCAAAAACTGCGATACGGGGTTTCTTCTCTTATCCAATTCCAATGCACTCCAAGCACAGTCGAATTGCCTTGGCCAGTACGGCATCTGCTTCGCCCCTCATCGCGCCGAGGCATACCATGGCCACTCCGGCTGCCACCAAGGCAACTTGTGCTGCAGGCTTTATCGCTTTGAACAATCCAATCGCTCCTTTCATTCGCTTTCTAATATGTGACCTGCGAAAACCTAGTCATCGAACAGGTTGAGGAGATACCCGTAGCCCTCAGATTGCATCTTCGCGTACGGTGCAAAGCGCAAAGACGCACTGTTGATGCAACAACGCACGCCGTTGGGGGACTCTGGGTCATTGGTGAACACGCGGCCGAGATGGGAATCGCCAGGGTCGATGCGCAGTTTGGAGAACAGCTCCATCTCCGCTTTCGGGATGTGGCAGTAGCCGCCGGGGATGGACTGCATCAGTTGCTCCATGCTCCAGAAACAGCCACCTGCCAGGTAGATGACGTTTTCCGTGGTTTCCTTGTACATGCTTTTCTCACCTTCCATATGTGCGGGCCCCTCGATCGAATCAGTTTTTCTCGCTCCGCTCTCCTTGGAGGCGACCTGCTGAAAGGCGGCGTATCCACCCAGCGCCAATGTCGCTGCGAGCAGAAGCGGCAGTGCTTTTCGACGCATGGTTTTGTCCCTCCTTTCGGGAGAAATCAGGCTATTCCTTCCGCTTCGGGGTCCATTGGAACATATCGCCTATAAAATCCGTGTTAAGAGAGGCGACGTCTGCGCAAGGAGGCCCGTATGCGCATTTTGGTTGTTGAAGACGAGCGGTCGCTTTGCGATGCGATTGTGCGCAGCTTGAGGCGCCTTGCCTACAGCGTTGACTATTGCCACGACGGGCGAGATGCTATGGATTTTCTCGCCGTCGAGCGCTTCGATCTCGTCGTGCTCGATTTGAACCTTCCCGGAGCGGATGGCATGACGGTGCTTAGGACGCTGAGGGAAGTTGACCGTGAGACCAAGGTGCTCATCTTGTCGGCTCGCAGCGAGGTCGCCGAGAAGGTAGCCGGGCTTGATGCGGGAGCGAACGATTACCTGACGAAGCCGTTTCACCTAGAAGAGCTTGCGGCGAGGATTCGCAGCCTCACACTGAGGCGCTTTACGCAAAATGATGTGCTGCTGACCTGCGGAAATCTGACATTTGACACAAAGGCTCGTCGGGCTTTTGCAGGCGATGAGGCTTTGTCTCTCACGCGGAAGGAGACCGGGATACTCGAATACATGATGCTCAACCAGGGGCGGCCGGTCAGCCAGGAGGAGCTGCTCGAACACGTGTGGGATAGCAGCGTGAACAACTTCAGCAACTCGATCAGGGTGCACATCTCCGCTCTGAGGAAGAAGCTGCGCGCTGCCTTGGGGCACGACCCCATACGCAATCGCATCGGGGAGGGCTACGTGATGGAGGAGGCCGAATGAGAAGGCTCTCGCTGCAGTGGCGCATCACGTTGATGACGGCCCTTCTCGTGTGCGTAATGTGCGTGCTGATGAACTGCCTGATCGGGTATTCGGGGATGCGATATATGGACTCGATCGGCAGCGGCATATCGGCATGCGGCGACATCGGCGATGGTGCCGCTGCGTCGTTCGACCCCGACAATCGTGAGCTCGACGAAGAGCTCACGATTGTTGTGAGCAACGCGCAGGAATCCTTCAGCACGACCAATTGGCTTATCACAATTGCGGTGACGCTGCTCGGTGGTGTGCTGGCGTACTTCGTCAGCGGCCGTGCGCTCAGGCCGCTGCGGGCTTTTGCGTCGCAGGTTGAGAGCGTGCAGCCGAGCAACCTTGCGGACATGAAGATTAGCGAGGACGTGCTGCCTGAGTTCAAGCAGTTCAGCAAGTCGTTCAACAGCATGATCGACCGCCTTGACGAAGGCTTTAGCGCACAGCGGCAGTTCACGGGGAACGCCGCGCACGAGCTGCGGACGCCGCTTGCACTCATGCAGGTGCAGGTCGAGCTGTTCTCCGTCGAACACCCCGACGTGGGGTCTGAGGAGGCTGCCTTTCTCGAGCTTCTGCAGGAGCAGACCGAGAAGATGTCGCAGATGACGAAGACGCTGCTCGAGATGAGCGAGCTCCGCAGCGTGCCCTGCAACGACCAGATCGAGTTAGCGCCGATGGTCGAGGAGGTTATCGCCGACCTTACGCCCCTCGCCGAGGCGCGCGGCATCGCCCTTGAGCGTTGCGGGGATGCTCAGCTGATTGGCAGCGACACGTTGATGTATCGGCTCGTGTTCAACCTGGTCGAGAACGCAATTCGGTACAGCCGACCCGACACGGCGGTTCGCGTCTCCACCTGCGAGGAGGGCGGGCGCGCTATCCTGCGGGTCGAGGATAGCGGCCCTGGGATTCCCGAGCAGTTCAAGGAGAGCATTTTCCAGCCGTTTTTCCGCGTCGATTCGTCCCGCAGCAGGGAATACGGCGGCGTTGGGTTGGGGCTTTCGCTCGTGTGGGAAATCGCCGCACTTCACGGCGGTACGGTGGAGGTCGAGGCGAGCTCCGAGGACGGCACCGTCATGCGTGTGGAGCTTCCAGTTGGGAAGTGCCGCCCGACCGCGTGATGCGCGGGTAGCGCACCGCGGCGGCCTCAATGGCGCAGGGCGTGCAATCGCCGCCCTTGGTTTGGCCAGGGCGAGATGCACGTTCAAAACCCCGAGTTCGTGGTCATTCGGGCGAGTTGTGCGACGTGCTCTCTGCTAGGAAGGCGCGGGCGAGCGGGGTCTAGCTTACGCAAACCACGTGCAGCACGTTTCCGTCTACGGTGAAGGCGACGTCGAGCGAGGAATAGGCGAGATGGTACACGCGCGAGGGGTCGTGCTTGCTTCCCGCGCGCCGCGGGTCTTGCCTCAGCACCTCGATGAGGCCGGCGAGCTTGTCTTGCTCGATCGATTCGCGAAGCTGGTCAGGGAAGTCGACCGTAAGCTCGTGCCACGGCACCTCGTCGACGAAGCCAGCAGCGGCGTCCGGATGGCAATCGGCGAACGGGATGTAGGGTTTGATGTCGTAGATGGGCGTGCCGTCGCGCAGGTCGGCGCCGAGCACGTGGATGATGGGGCCGG
>OLNF01004055.1_pt1 | contig 10224 bp, 10 predicted proteins | sample 1673061 | NCBI WGS metagenome assembly OLNF01 (sample SAMEA3136751, study PRJEB25190) | human gut metagenome | reverse complement strand
CTGGCCGTCCCAGGTCTTGTAGTACTGGCCCAGCATCTGATAGCCGCCGCAGATGGCGAGCACGGGCACGCCGTCCTCGATGGCGGCCTTGAGCTCAGCGGTCTTCTCCCCTTTCAGGTCGTCCAGAAGGACCTCCTGCTCAAAATCCTGGCCGCCGCCGATGAAGATAAGGTCACAATTTTTCGCGTCGAGCTTCGCGCCGATCGGGACGTTCAAGATATTCGCCTGCATGCCGCGCCACTCCAGCCGCCGCTGCATGCAAAGGACGTTGCCGCGGTCGCCGTAGAGGTTCAGCACGTCGGGGTATAAATGGTAGATGTTCAGTTCCATAGCTTACTCCCAGAATTGCTTGTAGCCATACGTTTTGCTGATCGTGCTGCGCAGAGCCAGCATGGCCGTGTACGTCGGCATGACGAAGACCGGCAGCTTGTGCGCCGCCGCCTCTTCCATCAGCTTTCCGTAGTCCTTCTGCACATGCAGCTTCTCCTTCGGGAATCCGGCGTAGAGGAAGCGCAGTGCCATATCCTCTGCTCGCGTGCCGGACAGATAAACCTCTGCAAGCGTATCGCCCATCTCGGTCAGGCGCTCAAAAGCCACGTCCCAGATCCAACTGACATCGCGGCCATCTTGCGTCCGGTCGTTGAGACATGCGGCAAAAACGAACGGCGCCCTGCGCTGCGTCAGGAAACTCAGCACCTGGTTGCAGCCTGCCGGATTTTTGATCAAAATCATGCGCACATCCGTGCCGTTGATCTCAAACTTCTCCATGCGCCCGAAACCACAGGCAAAGCGTGACAGCGACTGCGCCGCTCTTGAAAGATCCAGCCCCATGGCTTTAGCCGCCGCCATAGCCGCACAGGCATTATAGATATTGTATCCGCCCGGGAGATTGACTGTCGCGGGAATCTCTGTTTCGCCGTCGCGGAAGACAACCTCGGAGTGCTCCTCGTCGCTCAGAACAACCTTGCTGACGCAAATATCCGGCCTCGGACGGGCGTAGCCGCAGCGTGGGCAGCGATAACCGCCCAGATGGCCGTAGGTCACGAAGTCGTATTCGTATTCGCTCTTGCATTTGATGCAGTATGGCGCGTCGGAAAGTTCCGAAACCTGCGTTTCATAGAGCGGCGTGTTGATACCATAGAAAATAACGTGGTTTGGCACGTCGTTGTGAAGACTCGTAATGAGCGAATCGTCTGCATTCAGACACAAAACGGCGTTCGGGCTGTTCTGCACGCCGATGCGCAGCTTTCCGAGCGTATGCGTGACCTCGCCGTAGCGGTCAAGCTGGTCGCGGAAGATGTTCGTGTATACGATCACCTTTGCATCAACGTACTTGCTGATGAATTTCAGCGCCGCCTCGTCCGACTCAATGAGCGCGTGCGAATATCTGCAGCGGCCCGTGAGCGTGGAGTGGACGGCGAATTCCGCCGTGACGCCGGACAGGAGGTTCGCGCCGGATTTGTTGGCAAAGTAAGAGATTCCAGCGTCCTGCCACGACTGCTCGATCATACGCGAGGTCGTGGTTTTTCCGTTGGTGCCCGTGACGATCACAGTCGTCACGTTCTTTGCAAGTTCACCCAGCAGGTTTGGGCAGAGTTTGAGCGCCACACGCCCGGGAAAATCCGTGCCGCCTCTGCCTAGCAAGCGGATCAGGGCCCGGCAGAGCTTGCAAGCAAGCACTGCGATCATTACTCGTAATTTCATGTCACACTTATATCATATTTTTTCGCAAAACTCAACTGGTTACGAAAGATTTACAAAATTGTACTTGTATTGGTTGTCATAATCTGATATAATGCTGTCGAATTGTTTTGAAAACACACCGTTCCAGTCAGAGAACGCGAAAAAGGAGTCTGTAAAACCATGCGAAAGGGAAGAAAATTTCTGTGCCTGCTGCTGTGTGCCGTGCTGCTTCTGTCCATGAGCGCTGCTGCGCTTGGTGCGAACAACAAATACAGCAGCTGGTTCCAAACAAACTATGATGAGATCAACAAGCTTGGTCTGATGCCGGAGTCGTTCAATGGTCTTGACTTGACAAAGAACATCACACGCGGCGAGATGTGTGAACTGGCCGTTTATGCGTTTGAAAAGGCCACCGGCAACGACATCGATATGTCAAACGAAACCTTCAGCGGCTTTACGGATACGTCGGACCAAAACATCATTAAGGCGCATCTGTACGGCATTGTCAACGGCTATGAGGACGGCTCGTTCCGCCCAAATCAGCTTCTGACGCGGCAGGAGTTTTTCAAACTCATCGAGAACTTCTGCACGGCTGCGGCATTTTCTCCCAAGGCGACCGACGGTGCACTGAGCGGATTTGCTGATGCTGGTTCGATTTCTGCATGGGCAAAGGAAGCTGCGCAGATCTGCGTAAGCTATTCCTATGTACAGGGCACAAAGCTTGGAAATGGTACTTATCTGAACCCTAAGAGCAACGCCAGTCGGCAGGAAGCCATGACGATGTTTCTGCGCTGCTATAAGACTATCCAGTGGTTCTATGATGAGAATGTCAAAAGCGCGACGGTCGTTGTCGATCAGATCAACCTGAATGTTACCGTTACAAGCATCAACAAAACCATGTATGTCTGCCAGACAGGATATATCAACGTCCGCGATTCCTGGACGACCGGCAGCACGAAGGTCGGCGAGCTGAGCTACAACGCCGCCGTCACCGTCACCGGCATCACGACTACGACCTCCGACGGCCACCAGTGGTACCGCATCAAGTATAACGGCATCACGGCCTACGTCCGTGCGGATTTGCTCTCGGACGAGAAGGACAGTACCGTCACACCGGGCAGCGGCTCTGGTTCCGGCAGCGGAGGAACCGTCTCCGGTTCCGGTAAGGCGAGCGAGATTGCGAACTTTGCCATGGGCTTCGTTGGCTACAGCTATGTCTGGGGCGGCTCGAGTCCGTCAACTGGCTTTGACTGCTCCGGCCTCATGTACTATGTCCTGACGCAGTACGGATACTCCATGAAGCGCGTTGCCAACGACCAGATGACGCAGGGTACTTATGTTTCCCGCAGCGACCTGCAGGTCGGCGACCTCGTCTTCTTCGGCTACAGTGGTTATGCGAACCACGTCGGCATGTATATCGGCGGCGGCAACTTCGTTCACGCTTCTACGCCGTCCACGGGCGTCCGCGTCAATTCGCTTGACGAATCGTATTACAAGACCCGCTTCCTTTGCGGGCGGCGCATTATCTGACGATCAAATCATGACATACCGGCCCCCGGTCTGCTAAAAAAGCGCCGGGGGCTGCGCATATCAAAAGGAGAATGTATGGAGCGAAATGAATTGGTGCTTCTGCGCCTGTCTAATCAGTATCTGTTGCATGCGGGGGAGCGGATGAGAGTGCTTCGCGCCATGAACGGCTTTCAGGCGCAGTTCCTTTCCAACGCACTGCACGCCATGCGGCTGCGCTGCGCAGCGTATGACAATGCGCATGCGGCTGACGGCCTCGTGAAAGGCTGGACACTTCGCGGCACAATGCACATCTTTGCCGAAGCCGACCTTCCGCTGTTCCTGCACAGCGGCTGCCAGTATCGGAGCCGGGATTGGACGCTCCCATCCTTCTGGAACCAGCGCCCGGATTGGGCACTTACGCCGCAGCGGCAAGCATATTTTTCAGACCTGATTGTCGATGCGCTCGCACAGGGGCCGCTGACACGGGAGTCGCTGAAAGACCGCTGCCGCGCTGCCGGAATGACGCAGGCGGAGGAGGACAGTATGTTCCATCCCTGGGGCGGAGGGATACGCGAACTTTGCGAACGCGGCTTTCTCTGCGGTATGGTCAGCGAGGAAAAGGCGTTCCGCCTCTGCCCTGCGTTTCCGCCGATGGAGGAGCGGGATGCGCTGCTGGAGCAGACACGCCGGTATTTTACGAATTACGGCCCGGCCTCCATCCGGGACGCAGCCTATTATTTCGATACCTCGCAGGCGGAGATCAAAAAGCGGCTGGCCCGGCTTCCCGTGGAAGTAGCCGAATGCGAGGGACAGCGGCTTTTCAGCCTGCATTCCGGCAGAATGCCGGAGCAGGCGATTCCGGACTGCTTGCTGCTGGCAGGCTTCGACCCGCTGGTGCTGGGCTATGAGAAAAAGCAGAGCGTATTTCTCCCGCCGGAGTATCTGCGCGGCATTTTCAGTCTGTCCGGCATCATCATGCCGCCGGTGCTGCTGCACGGCAGCGTAGCGGGCCGCTGGAAGCACAGCGGAAAGCGCCTGCTTATCACGCAGTTCCGCCCATTTTCGCAGGAGGAGCGTGGTTTTGCAGAGGCAGCCGCGGCGCAGCTTTGGGGCGAAGCCGTACAGCCTGTCTTTCAGGACGCATAATCGACCTTTTCAAACCGAAAAATCCATGCTATACTTTTCTTATCCCTCATACGCTTGTATGGGGTGATCATATGAAAAAATGGGTAGAGATCATGATGCCGGTCATGCTGTTTACGACCGTTCTGTATTTCTGCGTGTTCGCTGTTCTGACCCATCGGAGCGCGCAGACGGCGGCCATGCAGCCTGGCAGCACGACCGTTGTGCTCGACGCGGGGCACGGCGGGGAGGACGGCGGCGCGACCGGCGTTTCCGGCACGTCGGAGGCGGCGCTGAATCTGGATATTTCGCTGCGCCTGCGCGACCTTCTGCGCCTGTGCGGCGTGCGGGTCAGCATGATCCGCGAGACTGATACGGCCGTCTATTCAGACGGCTGCCGCACGATCTCGGAGAAAAAGGTCTCGGACATCAAAAACCGGACCGAGACGGTGAACCAGACGGAAAACGCGCTGCTTCTGAGCGTGCACCAGAACTTCTTCACCGAGGGCAAGTACCACGGCGCACAGGTCTTCTACGCGAAAACGCCCGGCAGTCAGACGCTGGCCGAGCAGCTGCAGGCCAATCTGGCCCTGGGCCTCGAGCCGGGCAACCGCCGTCAGTGTAAAAAATCGGACGGCGTGTATCTCATGGAGCATATCGGCTGCACCGGCGTGCTGGTCGAATGCGGATTTTTATCCAATTACGAGGAAGAACAGCGGCTCTTGCAGCCGGAGTATCAGAAAAAGCTGGCCGCCGTGATCGCGGGAACGCTGTCCGTGTGGCTCTCAGAGGAGCATCCGAATGAAATCTAAAACCGTCTTTATCTGCAAGCAGTGCGGCAATGAGACGCCGCGCTGGCAGGGCCAGTGCCCCGCGTGCGGGGCCTGGAACTCGATCATTGAATTTGAGGATAAAAAGACGCCTGCCGCCAAGGCGGCAGGCCGGTCGGGTCTTTCCCGCTCCGCGCCGAAAAAGCTCAAAGAGGTGACAGGGGAGCAGGAGATCCGCTTCTCCACCGGTATGCAGGAGCTTGACCGCGTTCTGGGCGGCGGCGGTGTACGCGGGTCGCTGATTCTGGTGGGCGGTGCGCCCGGCATCGGCAAATCGACGCTGCTTTTGCAGATCTGCGCGTATCTTGGAAAAACGCTCCGCATCCTCTATGTCTCCGGCGAGGAATCGGCAAGACAGATTAAACTACGTGCCGAGCGGATTGGCAAATTTACGGATGATTTGTATTTGTTTTCAGAGACATGTATCGGTACCATTTTACAGGCGGTGGATGAGGTGAAGCCGGAGGTGTTGATTGTAGATTCGATTCAAACCGTTTTTGAGGAAAGTGTGGATGCGGCACCCGGCAGTGTAAGCCAGGTGCGCGAAATTACTTCGATACTTTTGCAGCTGGCAAAAAGTCAAAATATTACGATTTTTATTGTTGGTCATGTGACGAAGGAAGGAAATGTGGCTGGCCCGAGAATGTTAGAGCATATGGTGGATACGGTGCTTTATTTCGAGGGTGATAAAACGGCGATGTACCGGATGCTCCGGGGTGTCAAAAACCGTTTTGGTTCGACAAACGAAGTCGGTGTTTTTGAAATGCAGAATCAGGGCTTAGTGGAGGTGCCAAATCCTTCGGAATATCTAATGCAGGGACGTCTCCCAAATGAAGCCGGTTCCCCGTTTCTCCCATCTGCCGGTTTCTCCACACTCGCCTCCACAAACCCCATTTCTTCTGGAGGTTCAGGCTCTCGTCTGCCAGACCAGCTTCCCGATGCCAAGGCGTACGGCGGTAGGGACAGATTATAACCGTGTGAATCTTTTGATGGCGGTACTGGAAAAGCGAATGGGGGTGCGGATGGCAGACTGCGATGCCTATGTAAATGTAGCCGGTGGCATGAGAGTTGTTGAACCGGCGTTAGACCTTGCACTTGTGGCGGCACTTTTGTCGAGTTATCATAACCGGAGTCTCCAAGACGGCATGCTTTTGTTTGGTGAGGTCGGACTGGTTGGTGAGGTGCGTGCGGTATCACAGGCGGAGCGTCGTGTAACAGAGGCAATCAAAACGGGCTACACGGTGTGTGTGCTGCCGGAGAGTAACCGTGTCTCTATTGAAAAAGCGGGCAATCTTGATACCCAAAAAATTAAACTTATTGGCATTAGGCACGTGAGAGAACTGTTAGACTGCGCAGGTTTATAGAATTGTGTGTGCAGCTTGTGTAAAATATGATTGGAAAAAGGAAGGATAAAAGAAATGAAACAACTTAAAGAATTATGGACACTTGTAAACAACTGGCTTGGCAATGGAAAAAAATGCATCATTGGCTTGGTGTTTTTCCTCGTTGGTTTTGTCATGAACTGGTTTTCTCATCCGGTAGAGGGACTTTCTCAGATTCCGTTTACCTTGATGACCGCCGGAGGTTTGTGCCTTGTCAATGCGCTGTTTTCGAAGTGGACAGATAAAAATATCAATTTGTTGTTCTTTGTCCTTGCTTTTATTTGCGTAATGGACCTTGGAATTGTTCTTCTCGATGGTGATTTCTCACAGTTTACCACGATGGTTACTGTCACCTGTGCCTGCACAGGTTTTTCGTGGGCATTAAACTTTGCCCTTTTGCAGTCGGTAGAAGTAGACGGTGCTGCCAAGAAGATTGTAATGTCGTTTTTGGCAACGGTTTGCAGTGCCGTGATTATGGCAGCAGTGTTTGTTGGTTCGATTTGGCTGGCATCGTAAAATCTGTGGATTCTTTCAGTGAGACAACGTTATTTGTCTTAAAAGTCAAAAAGAGTTGCATATTTAAGAGAAAATTTTTCTAAGGACGTCCTGAAATGCAACGCTATGCACGAAATCAGTCAAAAAGAGTTGTAGAAAATAAAATAGTAATGGAAACAAACGCAAATAAAACAACGCTTTTCCTTCAATTGATGAGAAAGCGTTGTTTTTTTGTCGGTTCTAAACTTGTTGGCTCCTCCCGCTTCGCGGGCCCCTCCTCATAATATTAGTCAATATCATCGAAGAAGATAGGGAGTCTTTTTTTGAATAAGTCGAGGGCAATATTTGCTACTTCGCGCATCTGTGGATGTGCATGGGAGTCACAACGCAGACGGAAGAAGTTACGCCAGGAGCGAAGATTCATTGTCACGACGATTTCTGTCTTTAAACTGTTTGGAAGTACCGAACGGGCTTCCTGTGGTGTGGCACCCAGTTCAATCAGCTCAAAGTAAGATTTCTCTGCATTTTCCATGGCGCGCATCCATGCTTCGTATTTCTGTAAATCAGTTTCGTTGTTTAAATCATAAGAAAATCCACCGGCGATATCGATAACAGTAATTTCGTTGCCGAATTTGTCACCGGAGTAGTTACAGTAACGTGTACTTTCCTGACTGTAGCTGGCAATGCGGTGGCGTACAATTTCATGGGTAATACCGCGGTCACAAATCATACGGACTGTAACAGCCTCATGTTCGATGACAGATTCATGTCCTCTTTTCAAAATATTGCGGATAAAACGTTCCGCGGACTCTTCCGTAATATTTCCCTCGCTCTTGTAGCATACACGTCCGATTTTCTCTATTTTACGAATCATTTCATCGTAATCTTTCATATCAATGATTTCTACACTGGGTTTTGTTACATTCATGATTCTTCTCCATTCTGTTCATCAATTTCTTAAGGCTTAGTATATAGTATGTGTCAGCTTTTTGCAAGCATAATACATTGACCGGGTTTTTAATTATAGATAAAATATTATCAGGTAATAAACAAATTAATGCAAAATTATATGTAAAGGGGAAGTGTTAGAATGAAAAGTAGAACCAAAAAAGTGACGGCAAAAGCAGTACTTATTGCACTTTTGGTAAGTGCAGCAGCCAGTCCGTTCCAAAGCAATATGGCATCATCAAAAGCTGTAGCAAAAAAAATTAGCGTGACGCTTAATAAAAAAAGACTATCGCTAAAGACCGGACAAAGATTTCGATTGAAAGCGAAAAAGAAACCGGCAAAGGCGAAAGTTTCTTTTTCGTCGTCAAAGCGCTCGGTGGTGTCAGTAAATAAAACGGGACTTGTCAAAGCGAAAAAGCCTGGAAAGGCTTCGATTACCGCGACTGTTAAATACAAAGGAAAAAAGAAAAAGGCAGTTTGTAAAGTGAGGGTTGTATCAAAAAGGAAGACAATCAATAAGCAGATACAACCATCTGCACCGGCAGCAAATACACAGCAGCCAGCACCAACGGCAACAGCAAAGCCGGTAATAACTGATCCGACTGCAACACCAAATGCTGCGCCTAAAGGAACACCGCGTGCAACGAAAACACCATCGCCTACGCCGGTAGAAATTACATATAAGGCCGATGATACAGTAGAACTTGGAAGTACCCTTGATGTGAAGAAAGAAGTAAAACCGTCGGAGGGAGTCATTACGGATTATAATGTTTCTACGTCGAATAATTATGTAGCAATTATTGATGCAAGAGGAAAGATAAAACCTCTGCACATTGGAAAGTGTACTCTCATTTTGACATCAAAGGCAGATGATACAAAAAAAGAAACTTATAAACTTTGTGTAACGGATGAATTTGTTGCGGAGGATGGTTATAATTTCTATAAAGAAGATATTGCACATGGCGAGGTATCGGATTTTACATATCCTTCCCAATACCGTGAAAGCGGCGAAGGACATGCCAAGATTTATTTTCCACCGGATTATGATCCTAAAAATAAGACATATAATTTGTTGTTCTGTCTGCACGGTGGCGGACAAAATGAGGATTATTGGACTTGCGGAAGAAAGACTTCAGCCGGAGCCGGATGTCATGCAAACAATATTATGGACTATTTGTATGATACGAAAGAGGCGGAAGAGTGTATTGTAGTATTTCCGAATGGCAACATTAACTATGATAAAAGTAAAACATATCCAAATACAGAGCCTAATCCGGTTGTTCAGAATTCGTGGAGTAACTGTTATTTGTTCGAATATGAAGTGATTTATGATTTACTTCCGTATATGGAAAAAAATTATCCGGTAAAAAAAGGCGCTGCTCATACAGGTGTGTGCGGGCTGTCTATGGGCTGTGGAGAAGCCATTGAACTGGGGTTAAAACATCCGGATTTGTTCCAGTATATGGGATTCTTCTCGGCTGGACCATTTGCTTCAACCAAGCAGACGATTGTAACGACACAAGAGGATGCCAATCGTCTGAACAGTCAGATTAAGTTGTGTTTCTTTATCACCGGACAGCAGGACCATATGATGGATGATAGTGCAAGAAGATTTGTTAATCAGTGTGATTTGCTTGGATTAAATAATATGTTTTTGGAAGTAAAAGGAACCGGTCATGATGACAGGTGCTGGGATCGTGCCTTTTACACTTTTATGCAATATGCTTTCAAATAAAAATTATTTCAGAAAATGATTGACATTGGTTTTGTTTTTTGGTAATATATTATTCGCTGGCAGTGGTTGTCGGCGAAAATGCGGAGTTGCTGGAATTGGCAGACAGGCATGACTAAGGATCATGTGCTCGTAGGGCGTGTGGGTTCAAGTCCCATACTCCGCATGTCATATAGATGCTGTATAGACGATGAAATCGGCTGTACAGCATTTTCTTATTTTAAGGAAAATGAGTGGCGTAATACGCTGTCGATGTTTCTTTACAGATAAGGCGTGATATGATACACTTTTTTATGCGGTACAAGGCTTTTGTATCACGAAAAAAATTAAGAAAATGGATAAGCAGCAAAATAGGAGGAACAAGATGAAACGAATTATTTCTATGTGTTTGTCAGCAGTGCTTTTGTTATCCCTTTGTGCGACGGGAGCAGCAAAGATAGCACAGGCAGAAGAAAAACAGAAAGTGATTGTAATTGATGCAGGACACCAGACTCGTGCGATGAGTGCAACGGAGCCGATTGGA
>OLNF01004047.1_pt1 | contig 10234 bp, 7 predicted proteins | sample 1673061 | NCBI WGS metagenome assembly OLNF01 (sample SAMEA3136751, study PRJEB25190) | human gut metagenome | reverse complement strand
TTTTAAATATTGATTCTTATCTTATTTTTGTCACATATACGAAAGCCTATCAAATTAGAATTTAGTATACTCGAATCACAGTAGAAATTTCACGAGTATGATCCATTCCCTTAATCTCAACTAAAGCATCTGCAAAATTCTGCTCAAGAACGAGATCTGTGATTACAACTAATTCAGCTTGATCTTCAATCTTATTCTTCTGAATGACCTGTGCAATACTTACATTGTTCTTACCTAATGTAGATGCGATCTGAGCAAGTACACCTGGTTTGTCATCTACAAGAAGTCTCATGAAATATTTACTTTCAATTTCTGTGATCTTCTTGATTGGAAGATTCTTATAGCATGTACAATGAATTCTTCCGTTGCAGTAAAACTGGATATTGCGTGCAACATCAATGATATCTCCCATGACAGCACTTGCTGTAGGAAGTTCTCCAGCACCTCTTCCGTAGAACATTGCGTCATCTACGGCATCTCCATGTACGAATACGGCATTGAAAGAGTCATTAACTGTTGCTAATGGATGATCGCTAGGGATCAGCATTGGGTGAACACGAACTTCGATTCCAGTATCTGTATTCTTAGCTACACCAAGAAGTTTGATTGTGCATCCCATTGCTTCAGCATATTTGATATCTTTTGCTGTAATGTTAGTAATACCTTCTGTGTATACATCATTAAAGGTAACGCGGGAGTTGAATGCGATAGATGCCATGATCGCCATCTTACGTCCTGCGTCATATCCTTCAATATCAGCTGTTGGATCAGCTTCAGCATAACCAAGTTCTGTTGCCAGAGCTAATGCTTCGTCAAATTCCATTCCTTCATGAGTCATTTTTGTAAGGATAAAGTTTGTTGTTCCATTTACAATACCCATGACTTCTGAAATATAGTTGCCAGCAAGACACTGTTTTAAAGGACGAATAATTGGAATTCCTCCGGCTACAGATGCTTCAAATAATAAGTCACATCCATTCTCTGTTGCGATATCCAATAATTCGCCACCATGAACAGCCATTAAATCTTTATTGGCTGTGACTACATTCTTGCCTGCTTGTAAGGCCTGTGTGATATAGGTACGAGCTGGTTCGATTCCACCCATGACTTCTACGACGATCTGAATGTCATCGTCAGTAATAATATCTTCCCACTGATCAGTCAGATGTTCTGGATTAATACCCTCTCTTTTTTTATTCTTATCTCTTACTAGAACTTTGCTTACAGAAAGATTAGCACCGATCTTATGAGGTAATTCGTCTTTCTGGCGTTCGATCAGTTTGTACACTCCGGTTCCTACTGTTCCAGAACCTAAAAGGGCTATTTTGATATTCTTAAACTCTTCCATGATACACTTCCTTTTCTGATTTGTTTTTGTGATTATTTTATCTAAATTTGATCTTTTTGATCGAATAAATTTGTATAAGTAATTTTTAGTATATCATAATTCACTTGATTATCCTATATTTTTTTGTTTCTTGGTTAGGAAAAACTACCATATTTCTCAGAAAATCTGTTTTGAAAAAATAGTTGAAAATTTTTTTCAAAATAGTTGATTTCCTTATAAATCTGTATTATATTAAAGACATAAACAATTAAGCAAACGTTTAATTGAAGGAGGAATTTATATGAATAAAACGGAGAAATATAACATTCAATCCATAGATATTCATGGTCATGGTTGTGATGTTACAGAATTAAAACATGTTCTCCCACCAGAAGAATTTGCAATAGAAACGGCTAGTTTATTTGGGCTTTTAAGTGACAGCACAAGACTTCGTATTTTATATCTTTTATATCATCGCGAGGTATGTGTCAGAAATATTGCTGAAGCGATTGAGATGAGTCCGCCAGCTGTTTCACATCATCTGCGCTCATTAAAGCAGTTGGGTGTTATCACAAGTCGAAGAATCGGGAAAGAAGTACATTATACAATTGCTGATACGGCAGACGGGGCGTTAGTTTCTGATCTGTTGAAGACAGTATTTGAAAGGAAGGGAATGTATGAAGAGGACATATGAGTTTGAAAATCTTGGTTGTGCTCATTGTGCTGGCAAGATGGAAGAAAAGATCGGGAAACTTCCAGAAGTTGAAAGTGTAAATCTCTCATTTCCAATGAAGAAGATGTATGTTGAAACTTCCAGTGAAGATCTTCTTCCAGTGATCCAGAAGATTTGTACGGATATTGAACCAGACGTTATTGTAACGGAAGTTTTAAAGAAATCTTCTAAGAAAAGAAAAGATGAAGAAGTTCATGAAGAGCACTGTGGATGTGGTTGCGAAAGTCAACATGAAGGTCATGAACATCACCATCACCATGATCATGAACATCACCATCATCATGACGAAGATCACTGTGATTGCGGCTGTTGTGATGACGATGATGATGACGAGGGGACAATTGCTGCAGCAACAAAACGCCAGGGAAATGGAAAGGCAACGGTATTTATTGTTGAGAAACTTGGCTGTGCACATTGTGCAGGTAAAATGGAAGAACAGATTTCACATTTGCCAGGAGTTGAGGCAGTAAACCTGACATTTGCAACGAAACAGTTACGTGTATGGTCTGATGATGCAAAGGCATTACTTCCACAGATTCAGGATATCTGTACATCCATTGAACCAGATGTTAAAGTTGTTATTCGTGAGGACACAGTACGTGCACAAAAGGAAGCGAAAAATAACTCTGAAGATAATAGAGAATACTTGGAACTTGGAATAGGAATTGTTTTATTTATTGCTGGAAAAATCTTTGAATCGTCTAAGCCAGTATACAGTACAGCATGTTTTTTATTGGCATATTTAATCCTAGGTATTAAAATCGTATGGACAGCGTTAAGAAACATTTCAAAAGGGCAAGTTTTTGACGAAAACTTTTTGATGAGTATCGCAACGATCGGGGCGTTCGGTATTGGAGAGTATGCCGAAGCGGTAGGAGTTATGTTATTTTACCGGATTGGAGAATTATTCGAAGAGAAAGCAGTAGAGAGAAGCCGCTCACAGATCATGGATGTGATCGATATGCGTCCTGAAGTCGTAAATCTTGTGAATGAACACGGAGATGTTTCAGTGATCGATGCAGAAGAAGCAGAGACAGGAGATATTCTATTAGTACGTCCGGGAGATCGTATTCCTTTGGACGGAGTGATCACCGATGGTGAAACAATGATTGATACATCACCTGTAACAGGAGAACCAGTGCCGATATCTGGTTTTGAAGGAACGGAAGTAACTTCTGGATGTCTAAATACTTCTGGAGTTATCAAGATCAGAGTTGAAAAAGTGTTGGAAGAATCTATGGTTACAAGAATCATGAATTCAGTTGAAAATGCAGCAGCCAGCAAGCCGAAAATGGATCGCTTTATTACACGTTTTTCCCGTGTATATACACCATTTGTCGTATTTATGGCATTGGCGACAGCAATCATTCCTTCTATCATAATAGGTAACTGGACACACTGGGTGTATACAGCACTCACATTTCTTGTGATCAGTTGTCCATGTGCACTTGTTTTAAGTGTACCGCTTGCATTCTTCTCAGGAATTGGAGCAGGATCTAAGATCGGTATTTTATTTAAAGGAGGAGCGGCTTTAGAAACATTGAAAGATATTACTTCTGTGGTTATGGATAAAACAGGAACGATCACAAAAGGAAACTTTAAGGTACAAGATGTTGTTACTTTTGGAGATGTTACAAGAAATGAATTGTTATCCTTGGCTGCTTCCTGTGAAGAATCTTCAACTCATCCAATCGCAAAGAGTATTATGGAAGCTGCAAAAGAAGAAAATATATCTTATAAAACAGCAGAAAGCGCAAAAGAAATTGCAGGACATGGTTCTGTGATCAAACTTGATGGATCTGAAGTCTTAGCAGGTAATAAAAAATTAATGAATCAGTATCACATTGCAGGAGAATATAAAGAAACAACATCTTATGGAACAGAAGTATTTCTGGCAAAAGACGGAGTGCTGATCGGAGCTGTTGTGATCGCTGATACACTAAAAGATGATGCAAAATCCGCAATTGCATCTTTAAAAGCACAGAAACTCCACACGGTTATGCTGACTGGAGATTCTGAATCAGCTGCAAATGCAATTGCAGAGGAAACGGGAATTGATGAAGTTTACTCCAAACTTTTACCAGATGAAAAGCTTTTAAAACTTCAGGAACAGAGAACAAAACATGGAGCTGTTATGTTTGTTGGAGATGGCATCAATGATGCTCCAGTCCTTGCAGGAGCAGATTGTGGAGCAGCTATGGGAAGTGGAGCTGATGCAGCAATTGAAGCTGCTGATGTTGTATTTATGACATCAAGTGTAGAAGCAATTCCACAGGCGATTGCCATTGGCAAGAAAGCAAGTCGTATTGCATGGCAGAATGTCGTATTTGCACTAGTTGTGAAAGCTCTTGTCATGATACTTGGACTACTTGGATTTGCTAATATGTGGATGGCAGTATTTGCGGATACCGGAGTAGCAATGCTTTGTGTATTGAATTCGATCAGAGCTTTAAAAATACAATCTTAAGAAATGAAATAAAATCAATCAAAAATAATAATCCAGTAAGACAGGATAACAAAATGTCTTACTGGATTAATTTTATATTATGGAATAATATTTTTGCTGTGATACCCCAGATTATGTGATTTTCATATTCATAAAACAATACTTCATATTTACCTTTTGCCCAAGGATAATTTCGGCCTCCAGGAATTTTGTCAAATGGAAAATCATGTTCTGGCTGCATTTGTACATTATTATAATATCGTTTTGGTAGTGTATTTTGAAAGAATTCTAAAGGCACCATAAATATATCTGAAACTTCATCAATACTGTACTGCCCATTATAATTTCTTAACTCTCCAAGATATACATCAATACGCATACCAGTAGGAGAAAGAAAATAATCTAAAGAACCATAGACTTGAATGTCAGATTCAGAAACCAGAAGTTCTTCACATGTTTCACGAACGGCTGTCTGTAAGGAAGTTTCCAGAGATTCTCTCTTGCCGCCTGGGAAACAGATCTCTCCGGGCTGGTGTGAGAGATTATTTGAACGGATCTCGAACAGGATATAATATTTACCGTCTTTTTTGATCAGAGGGATCAAGACAACGGATACTTTTTCTTTTTCTTGCTCGATTCTTTTAGGAATTCGAGTGTTTAAATGATCGAACATAAAAACCTCCTAGAATCTAAAATCACGTTTTCCTTCATGAATATTTTTAATATATTTTATTATATGGAAATGAGGGAAAAAGTCAATTAAAGAAAAAAAGCAGACAAATAAGCTTGTCTTTCAATGGGATTCATTGTATATTTTTATTATAAAGAAAAGGTCATTACCAGACTATAAAATGGGAGAGATACAAGATGGAGATATTACAAGTCAATGAAGATCAGCAGAAGAAATTGGCAACAGTTTTGAAGAATTTTCGGATTCAATTGTTCGAATATATTGTAGATGAAGATAAGCTTGTAGTTTATGATGATAAGTTTCATATTAAGAGAACAGTAACAGATTATATGGAGTACATCGACCATAAGAGTAAGATTCATCCAGATGACCGAGAAAAAGTAAAACAGTTATATATGGAAGTGAAAGAAGACCCAGTCGAGATTCGTGAGATTGAAAAAGATGGGACAATCTCTCATACATTATTAGAATTAACAAAGTTTGTAGATGAAGCAACAGGCAAGACAATCCTGGTAGGAAACGCAAAGGATATTACAGAACAGAAAGAACATGAGAAGATGCTTAAAGAACAAGCAATGAAAGATTCTCTGACAGGTATTTATAATCAGATGTATGGAAAGATGCTGATCAATAGGCATTTAAATAGTAAGAATCCATTTGAAGCGTGCGGGATGATCTTATTAGATATCGACTATTTTAAAGCAGTGAATGATCATTATGGGCATTTGTTTGGAGATAAAATCATACTTAGTTTAACTGATCTGTTAAAGAAATTATTTAGTGATAAAAACAATGTGCTTGTAAGAGCAGGTGGTGACGAATTTGTTATATTTATTGCAAATATTTCAAATATTGAACTTGTAAGGAAGAATGTTCAACTGATGCAGAACATTAGAAATATAAGCTTTGAGGATAATGATTGTAGGTTTACATGCAGTGCAGGTGTTTGTTATCTTCCAGAGAATATATCAGGATATAGTTATGATCAGTTATTTGAGAATGCAGATATAGCTTTATATAAGGCAAAAGAACGAGGAAGGAATTGTTATGTCTATTGTGATAGCCTGCAGCATTTTACTATGATGTCGACAGAACATGAAGAATATGAAGAAGAATTGGATGCAAGATATTTTCAAAATGATATCGTAGCAACAGCATTTGAAATCTTTGAGAAGACCAGCAATTTCGATGCGGCAGTGAATCTATTGATGAGAGTGATCGGAACAAGGGTTGGACTTGATCGTATTACAGTTATACGGGCTGATATTAAGAATCAGGAAGTTTATTCAGATTATCAATGGAATAAGAAAGGAATACCAAAAGTATTAAAAGAAATTGATAAGTTTGATAAGAAAGATTTTCTTACATTATTTAATAATTATGGAGAGAATGGGATCATTGTTCTTCAATATGATGATATGGAAGAATATTCACCGGGGGCACAGAAACTTTTGATGCAGGGAGATGCAAAGACCGTAATATATGCCGCAATGTATTGTGAAGGACGTTATACAGGAGCTATTTCCTATGTTGTGTGCAAGGAAAAGAGAAACTGGTCCAATGAGATGTTAAAGCAGATATCAGAAGTGACCAAGATCATTTCTACTCATTTTGCCAAGAATGAGATTATGAATCATGCATATCAAGGTGCTATTACCAGAATGGAACATGACACTCTGACGGGATTGATCTCTTTTGAAAGATTTCATGAAGAAATCGAACGTATCATTCTTTCAAATAAGAACAATAATTATCTTATGATTTATACAGATTTCGAGAATTTTAAATACTTTAATTATAAATACGGATATACAGTTGGAGATCAGCTACTTAAGGATTTTTGTAGTTCGATCATCAGTAAGATAGTAGATAAGCATAACCTTTATTTTACAAGAGTTGTATCGGATCAGTTTTTGATGTTTCGTCCAGCCAGATATGAAAAAGATGAATATGAGAAACTTATTGAAGAAATTGAACAGAAGAATATAGATTTTATGCTCAGGCAGAAAGAACGTTTTCCACAATCTAATGTTACATTAAGAACTGGTGTATACTATGTGACACCAGAATGCATGAGTGCATCATATGCAATTGATGTAGCAAACTATGCAAGGCAGAAGGTAGATAACGACAGTAAATGCAGTGTTAGATTTTATGATGATGAGATGCAGAAACGAAGAACGCTGGAGAATCAGATCGTTAATGAGATGAAAGAAGCAATAGAACAACATCAGTTTAAGGTATACTTCCAACCGAAATATTCGATTAAGAATCGTGAGATCACAGGAGCAGAAGCTCTGATCCGCTGGGAAAGGGAGAATGGAGAAGTGTTAAGTCCAGATTCTTTTATTCCAGTATACGAGAATAATGGTAAGATCGTAGAACTTGATTTTTATGTATTTGAAACAGTTGTCAAATATCTTGCGAAGAATCAGAAAGAAGGCAGAAATCAGGTACCGATCTCAATCAATGCATCAAGCTTGCATGCTATGGATCCGCAGACGATTACGCTTTATATGGATATACTTAAGAAGTATGACGTTGATCCATCATTGGTAGAGATTGAACTTACAGAGACGGCAGTTGTTTCAGAATATGAAAGTGTCAGAGAATTATTTGATGAATTCCAATTGCATGGTATTAAGACAGCAATGGATGATTTTGGAAGTGGGTATTCTATTTTAAATACGATCGTAGATATTCCGGTTGATGTCATTAAGATCGATCGTGGCTTTATCACAAGCTGTCTGGAATCAGACAGGGGAATTTATTTCTTGAAACATTTGATTGATATGATAAGGAACCTCGGCTATCAGATAATCTGCGAAGGTGTGGAGACAGACCAGCAGATTGAGATCTTAAAACAGATCGGATGTGATGAGATACAGGGATATTGGTATTCAAAACCATTAAAAGAAGAAGATTATGATAAACTTCTGCAAACGGAAAATATTTCCAAGGGGGGCAATACCTCCAAACAGACAAAAAATCCTAAGAGATACCTTAGATAATGAAAAACGAAAGCGAGGAATAACAATATGAGCGGCAGAGAAGGCCAGGAATTAGAGGGAATCACACTGTTAGGAAACCAGAAAACAAAATATCCGGATGATTATGCACCAGAAGTATTAGAAACATTTGAGAACAAACATCCAGATAATGATTATTTTGTAAAATTTAATGCACCAGAGTTTACAAGTCTGTGTCCGATCACAGGGCAGCCGGATTTTGCAACAATTTACATCTCTTATGTACCAGGGGAACGCATGGTAGAGAGTAAATCACTGAAATTGTATTTATATAGTTTCAGAAATCATGGAGATTTTCATGAAGACTGCATGAATATCATCATGAAGGATCTGATCAAACTGATGGATCCAAAATACATTGAAGTATGGGGGAAATTTACACCGAGAGGAGGTATTTCTATCGATCCATACTGCAACTATGGAAAACCAGGAACCAAATGGGAAGAAGTTGCATGGAACAGATTATCTAACCATGATCTGTATCCAGAGAAGATCGATAATCGCTAGGAACATGTAAACGAACTAACGGTCAAGATCAAGGAGGAAAAGTTATGAGGAAGAAAATTTTAAAGGGAGTGTTTTGCAGCGCACTTTCGATTGTAATGGCAACAGGTGGAGTGTTTGTCAGTGCGGCACCAAAACAGGCGGAAGTGACAACAAAAATCCAGTCAGTCCAGAATTCAAAGATTGTAAATTTACAGCAGACAAAAACTAGTGAAAATACAAAAAGCAAAGCACAGGCGAGAACAGCAGTTCAACTGAATAATGTGACAGTGCCAACAATATGGAACACATCAGTAAAATCAGCAGTTAAAAGTGTAACTTTGGAGAATGGGAATGATATAGGAACGATCACTATTAAAAATGCAGGTACACTTGTTGCAGCATTTGGAGTTGATTTTGTAGTACGTGATGCTAACTATCAATATATTATGGGATCAACAAATGGGTTATTATATAATGCAAATATGAAACCAGGAACATATCATTTATATACGAAGGATGTAGTAAAAGGAACAGCAAACATTTCTTTGTCCTTATATCCAAATCAGAATAATCGTACATTAGGCTCTAAGGTAATCATGATTGGTGGAACAGGAAAAGACAGCTACCAGTATTTTAAAGTGAGTAAAAGAGGTATAGCGATTATAGGACTACAGGGTGTATGGGTAAATCCAACTAATTTCGGTAAAACATATGGTATTACAAACTATGTTCAGAAAAAATCAGGTTCATCATGGAAAACTGTATCATCCTCACAGTACACAACAGAAAGCAGAAATTATAATTCAGTTTATGGACTTCCAGCAGGAAGCTATCGTGTTGTACTGAAATCTACATATCAAAGTGGTGTTATTGGGGCAGCATATAGACAGGTTGCAGCAAATTCTTCTTATGGAACATCAAAGAAGAAAGCTAAAACAATTAGTCGAAAGAAATACAAAAAACAGACATTTTTAACAACAGACAGTGTAAAGAAAGAACATTGGTACAAGATTAAGGTAAGTAAGAAACGTACAACTTATATTGATGTAACGAGTCTTGGAAGTTCAGGAACAATTTATTGTACTGTATCAGGAAAAGCGAGATTTAAAACAAAAAATATAAAGAATGGAACACGTTATTACCTTAAAGCACCAAAAGGAACTTATTATATCAGAGTAAAGAGATACAGCAAGAGTACAACAGGAGCATATCAGGTAAAATATGTGAAATAATAATTCCTTCACATTTGTTTATAATTTCTTTAGAAATGTTTAGAAACAGAATATTGAATGGAGAGAGAATACTGGTATAATAAAGACATAGTTTTTCATATATATTTTTTAATCCTCTCTTTTTGAAAATAGATACCGCATCAGCGAATTGCTGGTGCGGTATTTTTGGTTTTTTGTATTATAATAGTATATAAAACTGAAAAATTAGGAATTAAACTATTGAAAATAAAATGTTAATAGAATACAATACATGTAAGAAGTATAAAAATCATAAACCAATTAAACATGTA
>OLNF01004044.1_pt1 | contig 10237 bp, 10 predicted proteins | sample 1673061 | NCBI WGS metagenome assembly OLNF01 (sample SAMEA3136751, study PRJEB25190) | human gut metagenome | reverse complement strand
ACGGGGCTACACTGTCAGTGAACAGTATATCGGCTACGGTCTGGAAGGAATCCGGGATCAGTTCGTGCTGGCAACAAAATCCATGGCGAGAACAAAAGAAGCGATGGCGGCAGATATCGAGACGAGTCTTCGGAATTTCCGCACAGACTATATTGATCTGTATCAGGTACATAATCCGAGTATGGAACAGCTGGATCAGGTGATCGGAGAAGGTGGAGCACTGGAAGCACTGCTGGAGGCGAAAAACGCTGGAAAGATCGGACATATCGGAATCACGGCGCATTCCACGGAAGTTTTTGAGCGTGCGCTGACCCTGGACTGGGTGGAGACGATTATGTTTCCTTATAATATTGTGGAACAGCAGGGGGCTGAACTGATTCGTCTGTGTGGAGAGAAAAACATCGGATTTATTGATATGAAACCACTGGCAGGAGGTGCCATCGAAGACGGAACTCTGGCACTCCGCTATGTATGTTCCAACCCGGATGTGACGATAACTATTCCTGGTATGGCAGAGATTCGGGAACTGGAAGAGAATCAGAAAGCCTGTGAGAATCAGGAACCGCTGACGAAGGAAGAAGAGGAAAAGATTCAGGCAGTCCGTGACCAGCTGGGAACGGATTTTTGTCGTCGTTGTAATTACTGTGCACCTTGCAGCGTAGGAATCCAGATTCCAAGTGTTTTCTTGTTTGCCGGTTATCTGCAACGTTATGATCTGGAGCAGTGGGCCAGAGATCGATACAGTACCTTAAAAGTAAAAGCTTCTGCCTGCATCGGCTGTGGCAAATGCGAACCACGCTGTCCATACCACCTGCCGATCCGGGAAAAACTGAAGATCTGTGCAGCTGATTTTGGGGAATAGAGAGAGAATCAGATTACGGTGAAGGAGAAAAATTATGACACGACGGGAAAGAGAAGTAACTGATATCAATGATATATTACAGATCATCAACGAAACAAAGATCCTGCATCTGGGTTTGTCTGATGAGGGATGGCCTTATGTGGTGCCGATGAATTATGGATATGAATATGTGGACGGAAAGCTGACATTTTATCTCCATGGCGCCACCAAAGGGTACAAATTTGATGTTCTGGAGAAGAATCCAAAAGTCTCATTTGCTCTGGAGACAGATATGATTCCGTTTGAGGGAAAGGTAGCCTGCCAGTACGGGATGGCATACCGGAGCGTGATGGGACGCGGATATGGAACCCTGGTGGCGGATGTGGAAGAAAAGGAAAAAGCACTGTCCCTGTTGATGAAACAGCAGACGGGAAAGGATTTTACCTTTGATGAGAAACTGGTATCAATTGTGAATGTAATCCGTATTGATGTGAAAGAATTTACTGCAAAGGAGAGAAAACTTCCGGCAACGATGCAGCAGGATTCCTGAAAATAATTGAATTATTGAAGGTTATAGAGAAAGATTCATCGTTACCGGGAACGGAGTGAACAGTAACACTTAATCCCAAGCACTAGAGCGTGTCTGAAAAATCATTTCCGCAACCTGCAAGCCCCACTTTGCGGTATATTTTACCCTCATTCGGTTGCCGTAGCCCGCTACGCCGCCCTCATTCGGATAAAATCTCCCACAAACTGGGACTCGCAGCTCACGAAAAGCCTTTTTCAAACACGCTCTAGTATATTATGCAGAATAGATATGGAATTCGAGTTGAAATTATGATAAACTAAACTGTAATGTTTTGTCAGTTTTTGTAGTTGTATCTATTACGGTTATGATTTGATAAAACAATCGATCTAAAAGGTCGCAGACACAGCTGTGATGGAGTAGCGGCAGTGTCAGAAAAACAGATGAGGAGTGAAGACATGATAGCACTGATTGATTACGATGCGGGAAATATGAAAAGCGTGGAAAAAGCTCTGCAGCTGATAGGAGAGGATGTGCTGGTGACCAGAGATCCGAAAGAGATTCTGGCTGCGGATAAAGTGGTGTTACCGGGTGTGGGTAGTTTTGGAGATGCGATGGAAAATCTGCACCATTTCGGGTTGGTACCCGTGATTCACCAGGTAGTTCAGGAGCAGACTCCGTTTTTGGGAATCTGTCTGGGACTGCAGCTTCTGTTTGAAAAAAGTGAGGAGAGTCCGGGCGTGGAGGGCCTTGGCATCTTAAAGGGAGAGATTCTTCGGATTCCTGCGGCAGAAGGGCTGAAGATCCCTCATATGGGCTGGAATAATATCCGATTTCCGAATAAAGGACGGTTGTTTGCGGGAGTTCCGGAAGATGCATATGTGTATTTTGTACATTCCTATTATCTGAAAGCACAGGATGAAAAAATTGTGACTGCAACAACCGAATATGGTACCCATATCCATGCTTCTGTGGAAAGCGGCAATCTGTTTGCCTGCCAGTTCCATCCGGAGAAAAGTTCCCATGTGGGCTTGCAGATTTTGAAAAATTTTGCAAAACTGGAAGGAAAAGGAGGACGATAAGATGCTGACAAAAAGAATTATTCCATGTCTGGATGTAAATAATGGAAGAGTAGTAAAGGGCGTGAACTTTGTCAATCTTCAGGATGCGGGTGATCCGGTGGCAGTAGCGAAAGCGTACGACGAGGCTGGTGCAGATGAAGTTGTTTTTCTGGATATCACAGCATCTTCGGATCATCGTAATACAGTGGTAGATATGGTGCGGAAAGTTGCGGCTAACGTATTTATTCCTTTTACCGTAGGAGGCGGTATCCGCACTGTGGATGATTTTCGGTTGCTTTTGCGGGAAGGAGCAGACAAGATTTCCATCAATTCTTCTGCGATAAACCGCCCGGAACTGATTCATGAAGCAGCTTTAAAGTTCGGAAGTCAGTGTGTGGTAGTTGCTATTGATGCAAAGCAGCGTGCAGACGGCTCAGGATGGAATGTCTATAAAAACGGTGGTCGGATCGATGTGGGTCTGGATGCTGTGGAATGGGCAAAAAAAGCAGAAGCCTTGGGAGCAGGAGAAATTCTTCTCACCAGTATGGACGGAGATGGCACAAAAGCAGGATACGATCTGAAACTGACCCGTGCGATCGCGGATGCAGTATCCATTCCGGTTATTGCTTCCGGTGGTGCGGGCTCGCTGGAGCACTTTTATGACGCATTGACAGAGGGCGGTGCAGATGCCGCACTGGCAGCGTCTCTGTTCCATTACAAAGAACTGGAGATTCGGGAAGTAAAGGAATATCTTCGGGACAGAGGACTTCCGGTTCGTCTGTAAAGATATCGGCAATATAAGAAAATACGTAACTGTTCAGTACCTTCACAGCTACGAAAATACAAGTGTGCGTGGAAATCCGGTAAAATCCGGATACAGGAAGATTGCCATTGCACGCACAGGAGAGGAGGAGGGCGTATGCCTCCAATTTCAGGAGCATGGGCAAAAGCCCTGGAAGGGGAATTTCACAAACCCTATTATAAAAAACTATTTGAAACTGTGGGAAAAGAATATGCAACCCATCAGATTTTTCCGGCGGGAGATGATATTTTTAATGCGTTTCATTTTACACCGCTGGATCAGGTGAAAGTAGTGATTCTCGGACAGGATCCGTACCACGGAGACGGACAGGCGCACGGGCTTTGTTTTTCGGTAAAACCGGATGTGGAGATTCCGCCTTCACTGGTGAATATCTACAAAGAACTGGAAGATGATCTGGGATGTTATATCCCAAACAACGGATATCTGGAAAAATGGGCAAGACAGGGTGTTCTGATGTTAAACACAGTTCTGACCGTACGTGCTCATCAGGCAAATTCCCATCGGGGGATCGGCTGGGAAGAATTTACCGATGCGGCTATTCGGGTGTTGGCGGCGCAGGATCGCCCGATGGTTTTTATCCTCTGGGGCAAACCGGCTCAGAGTAAAAAATCCATGCTTGACCCGGACAAACATCTGATTCTGGAGGCTCCTCATCCCAGTCCGCTATCCGCTTACCGGGGATTTTTTGGAAGTAAGCCGTTCAGTAAGACAAATGCTTATCTGACAGCACATGGTCTGGAGCCGATTGACTGGCAGATCGAGAATAGGTAGTCCGGCTATAGAAGACAGATCAGGTATTTGCCGGGATTTTTCCATGAAAGCCGGAAAAATCGAAAAAGAGATAAAGCAGGAGTAAATGATGAGTGAGAAAAATGGATTAGTGAAAAACGCCTCATTTCTGATGATGGCGACTTTGATCTCCAGGGTGATCGGTCTTTTGTATCGAAGCCCTCTGGGGGTTGTGCTGGGAACGGTAGGACTTGGATATTATGGATATGCGAATAACGTGTATGTTATTTTGCTTCTGATTTCTGCCTACAGTATTCCGATGGCAGTATCGAAGGTCGTATCGGAACGTCTGGCACTGAAACAATATCGAAATGCCCAGAAAGTCTTTCATGGGGCGTTATTATATGCAATGATCGTGGGTGGAGTGGCAGCTCTGGTTGCCTTTTTCTTTGGTAATTATCTGCTGCCGGTCAATCAGCAGCAGGCACTTCTGGCTTTGCGGATGCTGGCGCCGACAATTTTCTTTTCAGCAATTCTTGGCGTTATGCGTGGATATTTTCAGGCGCACAGCACGATGATGCCAACCTCGATCTCTCAGATTCTGGAGCAGATCGCCAATGCGATCGTCAGTATTCTGGCGGCATGGCTGTTGATCAAGAAGTTTGCAGTGGACGAGGAGACGCATGCGATTTATGGTGCAGCCGGTGGTGCGATGGGTACCGGAGCCGGTGTGCTGACCGGTCTGGCATTTATGTTGATCGTCTATGCGGCAAACCGGAAATCAATCCATAAAAAGATCGCCAGAGATAAACATACACAGGAAGAGTCCATGGTGGGCGTTATGAAGATCATTTTCCTGATGGTAACGCCGATTATTTTCAATACTTTTGTATACAATGCCAGCAGTTACCTGGATTCCAAGATTTTCTCGGATATCCTGAATATGAAAGGCATCGTTGCAAAAGTAGTCAGTGGTCAGTGGGGAGAATACAGTAATTACTACATTACGCTGATCAATATTCCGTTGGCACTTTCAAGTGCCACTTCCTCTGCGATGATGCCGGAGATTGCAACGAGATTTATCAAAAATGAGTATAAAGAGGCAAATGAAAAGATCAACGAGGGAATCCAGCTGACGATGTTTTTGTGTATCCCGGCAGCAGTTGGTTTGGCTGTGCTGGCGTTTCCAATCACAAAAGTGCTGTTTCCATCCAGTGGAACACTGTCGGGACAGCTGCTTTTAGCAGGTTCCATAACGGTTATTTTCTCCGCACTGTCTACGATTACGAACGGAGTGTTGCAGGCAATCGGTAAAGCGAGAATTCCGCTTCGAAACTCTGCGATTTCTCTGGTGCTGAATGTGATCACTGTGGCGGTATGTTCTTTTGCAGCTCCACAGATGGGCGTGTTCTCTGTATTGATCGCCAGTCTGGTATTTGCAGTCGCCATGTGTGTATTGAATGCCATGTCCCTGAAAAAATATCTGGGTCACAAGAACGATTTTGTCAACGGTTACGGAAAACCACTGTCAGCGGCAGCAGGTATGGGTGTTGTGGCATGGATCGTATATTACGGACTACATCTTCTGGTGCCGATCCGTATCGTGTGCCTGGGTGTTTCTGTAATTCTGGCAGCACTGGTATATCTGATTTTGTATGTGATCGTTACGAAAACAACGATGGAACAGATGCAGCGGTTCCCGATGGGAAATTATGTGGTGAAAGTGCTACGGATCCTGAAAGTATTCCGATAAAGACAGGAATGGGATTTCCCTGAAATAAAGTAATTCAAGTATGGCTGGTAGATTCTGTACAGAACGCCAGCTTTGCTTTGTTTTCTATACAGATAATGAAGCTGCAATTGTAACTATTCAGCAGCCATTATCCCGCGAGGTGTTTTGGCATATTTATGCCAAAATCCCGAGACATACAAGAAAAAATGCCATCACCGAAGGTGATTTTAAATGCGTTTTTGCTCGTAACTGTGAAGGTACTGAATAGTTACCTGCAATTAATGAAGAATAGAACAGCAATGATTTGTGTAATGGAAGAAAGAAGGATATTACAATGGAAGAAACACAGAGACCATGTAAAAGGGTAGTGGATTCTCAGACGGAGCAGACGTATCTGATGCGCCCCAATTATCTGAACTGTTATGGAAATCTGTTCGGAGGACAGCTGATGGGCTGGATTGATGAAATCGCCAGTATCGTGGCGATGCGTCACTGCGAGGCGGACATCACGACAGCGGCGATCGATAACCTGAATTTCAAAGAGGGAGCTACTGTAAATGATGTAGTAGTTCTTCGGGGAAAGATTACGCATGTGGGAAGAACTTCGATGGAAGTACGTGTGGACACATATGTAGAAAGTCGTCACGGTATCCGGAAGGTGATCAACCGTGCATATGTGGTAATGGTAGCCGTTGATGAATACCATCACCCGATTCCGGTCCCGGGACTGATCGTCGAGTCGGAAAATGACAGGGCAGAATGGGAAGGCGGAGAAAAACGATATAGGTTAAGAAAACAGCGGAGAAAAGAAGGATTTTAAAAAGAAAATGAAAATGGCTGAGGAAACGTTCTATGACGAATCCTCAGCCATTTTCATTGCAAAAAAGATCTGTAATGTAATGAGCGTTAGCGAGCCAGAAGAGTGCTGGCACGGTTATGGGGAGCGGCGAATGGCGATCATGAACGAAGTTCATGATATAATGAGCGTTAACGATATAGTTATGCGGAGGGACGAAAAATATATGGAATTACTGGAACAGATCGAAGATTACTGGACTGACAGAGCCGAAGGGTACTCTCAGGTGAATCAGGAAGAACTGGCGGGTGATAACCGGACAAACTGGAGACGGGAACTGGAACGTCATTTTCCGGAAAACAGAACAAATGAGACCTATAAGATTCTGGATATCGGAACCGGTCCAGGATTTTTTTCTATTATTCTTACAGAGGCAGGCTACCAGGTGACCGCTGTGGATTATACAGAAGCGATGCTGGAAGAAGCTAAAAAAAATGCAGGAGCATTCGCACAAAAGATCACATATTGTCAGATGGATGCCAGTCATCTTGCATTTGCGGATGAAACATTTGATGCAGTAGTCAGCCGGAATCTGACCTGGAACCTGGAAGATCCGGAGCAGGCGTATAAAGAATGGATGCGTGTGCTGAAAAAAGGTGGTATCCTGTTAAATTATGATGCTAACTGGTATCATCATCTCTTTGATGCTGAAAAAAGAGAAGAATATGAGAAAGACCGGCAGATGGTAACTGAGGCCGGACTGGAAGATCACTATACCTGTACGGATATCGATACGATGGAAGAGATTGCCAGACAGGTGCCGCTCAGCAGGATCAATCGCCCCCGGTGGGATCAAAAGATACTGCAGGAACTCGGAACAGCCCGGGTAAGTGTGGATACGGAAGTCTGGAACCAGGTATGGTCAGAGGTGGAAAAGGTCAATTATCATTCGACACCAATGTTTGGTATCGAAGCAGTCAAAGAGTAAGAATCATACAGGACGGATTGAATGTGAAATGATGAAGAATGAGAATAAATTTCAGATAGCAGGGCTGGAAATAACCCCGGGCGAGAGATGGCAGGGAACGCTGATGATCGGAGGCGGAGAATTCGTACTTCCGGCGGCGGTTCTGCATGGGGAAAAAGAGGGAAAGACCGTGCTGATCACTGCGGCCGTGCACCCAGGGGAATATGTGGGTGTGGAGACAGCAGTGGAACTGGCGAACGAATTAAAAATGGAAAAAATCACAGGAACAATAGTGATCGTAAAAGTGGTCTGTCCTGAAGAATTCGAGCAGCGGGTAGGAAGTCTCTGTCTGGACGACAGGAAAAATCTGAACCGGCAGTTCCCGGGAGATGAAAAGGGAACAAGAACACAGAGACTCGCCAGTGCCATAAAAAAAGAATTGCACAGTGTGGCAGATTATTATATTGATCTTCACAGCGGAGATGAATATGAAGATCTGACGCCGTTTGTATATTATGCGGGAAAAGGAGAAAAAGAAGTCATCGAGGTTTCCCGAAAAATGGCGCAACACGTGGACGTTCCGTATATGGTACGCTCCAATGTGGAATCCGGTGGTTCTTATAATTATGCAGCCTCCTGCGGAATTCCGAGTATCCTGATTGAGAGGGGTGGTATGGGACGATGGACGAGAGAAGAAGTAGAGTCCAATAAGAGGGATCTGAAAAATATCCTGCGTTACCTTGGCATTTACCGGACCAGCCGTGGTTACTGGAATCATTATCCCATGGAAGTGACGGATGTGGTATATCAGTCGGCAAATCAGGCGGGTCTGTGGTATCCGGATAAAAAACCGGGAGATATGTTTTCAGAGGGAGAAAAGCTTGGAAAGGTTACGGACTATGAAGGAAATATCCTGGAGACGAGTTATGGCGGATATGACGGTGTGATTCTTTTCCAGACGGGAAGTCTGCAGGTGACAAAGGAAGGACCGATGATCGCCTACGGAAGAATCGCTTATGAAAAAGATGACCGGAAAGAAAAGATCGCCGGTTACTGGACAAAACGAAGTTCAGATTTCAAAGAGCAGAGAAGAGAAGAACTTCACAGTCCACTGGCGAAACGATGGATGGAAGAAATCGATAAATATTTGCCGGAAAAAGAGCATCTGCGGATCCTGGATGTAGGATGCGGTGCGGGATTTTTCTCTATTCTCCTGGCGAAGAGAGGACATCAGGTGACCGGGATTGACCTGACACCGGATATGATTCTCCATGCCAGAGAACTGGCAAAAGAAGAACAGGCAGATTGTGAGTTTCAGGTAATGGATGCAGAGAATCCGGAATACGATGACGATACCTTTGATTTTGTGATCTCCCGGAATCTGACCTGGACGCTTCCGGATGCACAGAAAGCCTATAAAGAATGGATGCGTGTGCTGAAACCGGGCGGTGTGCTGTTGAACTTTGATGCCAATTATGGAGCGGTAGATTTTACGGATACTTCTGATCTTCCGAAAAATCATGCCCATAACCAGATTGAAAATACACTGATGCAGGAGTGTGAGGATATCAAACGCCAGCTGTCCATAAGCAATTATGCCCGTCCTGCCTGGGATCTGGAAGCTCTCAGCAGCAGCGGTGTGCAGCAGTTCCAGATTGATATGGGAGTCAGTCAGCGTGTCTACATGGAAAAAAATGCGTTCTATAATCCGACTCCATTGTTTGCAGTCTGTGGAAAAAAAGGTGACTTATGATCAATATCAAACAGTTAAAATATTTTATCACCTGTGCAGATGCCGGCTCTTTCAGCGAGGCGGCATCTGTTTTATATACAACCCAGTCCAGCGTCAGTAAGGTGATCCGGGCACTGGAAGAAGAGATGCAGGCATCGCTTTTTGTGCGAAATCCTCATGGAATCAGCCTGACACCAAACGGAAAACAGGCCTATGCCTATGCCAGCCGGGTATTGGAAAACGTGGAAGCGATGGCAGAGCTGTCCGCGGTGGGAGATACCCAGTGGTTGAATATTGCATTTAACCCCAGTTCCTGGATTGCAGACTGCTTTGTACGGTTTTATCAGATTCATGAAAAAGAAAACCTGCACTGTCAAGTACACACCGGAAAAATGCGGGAAGTGCTGGAGCGTATCCATGAATACAAAGACGAACTCGGTTTCCTCTACGTGACAACCCGTCAGCAGACGGATCTGCAGTATCTGCTGGTACGAAAACAGCTGGAATTCATTCCGTTGAAAGAACTGGACACCTATCTGTATCCCGGCGGCGGATACCTGCAAAAAGAAGGAATACAGCTCACCCGGGAAACAATCGAAAATCTGCATTATATCCAGAACTTCCTGGAAGACGCCGGCAATTACGAAGGCTGGAAACTGGATACAGAAAATAATCTGACCCTTGGAAAAATCGATGTCTCCGTCGTAACCAACAGCGACTACATTATGGAAAAGATGCTGGATCACGGCAGCCTCGCCAACATCAGCGGCGACAGTCTTACTCCCGGGAAGACTCCTTCACGTCCGGGCATTTGTCTTACCAATGAATCCGATAAGATTATGTTCGGATATGTAAAAAGAGAAAAGACACCGTTGTCGGATCTGGCAATGAAATTTCTTGATTATGTAAAACAGGAGCTGATCGGATAAACAACCGGGAAATTTGTATGTTTTGGAGTAACTATTCAGTAGCCATTGTACCGCGAGGTGTTTTGGCATGAATATGCCAAAATCCCGAGACATACAAGCCA
>OLNF01004042.1_pt1 | contig 10239 bp, 9 predicted proteins | sample 1673061 | NCBI WGS metagenome assembly OLNF01 (sample SAMEA3136751, study PRJEB25190) | human gut metagenome | reverse complement strand
GAAGACACGTATCGAACGCTCATGGCTGCCGACGCCGCCGTCATGGTCATCGACGGCGCAAAGGGCGTCGAGGCCCAAACGAAGAAGCTGTTCAAGGTGTGCACGCTGCGCCACATCCCCATCTTCACGTTCGTGAACAAGATGGATCGCGAAAGCCGCGATCCGTTCGAGCTTATGGAAGAGATCGAGACGGTGCTCGGCATCGGCACGTACCCCATGAACTGGCCCATCGGCAACGGCCGCACGTTCCGCGGCGTATTCGACCGCCAAACGCGCAACGTCATCGCATTCGACGGCGAAGGCCGCGGCAACTCGGCGAAAAAAGTTGCCGAGATCGAGGCCGAACTGGGCGACGCCGCGCTTGACGAGCTGATCGGCGAGGAAAACCACCGCAACCTGATGGACGACATCGAGCTGCTCGACGGCGCCGCCGACGAGTTCGACCTTGACGCCGTGCTGTCGGGCAAGCTGTCGCCGGTGTTCTTCGGCTCGGCGCTCACGAACTTCGGCGTGGAGCCGTTCCTGAAGGAATTCCTGCACCTGGCCCCCGCGCCGCGCCCCTACCTTGACACCTTGAGCGGCCAGGAAATCGACCCGCAGCGCAAGGAATTCTCGGGCTTCGTGTTCAAAATCCAGGCAAACATGGACAAGAACCACCGCGACCGCATCGCGTTCGTGCGCATCTGCTCGGGCAAGTTCGAGCGCGGCATGGAGGCGTTCCACGTGCAGGGCGGCAAGAAGCTGAAGCTGGCCACGGGCACGTCGCTCATGGCCGACGACCGCGCCACCGTCGACGAGGCGTTCGCCGGCGACATCGTGGGCCTGTTCGACCCCGGCATCTTCAGCATCGGCGACACGGTGTGCAAGGGCGAACACGTGCAATTCCCGCCCATCCCCACGTTCTCGCCGGAGCATTTCGCGCGAATCACGCAGGTCAACACGCTGAAACGCAAGCAGTTTGTCAAGGGCATGCACGAGCTGGCGCAGGAAGGCGCCGTGCAGATCTTCCGCGAGCCGGGCTTCGGCATGGAAAGCGTCATCGCCGGCGTGGTGGGCGTGCTGCAGCTCGATGTGCTGGAAACGCGCCTGAAAAACGAGTACGGCGTGGAAGTGCGCCGCCAGGGCATGCCGTACACCGACATCCGTTGGATCGAGAACGACCCCGACGAACTGGACACGTCGCGCCTGAATATCACGCGCGACACGAAGCTAGTCGAGGACATGCGCGGAGGGCGACTGCTGCTGTTCACGAACTCGTGGAACGTGAAGTGGGCGACCGATCACAACCCCGAGCTCAAGCTGGCCGAAGTCGGCAACGTGAATTTCTAGCAGATTGGTCAACATTGCACAAGGCCGCGACCTGGGGAAACATGATCAAAACGAGTAGCAAGGGCATGGACATAAATATATAGCATGTTGGTTATCTTTTAGCAGCAACGTACACGCAATTGCAAGGATACTCTTCTAGTCCTTGCTTTCCGCAAAAGCAAAGGCGGCAGCCATCGGCTGCCGCCTTTTTTCGTGCCCCGACCCCCAGCATCATCCGCGGCAGGCCCTTCTTGCCACAAACCAACGCCCAAGCAAAACCCAAAATGCCGCCAAATGGCACTTCGAATTCCTAGCGAATCCTTATCATTCGCGAAGTGTGTAGGTTAGCGCGACGAGCGGCTTCAGAGCTTTGCTCAGGCCAAGACCGAGCAGCCGAAGCGTGCGTGCTGTCCCCGCCTTAGTGGCGCTGTGCTCATAAACCTACGCACTTGACGATACTTCGAAACTCGATTCCCGAATGATTGCTCAACAGAAGGTGCGCGATGTGCGTAGGTTGCCGCACGTACCTGCACAAGCCGCCCCAGTCCGAAAACCGTCACCAGGGCATTTGCGGCGCGCCGGCGAGGAGCTCTCGCATCTGTCGCCTCAACCTACGCACATCGCGCACCTTTTGACAAAGCAAGGGCGACACAGTAGCACATCCTACGCATTTCGCGAACATTAGCGTTTCACTAGGATTTCAATGGTCTCGATTTTCTTTACCAAAGGGCCACTCTGCTGCCCTGCATGCTATAAATGGTTTAAACGGTTGAACGAAAGAAGGTATCGCCGATTGGAAAACGCGAAATCGCATGATGCGCAAGACGACGAGCAGCGGCAACACGTCGACCCGCTTGAGATTCAACAGCTAGCCGAAGAGTTCGCGTCGTGTCGAAAACTTCTGTTGGCGCTTGGCGACGAAAACCGCCAACAGCTCATCGTCGAGATGATCGGGATCGGCAAGTGCAGCGGCGTTCGCGTAGGCGAGATCACGGAGCGCACGCACCTTTCCCGCCCCGCCGTGTCGCACCATCTGCAAATCCTTAAAGGCGCGGGGCTGGTCAAGATGCGCCGCGAGGGCACGAAAAACTATTACTACTTCGACGCCGACGCAAAAGCTATGAACGGCCTGCTGCACATGCTCATGCACGCAAAACGCATCATGGAAGACCAGCCCGATCGAAGCTGCATCAAGTAGCACGGGCGCGCTGCAACCAAATTCTTCGATTCTACCCTGTTTACCTGCGGTTATACCGCATCAAAGAAACGCAGCCACAGCGTAAGACGAGGCGGGCACCGTACCCCTTGATACGACGAAAAGAGCGAATACCATGGAACTTATGGAAACAATCCAGCAGCGCCACAGCGTGCGCCAATACACCGACGAGCCCATCGCGGCCGACGCGCTTGCTGCGCTGCAAGACGAAATCGCGGCGTGCAACCGCGAAGGCGGGTTGCACATCCAGCTTGTCGCGAACGAGCCGAAGGCGTTCGACAGCACCATGGCCCACTACGGCAAATTCAGCGGCGTCAAAAACTACTTGGCGCTGGTGGGCCCGAAAGGCAGCCAGCTTGACGAGCTGTGCGGCTACTACGGCGAGCGCCTGGTGCTGAAGGCGCAGCAGCTGGGCCTGAACACCTGCTGGGTAGCCATGACGTACAAGAAGATCCCGGGCGTGTTCCAGGTGGGCGCCAACGAGAAGCTGACCGTGGTCATTGCGCTGGGACATGGGGAAACGCAAGGTGTGACGCACAAGGTGAAGTCCGCCGCCGAGGTAAGCAACCTGAGCAGCGGATCGCCGGCGTGGTTCAAGGCCGGCGTCGAGGCAGCGCTTCTGGCGCCCACGGCTATGAACCAGCAGAAGTTCAAGCTGACCTTGGAAAACGGCAAAGTGTCGGCAAAGGCGGGCATGGGCTTCTACGCGAAAGTGGACTTGGGCATCGTGAAGTATCACTTCGAAGTGGGCGCCGGACGCGAGAATTTCACCTGGGCGTAAGGTAAAACCGCGCATTGGTGCAAGTCGAAGCAGCAAAAGGGCGAGCTGCTTTTTCAGGGGCAGCCCGTCCTTTTTGCACAGCCCTGCCAAGCGCAATTCCCCCTCGCTGGCAAATCCAGCTTGGCAAGCCACACCACCATCGCCCTCGAAATGCCCCGCGACATCAATCGACGCGCGTCAGCAAAGCCACGTTCGCCGACAGCCGGCCCCGCCGGCGCACTGCACCGCCGTCGCCCTCCCGCAAGCTGAACGCCGGAAGCCCGCTAGCAGCCGAGCGCCGCCGAGAGCGCGTCGATTGTCTTCGCCAAATCGGCGTTGATGCAGATGGATCGGCCCTCTATCTCGCGCGGCGCCACCGCCTCGACGTAGTTCGCGCACACGTACGTGGCCCGCGAATTCTCTAGCACGGCGCGCCAAAACGGGTACTTGATGATCACCGGCGTGTTGTACCCCACGCCCAGCTCCAGGTACACCGCGCGCATGCCCGCGTGGCGGCGCACGAAATCGGCGTAGCGCGCCTGCGCGGCGTACCAGCCCTCGTCCTGCACGAACTTGTTGTCCGCGCGCAGGTTCATGGTCATCTCGCGGTCGCAATGCGGGCAGCGCGGAATCAGCTCGCTGGGAATACGCAGGTCACGCTGCTGTTCGCACATGGCGCGCACCTGCGCTTCGTTGTCGAACGTCTCGGCGCAGCACGGCTCCGAGCACTGGAACAGGCCGTAGTCACCCTGCGTGTAGAACAGGCGACGCTTGTCGAACCCGGCCAGCTGAAACTGGTGGTCGACGTTGGTAGTCAGCACGAAGTAGTCGCGGCCTTCAAGCAGCTTGCATAGCTGCACGTACAGCGGGTTCGCGCCCAGGTCGTAGCGGTTCACCATAACGTAGCGGCTCCAAAACGCCCACAGCTCCTCGCTGGTGGCGTACGGGTAGAACCCGCCCGAGTACATGTCGGTGAACCCGTAGCGCGCGTGGAAATCGGCGAAGTAACGCTCGAACCGCTCGCCGGTGTAGGCGAACCCGGCCGCCGTGGAAAGCCCCGCGCCGGCACCCACGAACACGGCGTCGGCCGCGTTAATCGCCTCAGCCGTGCGCGCGATATCGCGCTCGAACGCTTCCGCATTGTTTGCCCAGTTCATTGCCTAATTCCTTCCGAATTTCCTCATTCGCAACTCACCCTATATTCTTACGAGGCCGCCGTCGGCGCAAGCTTTTTCGCCACCAGCGCGTCGAAGCCGCGTAACCCCTTACCTCGCTCCGCCAAAGTGCCGCGCGCTTCGCGGCACACGAACCCGCCGCGGCGCGCACTTCCGAATGGCGAAACGGCGCCGCGACAAATCCGTCAACTGCTAGTCCACTTCCATCCAGCATTGCGAGTCAGGGGCGTACCTGTTGCCCGTGTAGTCCGCCGCCACGGCCGGGCAGCCGCGACACCACCCGCGCAGCTTGCAACAGTTGCACTTCTCGAACTTCGAGAACTCGCGATGCGCTTCTATATTCTGCCCCGTGAACAGGTCGAACATGATTTTCTCGCGCACGTTGCCGATGCGGCTTTCCATGCGGCGGCACGCGTACACATCGCCGGTGGGCAGCGCCGTCATGTGCGCGATGCCGCAGTGACAGCCATCGTAGATCTTGCCGCACGCCGCGCCTTCCGGGATGGTGAAGCGCCCCTGCTCCCACTCCAGCAGCGTCCACAAGTGGTCCTTCTTCTGGAACGTGGTGGTGCAGCCGGCGGCCGTCAGCTCGTCGATGCGCTTTTGGCAAGCAAGCAGCAGCGCACGATACTCCAGCGGTTCCATGCGGAATTCCTCCAGACGCTGGCTCTTCGTGGGGCAGTAGCGTCCGAACGCGAACACATCGGCACCGATGCGGGCGGCCAGGCCGATCATGTCGGGTAACTCAGCGGCGTTCATGCTGCTCACCATGCTCATAAGCGCCAGCCACATGCCGCTGCGCTTGATGCAGCCGGCAGCACGCAGCGTTTCGTCGAAGCTGCCGGGCTTGCGGAACAGGTCGTGCGTGGCGGCAGTGGCGCCGTCAAGGCTGAGCTGGTACTTGACACAGCCCAGCGCGCACCTCGTCGGTGAGGTGAAAGGGGTTGCCCATGATGCACCACTTCGCGCCGCGGGCGTGCAGCTCTTCGGCCAACCGCCAGAAATCGCGATGCAGAATCGGGTCGCTGCCGGTGATGTAGAAGTACGGCTCGCGGCCGACGCGGTCGCAGAAGTCATAGCAGCTGTCCAGCACGAGTATCATGCCGTCCCATGTCATCGACTTGCAGGCCATGCGCGCGTCCTCGCTGAACAGGTAGCAGTGCTTGCAGCGCTGATCGCACTCGGAGGCAGGTTTGCAAATCCATGGTAATTCTCGCCTTTCATCTGGGGTGATGCTCTCGTCTTCTGTCGTTGTGCGGTAGTTGGTGGGGGCGCTGCGAAACCGTCAGCGCGCCCGCCGAGCGGCGCACAAGTGATTGCCGCCCGCGCAACGGCACAGCAGCGCAAACGGGCGCGCAGCAAACCACACAGCGCGCCCGTCAGCAAGCGCGACAGCGCCCGCGCGCGACGGCGCGCAGCAGCGCGGCAGCGCCGATCGGAACGCTCCGCAGCAGCGCCACCAGCCGCAAGCCTTCGCAAGCCGTCCGCATAGTGCAAGAAAAGAACGCCATGCTCACGAAAGAGGAATTGCCGCCCTGCGCCGTTGCCACTACGCTCATGCTCATCGGCAACAAGTGGAAGATCTTCATCATCCAGCAGCTGATGGACCGGCCGTTCCGCTTCAGCGAGTTGCGCCGCGCCATCCCCGGCATCAGCGAGAAAGTGCTCACGGACAACCTGCGCGCCATGGAGAAAGACGGCATCATCACGCGCACCGTCTTCCCCGAAGTGCCGCCGCGCACCGAATACGCCTTAAGCGAGCTGGGCGACACCATGCGCCCCATCATCGAGAGCATGGCCACGTGGGGCACCGGCTACCAGCAGCTTGTGCGCGAACAGTAACGCGCCCGGGGCATCGCAATCCAAGTCCGCTTCCGCCGAGTTGTCCCTGACGCGTGCGGCTTTCAAGCGCCATAGTCGAAAACCACACGTCTTAGGCTTCGCAACCGCACGGCTTGGTGCCTCCGTTGTCCGATGCGCTCTCGCAAGACGCACCGCCCCGCGGCTTCGCGCAAAAGCGCCACGGAGGAATTGGCGCCCCCGTCGCGCAGCAGCACCCCCACGGCGGGCGCCTAACAACCCCTCGCGCAAACGGTTGGCGCATCACGGCATCCAACCAAAAAGGGTCCGAGGCACATGCCCCGGACCCTTTCATTTTCGCTTCGTTTTCCCTGTTCGCAGGCTTAATAGCCGAACAGCTCCGCCGCGTATTCCATGCGGCAGGCAATGCGCACGCCGAACGGACAGTTGCGCTCGCAGCAGCCGCAATCCAGGCAGTCGCCCGCGTGCGCCGACAACGCGGCGTAATGACCAGCCACCGATTCCGGCACCTCGTCGTGGACGCGCGCCAGGTCGTAGAACTTGTTGACATCCGCGATGCTGATGCCCAACGCACACGGCTGGCCGTGCCCGCAGTAAATGCACTGGCCGAAATACGAGTGCGCCGGCGCGTGGGACAGCACGCGGCCGCAATTACGTTCCCAGTCGGTTGCGGTTTCGTACGCCACGCATCCGGCCAGCTCATCTACGTTGCGATAGTCCGCCAGCACCGACGCCACCGCCGGGCGCGCCAGGCAATAGTCGATGCACTGCACCGGCGTCATGGCCACGCCGAACGGCGACTTCTCCGCATCAAGCAGCCGCCCGCCGGCAAACGGCTTCATCACCGTCAGCCCCACGTTGCGCTCTTCGCAGCGATGGTGCAGCTCCTGGCGGCGCGGGTCGATGTTCGACAGGTCGTCGCTGTAATGTTCGGCGAACATGGTGCTGATGTCCTCGGACGGCGGCAGCATGTCGAACGCAGGGTTGAGCGAGAACATGATCATGGCGATGTTGTCGTAGTCGCACGCCGCAAGCGCCACGTCGGGGTTGTGCGTCGACAGGCCGATATGGTCGATGTGGCCCGCCGCGCGCTCGGCGCGCACGTAGTCGATGAACGGGCCCGCCATGATTTCGGCGAACTCGGCCGTCGAGTCCACGTAATGGATAAGCCCCAGCTCAATGTGGCCGCCGAAGCAGTCAAGCAGGTATTCCCACGCCGGCACAACCTTGTCCATGTCGCGCGTGCGCACGTATTGGCCGTCCTGCCAAGTCGAACCGAAATGCCCCTGCACGATCCACTGTTCACGCTGCTCGCACACCGCATCGCCCAACGCGCGGCGCACGGCCGGATCGGCCATCCAGCAATCAACGATGTTCACACCCGCCGCGGCCGCCGCGCGCGTCACCTCGCGCACCGCCTGCGCGTCATCGCCCGGCATCCATTCGGCGCCGAAGCCGATTTCGCTGACTTTCAATCCCGTCTTCCCCAGCACGCGATAGTTCATGTGTTCCTCCGTGTACCTTTCGATTCTCTCCGCACACCAGGATACCGTCCATACTCGCGTGCCACAACAATCCCGCGTATACTAATGTCCCATGGACATTGCAAGCAGGACATATCCTCTGGGCGTTTACCGCCTGGTACTGGTGTGCGCGGCCGCCATTTGGGGGCTGGGGTTCGTCATCGGCAAAGGGGCCATCGCAACCGTTGGCGCAACGTGGTTCACCGCCATTCGGTTCTTGGGTGCGGGCATCGTGCTGCTTATCGTCCTGTTTCCCCACATCAAACGTCACTTCGACGCACGCGTTCTTAAAGCAGGGTGCATCATCGGCCTGTTTTCGTTCCTGGGTTTCTGGACGCAGTTTTTGGGGCTTGGCATGACCACGCCGTCGAAAAACGCCTTCCTGAGCGCGTGCTACTGCCTAACCGTCCCGTTTATCTGGTGGGTGGTTGCGCGGCGCCGGCCGGCAACAAAAACCCTGATCGCCGCCGCGGTTTGCACAATCGGCATTGCACTGGTGTCGCTGACCGACGGCTTTTCCATCAGCCTAGGCGACGGCGTCAGCGTCCTTTCCGCGTTCCTCTATGGCGCTGAAATCGTTGTCATCGGGCTGGTCATGCGCGACAACGACGTGCTGACCGTCACCGTCATCCAGCAATTCACCAGCGGCGTGCTTGCCCTTGCACTTGCAGCAGCCACGCAGCCGGCACCTACCGCCGCGCAGGTGGCAACGCCCCAGTTCATCGGCGCGATGGCCTACGTGTGCGTGCTTTCGGCAGCGTTCGGCGCCGTTGCGCAAAACCTTGCGCAAGCGCACGTATCGCCTGCCGAAGCCGGCCTGCTTTGCTCGCTGGAAAGCGTGTTCTGCGCCCTGTTCAGCGTGGCATTTTTCGGCGAGATTCTTACGCCAAGGATGGCGCTGGGCTTCATGCTGATTTTCGGTTCGATTGCCATCACGCAGCTGGGCGACAAGGGTAGCTCCGAACACCAGGAGACAGCCGAAAGCGCGCCCGGCGCATCGGCGGACGCCGCGAATGGCAGCACCCCTAACTCCCACCAGCGAAAACGCAATCGCGGCCGTATCGCCCGCTAGCATCGCGTAACCCAAACCAAACCCCCAGCCCATCGCCAATCACCTCAAACGGCAGCAGCCGTCGTACCCTTTGATTCCCTAGTAATTCCCTATCATTCGCGAAGTGCGTAGGTTGTAGCCACTCTCCGCCCTCGCGCCAAAATCGCGACGCCATTTCCCAGGCATTTTGCCAACCTGCAACCACCGCCGCATGCACCTTGACGCATTACCTACGCACTTCGCGAATGATAGGAGCCAACTAGGAATTACCACCTGCGAACAGCGCCCGAAATCGCAGTTAAAGCCCGCGCAGCCTTTTCTGCCGCGGCGCGCAAATGCGGGTATAATGCCATGCAAGCAGCTATCACCAACCCCGAACGCGACGCGCATAGCAAGCTGCCGGCGCGCCGAAGACATGTTTTCAAGGAGAGAGAAGCATGACGAAGTTCAACCACGTAATCATCCGCCGCCCGGGCAAGTCGCTGTGTGACGGCATCACCAGCGCTCCTGAACTGGGCAAACCCATGTACGAGCGCGCCATCGAGGAGCACTACGACTACGAGCACGCCCTTGAGCAGTGCGGCGTCGACGTCACCGTCCTGCCCGCGCTCGAGCAGTATCCCGACAGCTGCTTCGTTGAGGATCCGGCCGTCATCACGCGCTGCGGCGCCATCATCACCAACCCCGGCGCGGACAGCCGCAACGGCGAGAAGAACGAGATCGAGCCGGTCGTGCGCCGCTTCTTTGACGACGAGCACGTCAAGCACATTGAGGCCCCGGGCACGCTCGACGGCGGCGATGTCATGATGGTGGGCGACCACTTCTATGTCGGCCGCTCTGCCAGAACAAATGAAGAAGGCATTCGCCAGTTGACTGAGATCCTTGCAAAGTACGGCATGACCTGCTCCGAGGTCAAGCTGGAAAAGGTCCTCCACCTCAAGACCGGTGTGAATTATCTGGAAAACAACAATATGCTCGTCTCCGGTGAGTTTGTCACCAAGCCAGAGTTTGAAAAGTACAACCGCGTGGAGATCCCCGAAGAGGAAGCCTATGCGGCCAACTGCATCTGGGTCAACGATACGGTCATCGTTCCCGCCGGCTATCCTGCCGTACTCAAGGCTGTTCAGGGCATGGGCTACAAAACTTTGACGGTCGATACCTCCGAGTACCGCAAGCTCGACGGAGGTCTGAGCTGCCTGTCCCTGCGCTTCTGAGCGGCAGAAAACGCAATCACTTTTTGGGAGGATATTATGAAAAGTCCGTATTTAGCAAAGAAATACTGGGAATACCCCATCCCGCCGCTGAGCCGGACGGACGAAATGGCCAAGCGCTATGACGATATCATCAATCTCAGCGTCGGTGACCCCGACTATCCCGCTGACAAG
>OLNF01004039.1_pt1 | contig 10242 bp, 7 predicted proteins | sample 1673061 | NCBI WGS metagenome assembly OLNF01 (sample SAMEA3136751, study PRJEB25190) | human gut metagenome | reverse complement strand
CTTTCAGTCAACACAGCATTTCTATAGCAGACAATGACAATTGGAAATGGGAAAATATTCGTGCTTGTAATGCTTTTATGCAAGATTACGAACTATCCCCGGAAACCGAGGCCGTAAAACATCGTTATGCTGGTGAATCTTGAGGGAGAGAGTGAAATTACGAGACTGACGGATGAATGTGACCGCTTCTGCAAGTGGGCAGACCGCTTTTTCGGTGCAGTTGTAACCGTAGGACTCGGCAAGGCGTGTGAGGACTTGGCCTCTCTGCGTTATTCCTACGAGGGGGCAAGGGAAGCGCTTTCCTATCGTGTGATATATGGAGCCGGACGCTCAATCAACATTGCAGATATTGCACCGAAGGGGCAGGGACTTTCCATGCAGCCAGATGATATTAATATGAATGATGTGTTCAAGGCAGTTCATATTGGGGTACGTGAAGATATTGAACATGCAGTTTTTTCTTTAGTGAAGGAACTAAAAGATAATGCAAAAACAATTATGCAGTATAATTTTACTGTGCTGGAAATTGTAGGGCATCTATATCGTTTCTGTGGAAATAATCATATGAAATTTGAAGATCATGCCGGAGAAATCAAAAATGCGTATGAAGAAATTACAAAGATGGATGAAAGTGCATTAATGGCCTGGCTTGTCAGAGTAGCACTATCGATCAGTGATGAACTAAAAAATGCCAGAAATTCTTCACTGCGTTACCTTATTTCAGAAGCAAAAAATATTGTTCGTGATGAGTATGCAGATGCAGATCTGTCACTTGATACCGTATGTTCAAAGCTTGGTGTATCAAATTCCTATTTTTCTTCTATTTTTAAGAAAGAAGTGGGTATTTCATTTATTACATATTTGACAGATTACAGAATGCAGCAGGCTGTTCATCTGATGCTTGAAACAAATGAAAAAAATTATGAAATTGCAGAACATGTTGGCTATGAGGACGCAAACTATTTTGGATATGTTTTTAAACGCAAGTATGGAATGTCGCCTTCAAAATATCGCACAGAGCATATGGGAAAATGAGTATGAAAAAAAGAAAAGTGTCAGATATTCAGTCTGTCATTATGACGGTTCTTTCTTTGATGACGGTAATTACGTCTATATCTATGGGGTTATTGCTTTACAATCGATATGAAATGGCTATGCGTCAGAATGAAGTTCGCAACACACAAAACCTGATGGAAAGCACAGTCAATTCCATGGAGCAGTATCTGAAAAATATGAGACAGATTTCAGATACTGTCACATATAATATTATACAGGCATTTGATGTGTCTAGTCCGGAGTTTAATCAGCAGTTGAGTTTTCTATATGATTTTAATAAGGACAAAATACAGAGTATTGCGCTTTATGATATGGAAGGAAATCTTATTGTGGCAGAGCCAGTTACGCTGCAGAAGGATGGCATAGATGTGCTTTGGCAGTCTTGGTTTGAAAATGCAGCAGAGGAAATTGAAAATATGCACTTTTCAACGCCTCATATGCAGAATTTATTTCAGGATGATGCGAAGAGCTATCATTGGGTGATTTCCCTAAGTCGTGCGGTAGACGGTATTGATGGAGACAGACCTGAAAATGGTATTTTGCTTGTTGATATGAAATATTCCTTTATTGAGGAAATGATGAATCAGGTGAATGATCAAAACAGGGGGCGATATTATTATGTCTGTGATGGGGAAGGAAATCTGATTTATCATCCTTATGCAAATGAAATCAGCAATGGATTGTTTGAGGAAGATTTCAGTATTGTATGCAGCAATGAAGATGGTGTATATAAAAATTTGCGCAGCCCAAGTGGAGATAAGCAGACTGCAATTGTAAGCACTATATCATATACGGGATGGAAGATGGTAGGCATTGTAAAGCAGGATATTAGGACAGACAGCCGAGAGCAGTTTCGTATTTATATGGTAATTGTTGTAATTATGTTGATCATGATGCTTCTTTTAGTCAATCGCATTGTGTCGAAAAGGATTTCAAGTCCAATTCTTAAACTGGATGCATCTGTAAGGGCATATGAAGCTGGGGAAAAGCCTGATATCTATATTGGAGGCTCATATGAGATTCGTCATCTTGGAAAATCTGTCCAGCATTCGTATGAAGAAATTGAGCGGTTAATGAAAGAAATTGTGAAGCAGCAGAATGAGAGAAGAAAGAGTGAACTGGCAGCACTGCAAAGTCAGATCAATCCGCATTTCCTTTATAATACTTTGGAATCTATCACTTGGATGGTTGAGGCCAATAAAAATCAGGATGCAGTTTTTATGATATCTGAGTTGGCCAAGCTGTTTAGAATCAGTTTGTCAAGAGGAAAGACGATTATTAGTATTGAGGATGAGCTAAAGCACTGCAAAAATTATATGAATATTCAAAAGTATCGCTACAAGGAGCGTTTTGTGACAGAATATGATGTTTCAGAAGAAATTTATCCGTTTTGTACGGTAAAGCTTATTTTGCAGCCGATTCTTGAAAATGCTATATATTATGGTGTAGGAAATATGGATGAGGATGACCAGCCTAAAATTATTGTCAAAGGCTGGAAATATGATGCAGAAATCTATCTTTCAGTTACGGATAATGGAATGGGAATGCGTCATGAAGATGTAGAAAATATTTTAAAAGATAATCAGAAAGGACCCAAACATGGTTCTGGTGTAGGACTCATTAATGTGCACACGCGTATTCAGCTGATGTTTGGAAATAAATATGGTCTTATTGTGGAGAGTGAACTAGATGAGGGAACAACGGTCACGATTCATTTGCCTGCTGTGCCATACACTAAGGAAAATTGTGAAGTGCTTGAGACTCCGGGGAAGCCAGTCAGAAAAGAGGGTGAATCATGAAAAAAACAAAAACTACTTTTTTGTTAGCAGAACTTTGTCTTGGCATATTACTGCTGTTTTGTGTGCATCTGATTTTTGAAGATGAAAAGCCTCAGAAGCGTGTAGCAGTTATTGTTGAAAAATCAGGTGATGAAAAATGGAACTCCTTTATGAATGGTCTAAAGCAGGCAGCTGGAATCGCAAATATACATTTGATTATTTGCAATACAGATGAAATTGAAAATGCAGATGAGGAGAAGAACTTGATTTATGATCAGCTGGATAATCAGGTTGATGCATTTATTGTTCAGGCGGCGCCGGGCAAGGATACTATTGATATGCTTAGAGAAATTCGCGTACAAAAGCCAATGCTTCTTGTAGCAAATGATGCGCTGCGTGAAAAAGAGGAAGACCATACATCAAAATATTCTGATTTGCCTGTTATTACGCCGGACTATTACCGTATGGGATATACATTGGCACAGGACTTATTAAGCCGCAATCAAAATAATATTCAAGGCAAAACTGTTGGAATTATAAGCGGATTTAAGAAAACAGACTGTACTGATAAATGTATGCAGGGTGTATTAGATGTGCTTTCTGATACGGGATGTGAGATTCAGTTTGATATGAATATCACATATGATATGGAAATTACACAGAGGTTAAAAGAGCAGCAGCCAGTTGACTATTTGATTGTATTTGACACAAGTGCCTTAGAGCAGGTAGCAGGGATGTATGCACAGAAAAAAGAGAGTGACACGAAAATCTATGGGATTGGAAATAGTATAAAGTGTGTATATTATCTTGATGATTCTGTGATTGACGGATTGATTGCGATAGATGGATATGGAATGGGATATCATAGCGCTATAGAAATTTCAAAAGTGCTGAAAAATCATCTGTATACGATTAACAACCAGACGATTGAGTATCATCTGCTGCATAAAGAAGATATTTTCAGAGAAGAGGTACAGCATTTTCTTCATACGTATGATTGAGAATTTGCATATAGTCAGCCAAAAAGGAATGGAGATTTCAATGAAACAGTATCAGATAAGAAGTATTCTGATCGGATGCATGTTGTTGTGTCTGACAGGATGTACGGCGAATAGTGAGAAAAAAAGAGATGTTCTTCGTGTTGGTGTTGTGCTATACACGCAGGATGACCCCTTTATTAATGCGCTTACAGATTGTCTGAAGGAAGATCTGGCAGAATACGAGTCAGATTCTCTAAAGGTGATTATGACTGTAAGGGATGGAAAAAATGATCAGAAGATTCAAAATGAAGTTGTGAAAGAGATGCTTGATGCTGGCTGTGAGATACTTGCTGTTGATCTCGTTGACAGGACAGAGCCGTCAAATATAATAAAGATGGCAAAAAAGGAAAATATACCTGTTATTTTCTTTAATAGAGAGCCAGTGAGAGAGGATTTGATGCAGTGGGATAAGCTGTATTATGTAGGCGGAGATGCCAGACAGTCTGGTATGATGCAGGGTGAGATTGCAGCAGATATGATACGAGACAATGACGCAGTAGATCGAAATCAGGACGGAAAGATTCAATATGTACTTCTTGAGGGTGAGACAGGTCATCAGGATGCAATCATTCGAACAGACAGTGTGGTAAAAACAATTAAAGAACAGGGCATTATATTAGAAAGACTAAGTTTCCAGTTTGCAAACTGGAATCGTGGACAAGCTGAAAATAAGATGACACAGCTGATTAATCAATATGGAGACGAGATTGAACTAGTGCTTTCTAATAATGATGAGATGGCTCTTGGTGCAGTTGCTGCGTATGATGCACTTGATTATGATAAAGACAGACGTCCGATGATTTTTGGAATAGATGGTTTGGAAGGTGCATTGGATGCTGTCAAAAAAGGCACCATTCAGGGGACTGTGTATAATGACAGGCATGGACAAGCTGAGCAGATTTCGCGTCTTGCGATGACACTGTTTCAAGGTCAGACACCGCCAAAGGAGGATCTGGAAAATGAACGATATATCTTTTTGCCGTATCAAAAGGTGACGGCAGAAAATGTGGAATCATTTATGGAACAATAAAAAGGTTCATTTTCGGAAAGGAAAGATTGAAAATGGAAGATTGGCTGATAAACTATTATGAACAGACAGATCCGCTTAAAAGACAGCAGATGCTTCTGGAAAATAAAAATGAAACCATGAGTGAAGAAGATAAACTTCGAATGAAGCTCTGGGAGACCAGATATGGAAAAGGTAAGCCAAGGAAGGATATGTTTGTTGGTTATCTTATGAATTTAAAATATATTGTAGAAAGTGGAAGCATGGATTTGGGAGGCAGAAAGAAAAAGCTTGCGATAGAAGCTATTCTTGGTCTGAATTTATATGAATTTGAAAGAAAGCCAAAGACTCAGCAGGAAATAATTTTTTTAGAGTTAAAAAACACATGCAGAAAATATATTGAGATTAGTACAGGAGGACGTGGCTTTACTTCTGTTATTTTTGGAATGGGACAGCTGTCAGATGAAAGCATTGCAGGAAAGATCGCTGAACAAATAAGCAGAATTGTGTTTGATGCACCTCATAGTCTGCGAATGGAAAAAGAATTTGAGCCGCTTCAAAGAGCTGCTTTAGAGGTGTTTAGGGAAATTTATCCTAATCGCGAACATTTTCTGAAAAAAAGATAAGGAATGATAAACGGTGCATTTTCTCTTTAACGCTACTTGTATTTGCAAAGCAAAAAAGATATACTGTAACTGTTTTAATGCTTTAATTATAAGGAGGAGATGAGTATGGCAGAATATTGCATCAGCTGCTGTTCTACAGCTGATTTGACGAAGGAATATTTTGATAAGCGTGGAATCCGCTATGTGTGCTTTCACTATGAACTGGGAGGAACGGACTATCTGGATGATCTTGGTCAGACGATGCCTCCGGCAGAATTATATCGCAGAATGCTTGCAGGTGAGGATGTAAAGACATCACAGGTTAGTATCGGTGAGTATGCAGATTTTTTTAGAAAAATATTTGATGAGGGAAAGGATATCCTTCATTTAACGCTTTCAAGCGGAATTTCAGGCAGCTACAATTCAGCATGTATTGCAGCAGAACAGGTAAGAGAAGAATATCCAAACAGAAAAATTTATGTAGTGGATTCATTGGCAGCTTCCTCTGGTTATGGTTTGTTAGTAGATACTCTGGCAGACAGAAGGGATGCAGGAGAGAGCATAGATGAATTGTATGCATGGGTGTGTGAAAATAAAAAGAAACTGCAGCACTGGTTTTTTACTTCTGATCTTACTTTTTTTATCAGAGGCGGAAGAGTATCAAAGGCAGCTGGATTTTTTGGAGGTATGCTTGGAATCTGTCCTTTGTTAAATGTGGACTATGAGGGACATTTGACAGCAAGAGAGAAGGTGCGCACGAAGAAAAAAGTGATTCAGCGCATCGTTCAGAAGATGGAAGAAAATGCCGAGGGAGGTTTGGCATATTCGGGCAAATGCTATATCTGTCAGTCAGAGTGTATGGATGACGCAAAAGCTGTTGCAATGCTTGTTGAGAGCCGCTTTCTTAATTTAAATGGAAAAGTTGAAATTTATCCGATTGGTGCTACAATTGGCAGTCATACCGGCCCGGGAACAGTAGCATTATTTTTCTGGGGAAAGGAACGCGTGGATTGACGCAGTTTTGTAAAAGAAATGTAATGTTTTTGGATATTTGAAACATTGAAATAAACTCATACTTATGGTATGATACGAAAGGTTAAAGGCGTTATCGTTTACGTTACACGCAGACGATAACTTAAAAAAAGCCGCAAAAATGCGGCAGAACGGAGAAGCATATGATTTGCCCGAAATGTGGTGCCAGACTAGCGCAGGGAAGCACGATTTGTCCAATTTGCGGAACAAAGATACGCCCCTCTAAAGTCAAGGTACAAGACAATTATGAAGAGCAGCCAGATCAAGGCTACGATTCAGATTCAGATGATGATTATGAAGAAAATCTGAATGATGATTACGATTATGACGAAGAGGATGACAGCTACGGTAATGATGATTACGACAATGATGATTATGAACCGGCTCGTCCAAAAACAAATCGTATTCTTGTTGTTATTATTGTCACAGTAATTGCATTGATTGCTGCGATGATCGTATTGATTGTTCTTCTTTTCAGCAGTGGAAAAAAGAGCAATAAGCAGATTCCGTATACAGTAGATAAGATACAGGATACGGATACAAAGAAAGAAACACAGAAAGAAACTCAAAAGGAGACAGAAACTGAAGTAGTTGAAATCAAAGACAACAAGGTTACTTCTGGAAGAAATGTCTATGAGCTTTCAAATGATGAGTTAAAGCTTGTTGAGTACAATGATCAGGGACAAGTTGTTCGTATTCCGGCAGAAATCGGCGGATATCCGGTAACTTCAATTGGTTCACATGCATTTAAGAACAATACGTCAGTTCAGTATTTAAAGCTTCCAGATGGAATGAAGAAACTGGATGATTCTGCATTGTCTGATATTGAGCTTTTGAAAGAAGTTGTAGTTCCAGAATCAGTTGAAGAGATTGGAAACCTTGCTTTTTCAAAGGTTCAGAAGGCAATTTGTGTAAAGGGAAGCTTTGCATGGAATTATATGAAGTATATGGCAGATGAGGTAGTTGAGGGAACTTCACTTTCACTTGACAATAATGCGTCCACGCCATCAAGCTCTGCGCAGCAGACAGTTCCAACACAGCCGACGACCGCACAGCAGGCAGCGTCACAGCCGCAGTCGCAGCAGACGCCAGCCCCAGCCCCGTCCCCAGAGCAGACACCGGCCACAGCCCCGTCTTCAGAGCAGCAGCCAGCCACAAATCCATCACCGGATCAGACACCAGCCCCGGCTCCATCTTCGGAGCAGCAGCCAGCGACAAATCCATCACCAGATCAGACACCGGCCCCGGCTCCATCTTCGGAGCAGCAGCCAGCGACAAATCCATCACCAGATGAGACACCGGCCCCGGCTCCATCTTCAGATCAGACGCCAGCCACAAATCCATCACCAGATGAGACACCAGCACCAGATCCATCACCAGATGAGACGCCAGCACCAGATCCATCACCAGATGAGACGCCGGAAGCACCAACGGAGCGAAATGCAGAAAATATTCTTGCAAAGATTTCTGCAGATTCTGGTGGAAGTGTTGTAGGAAACAGCTATATGTTCTACGATTTTAATGGAAATGGTGTTCAGGAAGCATTTGCACTTGTTGATGTAGGCGGACGAAAGGAAATCTGGTACAATGGAGAGGATTCTACTTCCAATGCAGTTGAGATTTTCCCAATCACTGATGTTGCATCATGCAGTGTTAATGCTATTGCAAATGGCACAACACAGTTTGTTTTGAGCGTCACCACTTCAACAGGAGAATCATATTCCTGCATTTATGGAGCAGATGGTGCAAATGGCTATATGGTAGCAGATTTGCTTCCAGGTGTATTTGTATCAGATGGCGTAAGCTTACAGTTAGACAATGGAATGAATGGAGTTGCATATCTGCTTGCTTCTGACGGAGGCTATAGTGAGTATGCAGCACAGGAACTGGCAAAGAGTCAGTTTGATGCGATGCCGGGTGCACAGGATATCTGGTCACAGGTAAGCGCACTAATTGGTGCAGAACCAACAGACCTTCATTTCTGGAATCGTTCAAGTGCAGTTGGTAATTTGATTCAGATTGCATTTACAGATGCAGCAGGAACACCAAGTTACATCAATGTGTCATGGACTCAGGATGGAATGCAGTTTGAAGATGGTGCACTTAATGTTCATAATGGTGTGGTAAAATCTTCTTATACAGGATTAAATCAGATTCAGCCGCAGGAAGTTCCGCAGGTAGAGACAGAGCCGGCTGATCCAGCTACAGAGATTTCATTTGCAGATGGAACAGCAGTTACACTTTCAGCAGAAGGAACTAATTATACGGCAGATCTTAATGGAGATGGTGCAGCAGACTTCTTCAAATATCGTACTGAGGTAGCAGAGGATGGAAGTACAACCAGCCTTATCGTCAATGTGAATGGTACCGATTATACAGTTGGTACAGGAATCAGTGCAGCATATAAGGTAGAGGTATGTGATTTAAATACATCCGATAATCAGCTTAATATTGTAGTTGTTGGAACAGGTGCAGACAACTCTGTTACCAGTTTCCGCGTATTAAGCGGAACCGATCTTTCTACACCGCTTATGCAGGATGGAACATTTACCGTGCTTAACGGATATGGAAATGCAGCGCGCCTGTATAATACGTCCCATGTACTTACACCTTCTTCCGCAAATGGAACATTTGATGAAAATGGTGGATTTACGTTAGCAGTGACAAGCCCAATTTCTATTGACAGTCTTGGCCGTTATGTCTGCAAGATTCCATATGAATTAAAGGATGGTGTGATTGCAGAGGATGCATTAAGTGAGACAACTGGAAACTACGAATATGAGCTTGTTGATCTGACATCACAGGAACAGTTTAATTATATTCTGGCAGCAGATACGAATTTGTTAAGTTCGGCAGAAGCAGATGCTGCGCCAGCGGTATTACTTGGCACAGGAACACAGGTATTCCCAAGAAAGCTGATCCAGGCGGCAAATGAACCAGGTGCATTTTATCTTTACGTAGAGGATGCATCAGGAAACGCTGGATATCTTCCACTTGGTGAGGGACAGACATTGTTCCAGAGCGTACCACAATAATTTATAAGTAGACAAAAAACTGGCCTCCCATTGGAGACCAGTTTTTTTATGTATGATAATTAAATACTTGTCCAGCGACCAGATGAACCGCATGGAAGAACAAGACCAGACTGTGTTACAGGAAGACCAATTTCATCAGAAACAACGTGACCGCCAAATTTGCTTACAACCTCAAGTCCAAGAAGATATGTTAAGACAGAAGCAGCAAAACCGGTTGTATAGCTGTTAATAAGGAAAAATAGCGGTTTGTCAGAAAGTAGCTGTGAACACAGTGATACGAGTGGATGAATAGCATCCTCAATTTTCCAGATTTCACCCTTAGGTCCGCGTCCATAAGATGGTGGATCCATGATGATTGCATCATAGTGATTGCCGCGTCGGATTTCTCGTTCAACAAATTTCTGACAATCATCAACAATCCAGCGAATCGGTGCATCAGACAGTCCACTAGATGCTGCATTTTCTTTTGCCCAGGCAACCATGCCCTTTGAAGCATCTACATGAGTAACAGAAGCGCCAGCAGCTGCTGCAGCAAGTGTTGCACCGCCAGTGTAGGCAAATAAATTAAGTACTTTAATAGGACGGTTTGCATTTTGAATCAGGTTAGAAAACCAATCCCAGTTTGCAGCCTGCTCAGGGAATAAGCCTGTGTGCTTAAAAGAGAATGGCTTTAACTGGAAGGTAAGCTTT
>OLNF01004033.1_pt1 | contig 10249 bp, 9 predicted proteins | sample 1673061 | NCBI WGS metagenome assembly OLNF01 (sample SAMEA3136751, study PRJEB25190) | human gut metagenome | reverse complement strand
AGCTACCACGGCGAGATCGACATCCGCGCCGTCTACGCGCCCGACGGCATGACCACGCCGTATGACGACATGGTTCTGCTCGTCCGCGGCCGCGCCCCGATCCGCTGCGTGGACGCCGAGGGCAACACCTTTGTGGTATAAATAAACAGAGAGTATGCAGATCGCATACTCTCTGTTTTTTGTTTTCAATCAAATTACAGGCCGATTATGTCCTTTATCTTCTCAAAGAAGCTTGCAACGGAGGTAACGACCTTCTTCACGGTCTGGATGAAGCCGACGACCTGAGTCTTGGCGTCGGACACCTTCTTGAGGGTGTTCTGCACTTCCTCGACGCGGGACTTCAGCGCGTCGCCGTCCAGCTTTTCAAGGGAGCGGCAGAGCGCGATGAGCTGGTTTATCTGCGCGTCGGTCAGCGTGACGTTATACTGCTTGGCGATCTCGATTATCTCCTGCTTTATCTGATCGTCGGTCATGTTCTTCGTCTCGTCAAGCATGAGCTTGAGGTCGTTGACGATGGAGGTGGAGTCCATGCTGCCGATCTCGTTTGCAAGCTCGCCGGTGATGGTCAGCTCCTGGGTGCTGACAAGCTTTGCGACATCGTCCAGCTTCTTGCCGGTCATGACGATCTTATCCGCATTGATGATAATGACATAATCGCCGGTATCCACATTGGGGGTGTAAATCGGCTTATTCTTGCCGCGAAGGATGTTCGCGACCTGGCTGGCCACACGGCCAAACACCTGACCCTCGGCATCGACAACATACCACTGACGGGTAATGTCAGCCGCTTTCGGCATGAACGTCTTCAAAGGTTTTTCCTCCCTAAGTGATGGTTCTCTATGTGTGTGCGGCACGGCATGATGGTCGCATGTCCTCCGCGGGTGTTTCAATAGTTTCCGGGGCAAGCGGAGCTATTGATGCCATCCACTATTGTACAATAAACGCGCCGCTTTGTCAAGCGCAAAATGCGCATTTTTCAAGGATTAACTGTGATAAGGAACTAATTTACTTAGCTGTACTGGCATATTCATCGGTATTCCAGAAGCGTTCTTCGGACATTCGGCGCATCTCCCTTCATTTGAAAACTGAAAGTTGTTTAATTCTTTTCGTAATAAACAATATCCATTTTATCATTTATATTTTCAACCAATCCTGTCCTTTTATATCCCAACTTCTCATATAAATAACAATTTCCTTCTTCTTGAAGAATGGTGTCAAGTTTCCAATTATCATGTCCATGAATTTTTTCGACTTCTTCAAATGCTTTTTGTGCCAACCCTTTATTTCTAAATTCTTTCATAATAAAAACAGGTGCTACTCTTTTTCTACTTCCATCTTTTTTATCTACAACTCTAATCGCACCAACTAAATTATCTCCGTCAAAAATATAATAGTAATATGTAAATTCTTGTGATAATTTAGCTTCTATTCTTTCTTTTGCCTCATTTCCAGGACTTGTTTCATAGTCTTGATATCTTTCTAACAAATCGGAAAAAGCTTCCGTTTGCATTTCCCATATTTTTTCACAATCATTTACATTTGCTCTTATTAGTTTCATAACATCACCTCGTCAAATTCAACGTTTCTTCTTTGTTTCTTTCAATAAAGTTGCCTGTTCCATTTCCTTTTCATAACTGCCATTGGCATAGGCAACGTCCAAAATAGCACGTTCCAGTTTATCTTTCGCCAACCGTTTCATTACGGCGGCGGTCTGCTCGTCCAGCGTGCCACGGCGGAGATACTGCGTGATCGTATTCATGCGGCGATTGTAGATCGCCCTAATCGGATGATCGTCCGCAAGCTCTCGTTGCTCTCTGCCTTTGAGATTGCCGATCTGTCTGCAAGTGCGCCCACGCTTATCCCCCGGAGCAAGTCCTCCGCAGTATTTGCTCTGCCTTGCATCCGTGATCAGAAACCTCTTGCCGCAAATAGGGCATAGTTACTTGTCACTATTAAGCCAAGGGTTTTCGGAGGTTTTTTCCCCTTTTGACGCACCTTTTTGCTGATTTGCCGCTGTGCTTCCCAAAAGCCGTCAGCGTTTCCGCTTTCTCGGCGGACGTTCCGGCAGTTCTTCCCACATCGCCTGCACCATGGCGCGGAGCTTTGCGGAATCGGCGAGAATCGGGACGTGCAGCATAGGCTTCGCGCCATCGTAGGGTGGCTCGGCGGAAGTACCCGGCATGAAGCGCCACGCCGCAGGGACGTTCTTGACCATGAAGCCCGGACCGTATACGCCGCCGAAAATCCGCTCACGGTAGTAGAAGATGAACCCGCCCATCATGGGGATTCGGCGGACTTCCGGCAGCGACGCCAGCTGGGCAGAGACGAAATCCGCCAGTTCGCGATTCGTCATGCGCTTCCGCAGATTCTCGACGCGCCCGGCGATATTCGCGGCAAATTGCTCGTCCGTGAACGACGGGTCGCGGGTGCTTTGCCAAAGGCTGCACGGCAGGTCGAGGCACTGCGCGCAGTTCCGCAGGCCTTTTTTCTCCCGCGCACAGGCGTAAATCGGGCACGCGCAGCCCGCCGGCGCATGGAACACACGCCCCTGACATTCGTTGCAGCCCCGGCACAGTCCCCCAAAGAATGAACACGCGCCGCAGTCCGTGCCGCAGACGCTGATGCTTTCGCTCATGTTGATACCTCCTCCGGCGGATAAACGCCGTTTTTCTCCATTGTACGCCCATTTTCGCACGATGTCTTGAAGAAACGCGACACGTTTTCCCCGTGATAGCGGCGAAACTCGCGGCATAGGTGCGCCTGATCCGAAAAGCCGTAGCGCGCCACCGCATCCTGCACGTTATTCAGTGTCCCGCGGCAAATCTCCTGATAGAGCGCTTGATACCGCACCAGCGCACTTCCCTTCTTCGGTGTCATCCCCCAGTACTCGCCCAAAAGGCGCTCCAGCTGACGGCTGCTGATGAACAATTCGTGCGCCCACGCGCTGACCGTCGCCGTCCCGCTGTGGTACAGCAGCGCATCCGCTGCCGTCTCCACCAGCGGATTTTCTCGGTACTGAAACGCCAGCAGGACGCTCTGCGCATACGCCGTGCGCGCCGATAATCCGCGTAATTCCGGCAATCGCGCCCGCAGTGCCCGGTCAAGTCGGCCGAATCGGACTTCCGGCGATTCAAAGCCGTTCAGCGTGCCGCGAAGGGCATCATCCGCAAACGCATACGCGCCGAAGGCATGGAAGCGGATGGCGAATGTGCTCACCGTATGCCCCGGAATCATCGGCAAATGCGCGGTGCCGCACACGTCGCTGACGCCGCAGAAACTCGCTTGAATGATGCGTCCCGCCGTTTCGTCAATGTGGTAGATGAGGTCAGTGCAAACATCGGGAATAATGCGCGTCGGGGATTCGCCAGCGCCGGCAATGCCGCCCCAGAAGCAGCGAATCCACCTTTGCAGGGATTCGCAGGGCAGGATTTCATGGTGCGCCGCCGTTGCGAGGAAGGGAGTAGCCGTCAGGGGCTGCCACATGCGGCGGATGTTTATCATTCGCGGTTCTCCTTCCTTATACAGCGCTTTTGTTGCAGAGGATTTCGTCTCTGCGGAGGCGACAAGGGGGCTTCTGTTCGCCCCTTGACCCCTTCGGTCGTCACTTTTCCGTCTCAAACGACACGTTCCGCCCGTCGGAGCGGCAGATAATTGTCCCCTGCTCGTCGGTTCGGAAAACGACAACATCCGCGTCGCGAAGGCGGCTCAGGGTGCTTTCCGCCGGATGACCATAGTTGTTGCCCTTGCCGACGCTGATGACGGCGTACTGCGGCATGATTTCACGCAGGAAGGCATAGCACGTCGAGGTTTCACTGCCGTGATGGCCGACTTTCAGCACCGTCGCCTGCAGCCGTTGACCATTTGCCAAAAGCGCGTGTTCCGCGTTCCACTCCGCGTCGCCCGTGAAGAGGAACGACGTGCTGCCGCAGTCCACGCGCACGACCAGCGACATGTCGTTTGTGTCCGTGAAGCCCTGCCCGTCGGAGAGGAACGTCACCTGCGCGCTGCCGAGATAAAAGCTGTCGCCGATGCTCGGCGCGGTCAGCGAAATCCCCTGCCTTTCGGTATACTTCACCAGTGAGTTGAATACCTTCGTATCCCACTGCGTCACGGGCGAATACACCGCGCCGACCGTGCAGGCATTCAGCGCGCCGGGCAGACCGCCAATGTGATCTTCATGCGGATGCGTCGCAATGATGGCATCAAGGTGCTCAATCCCCAGCGTCTTGGTCAGGTAGGCGTAGACGAATTGGCTGGCGGAGGCTTTTCCGCCGTCAATCATCATGGCGTGGCCGTCGCTGACGAGAATCGCGCCGTCCGCCTGACCGACATCGAGGAAATACACCGTTAAATCAGCGGATGAAACGGGTGCGGCGGTCGCCGTTGGCCGCTGCGTCGGAATCGGCGCGAGGAAATCATCCCCGTTCGGCGCGTCGCTGCGGACGAACAGCAGCACCGCCATCAGGAGTGTCAGCAGCAGTTGGAAAATCGTCCGGCGTGTCGCCCTGCGCCGCGTCATCCGGCTTTTTTTCTTCTTCATCGTGTACCCGTGCTGCCGAAGCCGCCGCGGGAAGCGTTATCGAGGCGTTCCACCGTCACCAGTTCCGGCTTGTCCATCTTCCTCATCACGCGGAACTGGCAGATGCGGTCGCCGCGCGCGATTGTCGTGTCGCGCATGGCCAGCGCCGGAAAGCCCCACACGTCGTCGTCACCGCAGTAGCTTTCGTCGATGACCCCCATGCTGTTCGCCTGCAGAATCCCCCACTTGCGGAAGGTCGAGCTGCGCGGCACAATGTGCGCCTCGTACCCCTCCGGCAGCTGCATCGACACGCCCAGCGAAATAATGCGGAACTCCCCCGCGTGCATCGTCACGGTTTCCGCCGCGCACAGGTCAATCCAGTCCCCCTGCGGCAGGATGGTCAGCGGCACTGCGCCGTCGTGATATCGAACCAGAATCTTCATGCTTGTTCCCCTTTCTGTTTGCCTTTTTATCATAGCACAAAAAGGCATTGCCGGGAAGACGAACACGCAGATTTTTCTTTTCCCAAAAAACTTCCGATTCTCGGGATGAAAATGCCCGCGCGCTCCGTTAGATGGGCAGATGCCACCCCAAAGACGATTTAATTAGGAAAGGATTGACCCGATGAACATCACGCTCAAGCCCATTGACGAAAGCAACTTTCTGGATGCATTCCATTTGCAGCTCCGCGACGACCAGACGCAGTACGTCTCCCACCCGATTCGCAGCCTTGCACAGGCGTATGTTTACCGCAATCAGTGCCAGCCGTTCGGCATTTACGCTGACGCGCGGATGGTGGGATACGTCATGGTGATTTACGACTACGACGTACCGGAATACGACATTTGGCACATGATGATTGACGCCGCCGAGCAAGGCAAAGGCTACGGAACAGCGGCGATGAAGGCGGTGCTGGACTATATCGCGACGAAGCCGTTCGGGGATTCCGGGCGCGTTGTGCTGACGTGCCATCAGGCGAATATTCCAGCGATGCGGCTGTACGAATCGCTGGGATTCCAGCACACGGGGAATGTGGATAAGGACGGCGAGGAGGAAATGGTGAAGGTGGTGTAAGGGGGTGCAAATTTCTCATCCGTGACTAATTCAAAATGGCTATGAAAGAACAACCGTCGTTCTTCCATAGCCATTTTTGAGTATTTACGCCTTTTGTCGTACTTACAGCATTAGTGCTTAATGCCGCTGTTTTTTTACTTTCCTCTCAATACGTTTGAAACTGTTGATTGAGAAATATCCAGCATTGCTGCTATTGTTTCTTGCGTGAGATTTTGCTTTGCCAAATCTCTGATAATATTATTTCGTTGGGGGATAGACAAGATTTCAGGAATCTTGTGAATAGTTTCTGAAACGACACCGGAAGCTGTTATCCTCTTAATCAGAGTGCTCCCATCATCCAGCACAGCACGCGCAATTTTTGCGCCCGTTTTCTTATTAGATTTAAGCGCCAACGAGATGATATTCCCTGTTGTTTTGCCGACTTCTTTTAAGTCAGCCTTTTTGAAAATACTAAGCAAGTCCGTTCCCATGTAGCACCTCCAAAATATTAGAATAATATTGAGACGATTATTAGTATAATATTAATTTAATATTTTGTCAAGTAGCATATGCGCTATGAAGAAAAATTTTATGCAGTGTTATTGAAACCATTAGTTAGACTTCATTGATTGCGAAAAGTCATTTAAAACAAATAGGGTAGCAAATGTAAATTTGCTCTCTTTTGTTTATCTTCCTACATGAGTAATACTCCTCATCCTCTCCCGCACCAGCTGGTCATCTCCCGCAAACTCGCCACAATCCCCGGCAGCTTCTTTACCACCTCGTCCACATCCGCCTGCGTGGTGTCCGTGCCGAGCGTCAGCCGCAGCGAACCTTTCGCTTCGTCGCGCGTCAAGCCAATCGCCGTCAGCACATGGCTGGGGTCAAGGCTGCCCGCGGTACACGCTGAGCCGCTTGATGCCGCGATGCCCTCCAAATCCAGCCGGAGCAGCACCGCTTCGCCCTCGATGCCCGCAAAAGACACGTTCACGTTGTTCGGCAGGCGCTTGTCCATCGTGCCGTTGATGCGCATGTTGGGAATCGCCGCCGTCAAGCCGCTGATGAGCCGATTGCGCAGAACGGTCATCCGCGCCGCGTTCTCCGCCAAGCCCTCTTCCGCCAGTTCAATCGCCTTGCCCAAGCCGACGATGCCGGGCAGATTCTCCGTGCCTGCGCGATGCCCGCGTTCCTGCGCGCCGCCGTGAATCAGCGGGTCGATTTTCACGCCCTTGCGGATGTACAGCGCGCCGATGCCCTTCGGCCCGTGGAACTTGTGCGCCGAGAGGGAGAGCATGTCCGCGTGGAGCGCCTCGACATCCAGCGGAATCGCGCCGACAGCCTGCACCGCGTCCGTGTGGAAGAGTACGCCGCGTTCGTGGCAGAGTGCGCCAATCTCCGCGACGGGTTCGAGCGTGCCGATTTCGTTGTTCGCCGCCATCACACTGACCAGCACGGTATCCGGGCGCAGGGCGTTCTCCACCTGCTGGGCAGTCACGAAGCCGTCCGCATCCGCCGGGAGATACGTCACCTGCCACCCCTGCGCTTCCAGCCACTGGCAGGTATGCAGGATGGCGTGATGCTCAATCTGCGTGGTGATGATGTGCTTGCCCTTCTCCTGATGCGCAAACGCTGCGCCCTTGAGCGCCCAGTTATCGCTCTCCGACCCGCCCGCGGTGAAATAGATTTCCTGCGCGCTGCACCCCAATGCCGATGCGACCTGCCGCCGCGCGCGCTCGACCGCCTTCTTCGCATCCCGGCCCGTAGAATGAATGGAGGACGGGTTGCCGTACACCTGCATATAATAAGGAAGCATTGCCTCCATCACGGGCTGCGAAACGGCGGTCGTCGCCGCATTATCCAGATAAATACGATCCATGTGTGTTCCTTCCTTTACGCGTTCTCCTTCTGGAAATTGTAGCACGCTTTCTATCGCTTTGTCAACCGCTGATTCGCCGCTGCGCAACCGTTTGTTTTGTCCTCTTTGCATCACTTCAGCGCCATTTCCCACAAAAAAATTTGCGAAAGATTCACGAAAACGTTTGCGTAAACGCAAAAGCTGTGATACAATAAGATTGCAACAATCACTGCGGCTACGTCCGCTGCTCTGGAGGATTAGGTGCATGAAATACGGTCACTTTGACGACAAAGCCCGCGAGTACGTCATCGACACGCCGCGGACGCCCTACCCGTGGATTAACTACCTCGGCTGTGAACAGTTCTTCGGCATCATCAGCAATACCGCCGGCGGCTATTGCTTCTACCGCGATGCCCGACTGCGCCGCGTCACCCGCTACCGCTACAACAACATGCCTGTGGACAACGGCGGCCGCTACTTCTACATCAAGGATGGCGACACGGTCTGGAATCCCGGCTGGAAGCCCGTCAAAACGGAGCTGGACAGCTATTCCTGCCGCCACGGCATGGGCTACACCATCATCACCGGTCAGAAGAACGGTCTGACCGCCAGCCAGCTCTCTTTTGTGCCGATGGGCGTGAACGCCGAAGTGCATCAGGTGACGCTGCGCAATGATTCCGACGCGCCCAAGAATGTCATTCTGACGTCGTTCGTCGAGTTCTGCCTTTGGAACGCGCAGGACGACATGACGAACTTCCAGCGCAACTTCTCCACCGGCGAGGTCGAAGTGGAAGGCAGCGTCATCTACCACAAGACTGAATACCGCGAGCGCCGCAATCACTATGCGTTCTACGCCGTGAACACCCCTGTGGACGGCTTCGACACCGACATGGAGACGTTCCTCGGTCTGTACAACGGCTTTGAAAACCCGCAGGCGGTTTTCACCGGCAAGATGGGCAACTCCATCGCGTCCGGCTGGCAGCCGATGGCGGCGCATCAGGTGAAGGTGTCCCTTGCCCCCGGCGAAGAACGCCGCTTCAACTTCGTGCTGGGCTACGTCGAAGTGCCGCAGGCGGAGAAGTTCGTCGCGCCCAGCGTCATCAACAAAGCCCCTGCGAAGGCGCTGCTGGAAAAGCTGACGACCGACGAGCAGATTGCCGAAGCGTTCGACGCGCTGAAGAAGCATTGGGACAACCTGCTGTCCGCCTATGTGCTGACCACCCCCGACGAGAAACTGGGACGCATGGTCAATATCTGGAACCCCTATCAGTGCATGGTCACGTTCAACATGAGCCGTTCGACCTCCATGTTCGAGAGCGGCATCGGGCGCGGCATGGGCTTCCGCGATTCTTCGCAGGACTTGCTCGGCTTCGTGCATCAAATCCCCGAACGCGCCCGCGAACGCATCCTCGACATCGCCGCGACGCAGTTCCGCGACGGCGGCTGCTATCACCAGTATCAGCCCCTGACCAAGAAGGGCAACAACGACATCGGCGGCGGCTTCAATGACGACCCGCTGTGGCTGATTGCCGGTACGGCGGCGTACATCAAGGAGACGGGCGACTTTGGCATTCTCGACGCCGCAACGCCCTACGACTGCAACCCTGACGACTGCGGCACGCTGCTGGAGCACCTCGAAGCGAGCTTCTATCACGTCGTCAACAACAAGGGACCGCACGGTCTGCCGCTGATTGGCCGCGCCGACTGGAACGACTGCCTGAACCTGAACTGCTTCTCCGACGAACCGAGCGAATCCTTCCAGACGTTCTCCAACCCGAACGCGCCGGATGACCGCGTGGCGGAATCCGTGCTGATTGCGGGCATGTTCGTCGCCATTGGGCCGGATCTGGTCGCGATTCTGCGCCGCCGCGGGCTCACCGACAAGGCGGACGCCTGCCAGAAGGAAATCGACGCGATGAACGAAGCCATCCTGCGCGACGGCTGGGACGGCGAGTGGTTCGTCCGCGCGTACGACGCTTTCGGCCACAAAATCGGCTCGAAGGAATGCGAGGACGGCAAGATTTACATCGAGAGCCAAGGCTACTGCGTCATGGGCGGTGTCGGCGTGAAGGACGGCAAGGCGGAAAAGGCGCTCGAATCCGTCCACAAGTATCTGGAAACCAAGCACGGCATCGTGCTGCTCCAGCCCGCCTACAAGGAGTACCACCTCGAACTGGGCGAAGTTTCCTCTTATCCGCCGGGATACAAGGAAAACGCAGGCATCTTCTGCCACAACAACCCGTGGATTATCGCCGCGGAAACCGTTGTCGGCCACGGCGACCGCGCCTTCGACCTGTACAGCCGCATTGCCCCCGCCTACCGCGAGGAAATCAGCGACCTGCACAAGATGGAGCCGTATGTGTACAGCCAGATGATTGCCGGCAAGGACGCAAAGAACTTCGGTCAGGCAAAGAACAGCTGGCTGACCGGCACGGCGGCATGGAACTTCTACGTCATCAGCAACTACATTCTGGGCATCAAGCCGGACTGGGAAGGTTTGAAGGTTGACCCGTGCATTCCGCACACTTGGGACGGTTATCAGGTGAGCCGCCGTTTCCGCGGGGCGACGTATGCGATCGCGATTGAGAATCCGTCGCATGTGTGCCGCGGCGTGAAGCAGGTGACGGTGGATGGACAGGCGATTGAGGGCAATGTCCTGCCGGTATTTGCGGATGGCAAGACGCATCAGGTCACGGTAACATTGGGCTAAGGATAAAAACTTTCGGAAAAAGCTAATTGGGGGTAACGCGCTCAAGCCGGGCTGCCCAAAACGGGTCAAGGGGCAATGCCCCTTGCAGGGTCAAGGGACAGCGTCCCTTGTG
>OLNF01004032.1_pt1 | contig 10252 bp, 10 predicted proteins | sample 1673061 | NCBI WGS metagenome assembly OLNF01 (sample SAMEA3136751, study PRJEB25190) | human gut metagenome | reverse complement strand
AAGCCAGGGCCGCCGCGTCCTCATCGGACATGCTCAACACCTGATAAAACCTTTAACAGCTCCGGACTAATTAACGGTGAAATTCCTTTTAACATATTTTTCTCCTCCTGCAAAACAGTCTGCATGCATAATGCATGCAGACCTTTCATTTACTTATTTTACACAAACTGACACTGCCATACAGATACACCACTGTCCTGGAACACATCATGTAAACGCTCCTGCAGCTGTTTGGCCGTAATACCCTTTTTCAATACAACCTGAAGGAAACCACCGCCTCCTGCGCCACAGATCATCTTTGCATCAATAAGATCTTCTACTGCCTTAAAAATCATATCAATACAAACATTTGTACATCCGCTGTCAAGGCGCTTGCTTAATTCCCAATGTTCATTTAAAAGTCTTGCAAACGCATCCACATCGCCCTTTTCAAGTTCAAAGCGCATTAAAACCGCACTTCGCTGGATTTCATACAGAACCTCGACTGCATCTGGATTGCCGCCCACATATCGTCCTACTACATCGCGCAGCAAATTTCTTGCCAGACGACGTTGTCCAGAATAAATCAGACAGAAACGCTCATCAAGTTCTTTCATTGTCTGTTCACTCACAACACATGGCATACAGCTAATTTGCTGTCTAACTTCTGCATGAGATGTCACCATCTTAATTCCAGGTGCAAGACCTCCTACCTGATCCTGCCAGCCTCCTCCTGTTGACATAATCTGTTCCATACAAAGCACACGGTTATATAGTTCATCATCCTCTAACTTACGTCCTGTAATTTCATATAATGCTTTCACACATGCACCGGCAAGGATAGAAGATGTTCCAAGTCCAGAGCCACGAGGAATATTGATTACCCGTGTAGATAAATATAAGCCACTGCCCAACTGATTTGTAATCTCCTCAATTGAACGATTCTCACTATACGGAATCAGACCACATGCAATTAATGCTGCCTTATGAAGTGCAAATGGATCATATGGATTACTTGAATCCTGCAGCTGCTTAATATCAGTAAATTCCTGCTCTGCTCCACTGTCTGCACTAGCCAAAACAATTCTGTTTCCTTCAATGCGACGTGCAATTGCCTCAATCGGATAATTTCCATCTAATAATACTGCTGCATTCAGAACAGTTCCGCCATGCTCCATGCAGTATGGCGGAGTATCACTCCAACCACCTCCCCAGTTTACACGAACTGGCAGACGAACAATTGACTCTTCCTTAGAAAGCTTCGTTTCCCTGCTGCACTCAAGTCCTGCGACAGCTGTATCCAAAACTGCCTTTCCAATCGTATCAAAACAATTGTCCATATATGTTTCTTTTACAAGTGACAGCATGTAATAAATACGAATCTTACGGCTAAACTGTTCAAGATTACGACTATCCAAACGTTCTGCTTCTCTCAAAAGCAAACGTTCAACGCGTGGTGAAACATTTCCTCCGCAAGATATAAATGCCTGCTTTAAATCAACTTTATTGTCAATAGCTTCTAAAAGTGATTCCACACGGACCTTATCATCTAATTTATCCTGCCATGGAAGAATTGCTGTCACATCAGCCATATTAAAACTATCCTTTAATGAAACAAAAGAGTCTTTAATAGGAAAACCCTGCTCATATGCCTGCAGCGCAGCATCTACTGCTTCACGCATGGTGCGACAAATAGGATAAATTTTTGCTGTCCAAAGCGGCTCTGAAAGCTTCCTTCCAAACAGGCTGCATTCCTTTGGATTATCATTTACCCCATACATACGAGCAACAAACTGCTCCTCACCAAGCTTTAAACCATGAATCACGGCACCGTCTGGAATATTCTGTCCATCAAGCGTAACACCTGATACCACACAATTCGCTCCAATCACTGTTCCATGGTGAACATAGCTGTCCTCTACATAAGTACCCTTTCCAATCTTTGCACGCTTGCTGATATAGCTGTTTCCAGATGCATAGCCACTGCGGATGCTTGTACTATTAGTATTTACAAAACTGTTCCATCCAAGATATACAAACTGCTCCATTCCCTCTGTCATCAAATGGCGCAGCTCTTTTGTCGTTCCAAAATGTATAAATGCAGCCGGTGACATGCGAATCAGCTTCATATGAAATGTATGAAGCACCTCCCAAAGTTTCGTGCGGCACTCATGGAGTTCTGGCGTAAAATCACCTTCCGGTGTTTCCTTATAATACTGCTCCAGTGAGGACTGGGATGCCAGCGGATATAAAAAGTCTGCATAAAAAGACAGTCTTGTATTTTCATTTACATAAGCATCAAACTGCTCTGGCGTATCTACCAATTTATATAATGCCTTTAACAGATCTGTATCCATGATAACAGCACCTGTATCAATATCAACATTTCCGTTTTCATCTGCAGCCTGCAGCTCATGAAGCTGATCTACTGTTTTCTTATGTAAAAATCCACCTACATTTCCCTGCTCATCAACACGGTATACACCATGATTTTTTCCAATTTCAGCAGGTTCCTTAATTGACAATGCCGCTGCTCCGCTTCCGTAAAAATCAATCTGAAGTGGATTAAACAACAAAAGAACATCACCTGAACATACAAGCATACCAGCACGAATACGCGCTGCTACTCCGCACATAGAAATCATAAACTCATCAAAAAGTGTAGATCTTCTGCCATTTGGAAGCAGACGCGGAACAGGCGAGAACAGCTTGCCACATGCAGAATACTGAGGCACGCGCTTACTGTCTCCGCCAGAATGAATCACGAGAATACGCTTATCATCAAAACTTCCTGCATCCTGATGTATGTAACGCAGCACATTTAATGTAGCGCCGCCGCTTCCCACTCTTTTCCCATCTGGATCTGGAAGAACTGCATAATGAATAGACTTTGGCAGCATTCCATGATCAAGACGGTACTGAATCTGCATACGATACGACTGCGCCTGTGATTCATTTGACGCAGTCAAAATCACGTAATCCCAAAGCGGCATTTTTTGTTTTTCAAGCAATTCCATATATTGCCTAGTACAATCCTCATAAGACTGCTGAAGAAATAATGTTTTGTGTGACATGTTATCTTTTCCTTTCACCTTATATATTCCCTATTATATCGTACTTTTTTTTTAGCGTCCACTAGATTTCATACTTAATCTTATCATGAACATTAACATTTTTTCCCATCTGGACCTCAATTACTTTTAGCTCTGTCTCTGCAATAATAGTATGACGACAGCCTGCCTTCATTTCAATAACATCACCTGGCTTTACAGACCGTTCTTTTTCATTTAAAACTACGCGGCCTGTTCCAGAAATAATGTTCCATACTTCATCACGAAACTCATGACTGTGATAATTCATTTTATGTCCAGGATTTAAAGTTACCTTGATCGTAAGGCTCTCTTTCTCAACGTCCAAAACACGAAAGCTTCCCCATGACTTCTCAGCAAACATAACTCGATGATCCAGTGTATTGACAAATGGCTTAATATAACTCGATTGCTTTTTATCTGATACAAGAATGCCATCTGGACTAGCAGATACAACAACATCCTTTAATCCCATACAAAGCACTGGAAGATTAAGTTCATTTACGACATGCACATTCTGGCATGTCTCACTAAAAAGCGCCTGTCCAACATTACGGCTGTCCATTGCTTCTGTAAGAGTATTCCACGTTCCCAAATCCTTCCACATTCCAGAAAAACGCATTACTTCAATTTTTTCCTCATGCTCAACAACTGCATAATCAAAGCTGATTTTCTCTAATGTCTCATATTTATCAAATAAATCCTGATAATCAGTAAAATCAATCAGCTGATGTGCTCTTTCCAATACATAACCAAGTCGAAGTGCAAACACACCGCCATTCCAAAGAGCTCCCTGTGTAATATAAGTTTGAGCAACTTCTTCTGTTGGTTTCTCCTTGAACATAGAAACTGAGCTGATATTTTCCAGCGACTTTGGAATAATATAACCATACTTTGCACTTGGATATGTAGGCTCAATTCCCATTAAAACAAGATTAGCCGAACTTTCTGCCGCACGCTTTTCAAGCGCATCAAGAGCTTCAAAATAATCACTATCTACATAAGGATCAACAGGACAAATTACAATAGCTTCATCTAACGGCAGATGCTTTTTATCCTTCAAATAAGCTGCCGCCAGTGCAATAGCCGGAAACGTATCTCTTCTACAAGGTTCAACACTAATTCCAACATTTTCTCCAAGCTGATTATGAATTGCTGAAACCTGAGACTTTGATGTTGCAATTGTCACATTAGCATCAGGATCAATACTTCTAATCTGACGATACACTCTTTGCACCATCGATTCAAGTGTTCCATCCTCTTTATGAAAAATCTTAATAAACTGTTTTGATCTAATATCATTTGAAAGCGGCCATAAGCGCTGTCCAGAACCACCAGATAACAATACAATATTCATTTTTCTATCCTTTCTTATATGCGAAAGGCCGCTGCCCAAATTGGGTAACGGCCGCATTTCATTTAATCGTTATCGTTCAGCCCTCATCGGGTTATTTAAAAAGTCTTCATAGGACAGACGGATTCCCTCCTCAAGCTCAGTCTTGTATGTCCAGCCAAGATCCTTAGCCTTCGATACATCAAGCAGCTTTCTAGGAGTGCCATTTGGCTTTGTTGTATCCCAATTGATCTTTCCAGTATAGCCGATTACTTTTGCCACCAACTCTGTCAGCTCTTTAATTGTCAGCTCTTTTCCTGTTCCGGCATTGACAGTCTCATCTCCGCTATAGTTATTCATTAAGAATACACATAAGTTTGCAAGATCATCTACATACAAAAATTCACGAAGCGGTGAACCATCTCCCCAACAAGTAACTTCCTCAAGACCATTTACCTTTGCCTCATGGAAACGGCGAATAAGTGCTGGAAGCACATGACTGTGAGTAGGATGATAATTATCATTAGGGCCATAAAGATTTGTAGGCATAACACTGATGTAATCAGTGTGATACTGGCGATTTAAAAATTCGCAATACTTTAATCCAGAAATCTTAGCAAGCGCATATGCCTCATTTGTCTTTTCAAGTTCAGAGGTCAAAAGACAGCTTTCCTTCATAGGCTGTGGTGCCATACGCGGATAAATACAAGAAGAACCTAAAAATTCAAGCTTCTTGCAGCCATTCTTCCATGCAGAGTGAATCACATTCATCTCAAGAATCATGTTATCATACATAAAATCAGCCAATGCATTCTGATTTGCCACAATACCGCCAACCTTTGCTGCTGCTAAAAATACGTATTCTGGCTTTTCCTCTGCAAAAAATGCCTCAACCGCATCCTGACGGCGTAAATCCAGCTCAGCATGTGTACGAGTCACAATATTCGTATATCCCTGGCGCTGTAATTCTCTAACAATCGCAGAACCTACCATTCCGCGATGACCTGCTACATATATTTTTGCATTCTTGTCCATCATAATCGTCACCTATTTCTCGCTCTTTCTAAATTACAGAGCAGCCTCCTTCATTGCTTTCTCCTGCTTTGCAAGCTGTCTGTCATGCTTTGCCATGATCTCAACTAACTGTGCATATGTTGTCTTCTGCGGATTCCAGCCAAGAACAGTCTTTGCCTTTGTCGGATCACCCCACAGATTGTCAACATCAGTCGGACGGAACCATGCCGGATTTACACATACAAGCATCTTTCCAGTCTGTGCATCATAGCCCTTTTCATCAAGACCAGTTCCCTCCCAACGGATAGTGATGCCATTTGCTGCAAATGCCTTTTCTGTAAAATCACGTACTGTATGCTGCTCACCTGTTGCAATAACAAAATCTTCTGGTGTCTCATGCTGCATAATCATCCACATACACTCTACATAATCCTTTGCATAACCCCAGTCACGCAAAGAATCCATATTTCCAAGCTCTAAATGATCCTGCAGTCCCTCTGCGATACGGCCTGCTGCCAACGTAATCTTTCTTGTAACAAAGTTTTCACCACGTCTCTCAGACTCATGGTTAAATAAAATACCATTTACAGCAAACATGCCATATGCTTCACGGTATTCCTTTACAATCCAAAAACCATACTGCTTTGCAACTGCATATGGAGAATACGGATGAAATGGTGTTGTCTCCTTCTGCGGAACTTCCTCAACCTTTCCATAAAGCTCAGATGTGGATGCCTGATATACCTTTGTCTTCTTTGTCAGACCAAGTATACGGCATGCCTCTAAAATACGCAGAACTCCAAGTGCATCTACATCTCCAGAATACTCTGGTACATCAAAAGATACCTGCACATGTGACTGCGCTGCTAAATTGTAGATCTCATCCGGATTAACCAGACTTATAATACGAATTAATGATGAGGAGTCTGACAGATCTCCGTCATGAAGTGTGATTTTTCCCATCAAATGATCAATACGTGCTGTATTTGAAATAGAAGCACGGCGTGTAATTCCATGAACCTCGTATCCCTTCTCCAACAAAAACTCTGCCAGATAAGAACCGTCCTGTCCTGTAATTCCTGTAATCAATGCAACCTTAGCCATAGATATAACTCCTCTTTTGATTATTCTTGTTTTCAGCTTCCTCTTTATTTTATTCTTTTTAAAAGAAAAAAACAGAGCTTATCTTGCATTATTTTTGCACTATATTGGTTTTTACCATTACTGCCACTGCTTGCGGTATTTTTTTGGACTGATCCCCTCTGACTTTTTAAACATTCTGCTAAAATAGCCCGCTCCATCCATTCCAACAGCACATCCAACCTCATCTATCGTCATTTGTGTAAAACGAAGCAGCTGTTTTGCCCTTGTAATACGCCTTGAAATCAGATAGCTGCTGATCGTCACTCCATACGTTTCCTTAAAAATTTTCAAAAGATAATACTTATTAATAAAAAATTGTGCCTCTAAATCATCTAATGTAATTTTTTCAACATAATGCTCGTCCATATAATTTTTTACAGAAACTAGCTCCATACGCTTCTTTGAAATTGCTGAATTATCAGGATTCCAAGATTCCTGCATAAGAAGCGTTAAAAGTGTACTCAAGCTTTCATTAATTCGCATATCACGTATATAATCAGATGATCCTGCAAGCTTATACAACTGCTTCAAAAGTTCTTCAAATACTTTACTATTCTCCGGGTGAAATATTGGCAATCCACCTCGTTCTTTATATTTTTCATAAATTGCCGTCATACTTGTTCCATAAAAATGGCACCATGCAAGTGACCATAAATTTTCTGATGTACTGTGACTGTATGGTTTTTGACAATCAATAAAGACACAATCTCCCTGTTTTAGCTGATATTGACGTCCTTCATACGTTAAACTTCCTTCTCCATCCAAAACAAGGAAATATAAATATGATGTCAGCCCCGATCTGGTAGATGTATGTGGACTGCGTGCCTTCAGCGACCCTACTTCCTGCAAATTAAGAAGTGCACTGCGCGCAAATAAAGATGGGGTATATAAAATACGGTCAGACTGAACCGATGCTTCACTATTTAAAAATAATTCCTGCATAAAATTTCTACTCCGCCTATTTTTCTTTAACTTCATTTTCTAATACTGACAGTATACAAGACAATTTCAAGACATGCAAGCTAATCCTTCTTCAAAGGAAAACATATTTGCAAATTAATAATTTTCTTCTTACTCTTACACTCATGTTTTTCCATCATTTTCTTTAACAACAACAAGAACACCTGATAATCCGTGTCATCCTGAAAAATAACCATTCTGCGTATTCCCCTAGCCATTGCATGATAAGTTGCACCAGGATACCAAATTCTTTTCTCCTGTATTTTATCATATACAATACTATCATTGATGATTATATGTAAATATAGATAAAAGCACTGTGCTTTTATCTATATTTACTTTTAATGTGGTCACTTTGCTTCCTGATCACAAAGCTCAACCTTTATCCTTTTTCCAAGAGCGCTAGCATATTTTTGCAACACAACTAATGTCGGTACTCTTGAACCGTTTTCAAAACGCGCAATATTGGCTGGTAATATTCCTGTAATATCTGCTATATCCTGCTGCGTTTTCTTCTGGTATTTTCTTTCTGCCACTAATTCTGCAATCAATGCAGATGACATTTGCAGCGTATTTTTCTGAATTTCTTCTGCATAAGCCATAAGCCGTTTTTCTCGTGCCTTTTTTTGTGTCCGATACTCTTCCATATTATTAGTCAGAACGCTGTCCATCTCTTTTGTTTTTTCCTGCATATAATGCACATTCTTCCTTTGTCTGTTTTGTGTTATCATATCACGTATGATAGATTTTTGCAAGAATTTTTTCTTAGATCCCCTGTAGGTTACACTATGCATTTGCTTATTCAAAACTAATTGTAACCGGATCAGATATACAAATCTCATCATAAGAATCGCCATCCAAAACTGCTACTTTAAATTCCAAATACTCAAGATCTTCCATCGGACAATACTCATCATATGATTCATACATGTCTATTTCATCCTTGGATTTCTTATTTGGGGCTAAATTAGCTGAATACACAGCGTAAAACATAAAATCATTCAATGAAGCATCCTCATACTGTACAATGATTTTTTTATCAGTAAGATTTTCTGTTATAAAATTAATCGAATATCCATCACCATACTCATCTTCCTTAATTCCATTATAAGTAATGATAACAGACTCATCCTGATAAATTACATCTCCTATTTCTGTAACATTGGACTCTCGCAACTGCTTTCGTTCTTCTTTCAACGCTGCAATTTGCTTCTCCAAATCGTGAATCTGCTTCTCAATCTCCGAAATTCGATCCTCATTTCCTGAAACTACACTTTCCGCCTCAGTACTGTCCTTTGTTTCTTCAACTGCCTCACTAATCTTTTCTTCCGTACTGGTTTCTTTTGCCATTACTGGCATTCCTGATACCACCAATGCTGCCGCCATTACTGTAAAAAATCTTTTTCTCATTTCTACCTCTCTCCTCTTCCAAGTTTATTACAAAATATTTCTTACAAAACAAAGTACCAGTGGGCTGGCACGTAATTGCCTACTATACCTTATATGCCATACTTCCTTGCTGCCCATAGAATCCCATGCGCAGAGCTATTGCAGCAAATCTCGTTATCCATCACCATACTGACCGCCTGTTCTAACGGCATGACCAATACCTCGATTTCTTCTGTCGCGTCCAAATGCTGCCCACTGACCTTACGGCAATGATCTGCAAAGTATATGTGCATATAGTTTGTAAGCTTCGCGGAACTTTCTACTGTTCTTCCAATAAACTGCCAGTCCTCAGAAATATAACCTGTCTCTTCTAGCAGTTCTCTCTTTGCAACCTCCAGACCTTCCTCGCCCCTTTCAAAACCACCTGCAGGGATCTCAATCAAGTCTCGGCCAAAACAATATCGATATTCTTTTTTCAATATGATATTTCCATAGTCATCTAATGCTACAATTGCCGCCGCCTCGTTAATCGTAATGGCATAAAAATCATCAATATGTTGCCCATTTGGAAGCTCCACAGCATCTTTTCTCACCTTCACCCACTTAGTATCAAGCAGCGCTTGTGAGCATATCGTTTTCCATTTATCCATGCTTTACCTCTAATGTTATTACGTGGTAACTGTCACATAGTACCTGAATCTGGTAACAATGTGATCAATGCCCTCACTGGCTTTTTAATTTTTATTTAAGTCAGCTACCACTCTCAGTATATCACAATTTCATACATTTTTACAGACACTTTCTTACCTTCATCACCGCACAATACATCAATCTGCCAATTATTCCATATCACTACTGCTGAAAATGGCACCATCATAATCACGTTTTCAATGCACTCGGTTGTCAGCTTCTGTTCGCCATTCACTGTCTCCCATATTCCCAGCCGCCCATGACCTTGAACAACGGGGTCATACACAGATTACGGTTCAATGATGTTCGTTAGTACCAGGGTCGAGTAGACGTACCTGTAACCTTGCTGTCTACGCTTAGCCTGTTACATTACTGTAACACACTCAAGACTCTCTTCAAATGCTGTGGTTAGCAGCTTATTTGACAGGATTTCCACCTGTCGGATTGCACGCCCTTAGCTGGACGCACGGTCTGGCACCAATGTGGTCGGGCTTATACATCATTTCTACATGGAATAATATTGTTGCACTTATTACACTAAATGAGTGTCAATGCCCTCTCGGGCTTATACCTCATTTCTACCTAATAGAACTGTTAATGTATCGGGATCTAAGCTCACTGTGTCAATGCCCTCTCGGGCTTATACCTCATTTCT
>OLNF01004031.1_pt1 | contig 10252 bp, 10 predicted proteins | sample 1673061 | NCBI WGS metagenome assembly OLNF01 (sample SAMEA3136751, study PRJEB25190) | human gut metagenome | reverse complement strand
GGACTTCGAGAAAATTTAAGCCGCAGCGCGCTCGCGCCTGCCCGCGGCAGATATTCCGGTACGTATAAAGATACTTTTATCATGAGGCAGGAAACATCGCAAGCGATATTTCCCGCCTCATAAAATATGATGATGCACAAATCGCAAATTGTAAGGAGGAAATCCAATGTATAGATACGAATATGAGACCGTCAGCTGTCATTTTGGAGGCTTGGGCTTTGGCTCCGGTAATGTTTATAACATTGAGGATTACCGCTCGGTTATTGAGAAAAGAGCCGGAGACGGATGGAGATATGTTGGATATATCCCCACAAAGCAGCGCGGAACAGGGCATACGCAAGAAATGGATTTGATTTTCGAAAAAGAAGAATGAAAAGTGCGCAAGACGAAATCCGGGATTTTGTTTTGCGCACTTTTGTCTTTATAGTTCTTGATAGTCCTTGCTTGCGTTATTTGATATACGCTTTCTCGACATACGGGCTGGTTGCCAGTTTGAGCATTGCACCGTATTCCAGCGTAAAGGAAACAACGTCACCGACTTTGTATCCCTTGTCCGCGTGGGTAACATCTAAAATCGTATGGTCGGAGGAAGCGCCCATGATTTCAATCTGCGCGTCTGTCGGATGCATACCGCCGAGGTCGGTATCCTGTTTGCCGACCGCGATGATGGCACGTTTCATCATCCCTCTGTCCTCGTAATACGGCTTTTCACCGAACGCGTCCACGCCGACCTCGCCAATCGGCAGGGATGGCTTCTCTTTGAGCTCGATGATCTGCGCTTCCAGCGTCATGGTGTCGTGTACGCAGCCCGGAACGGTTTCGCCGTAGGCAGTGTCATTGCCGAGCAGGAAGGATTCTCCGAGTCTGAGATTATTGATACCCTCCGGCAGACCTTCTTTCCAGATCAAGTAGATGGAGCTGGAGTTGCCGCCGGAAATCACGTTCAGCTTGATATCGAACTGCGCCTCGATTTTGCGTGCGATGGCTGCCAGTCCGCCCAGATTATCCTGCTTCGGAATGATCGCCCCGTAGCAGGTGAGGTTGACGCCGACGCCGTAAAGGTTGATGTTCGGCATGGTCAGGATCTCTGCCACTGCTGAGAATATCTGATCTTCGTTCTGATAAAAAATCCCCTCTCTCAGATCGCCCATGTCTATCATCAGCAGGATGTTGTGCTTCACGCCGATTTTGCCTGCCTCTTCATTCAGAAGTCTGATGGTGGCAAGCTCCGAGTTGAAGCTGATATCCACATACTTTACGACCTCCGCCGTTTCACACGCCATCGGAAGTCTCAGCAGAACAGTCTTTTTTCCCTTGGCTCTGGCCTCCGCCGCGTAGGTTTTGATATTCGCCACGCGAGAATCTGCCATAAATTCTACTGCGGGATGGTCCGCGACCATGCGCGCCATCTCCGGATCAGCACAAAGTCCTTTGGTTACAATCATCAGAGAACAGCCGCCGTCCTCCTTGACGATCTTTGCGCAGGCATCCAGATTGCTTCTCAGCTTCTTTAAGTCTACTACCAGTCTTGGATACATATTCTTGTCCTTTCATCCTTTCTGCCTTTCAGCATTCTTATCTAGGGTCTTTTGGCATTTTTGTCGCGATACGGACAATGCGTCCGCATACATGCCCAGCACTCGTGGTTGCAGTTTGGTCTGCCATCCACTTCGCCGCAGCCTCGCATGACATGTTGTGCCGGATCGTAATCATCCACATCGCCAGTTACCGATGCATCGGAAGATTTTACGCCGTCTGCCGGTTGCTCTGCATGTTCGACTAAATCCGCACCCTTCTTGATCGTGCGATCATGCAGCAAGGCCTCTTTTTTCGCAGCTTCCATTTCTTCCTTGGTCGCGCCGCCAATTTTCTCTGCTAGCGCCTCCTTGTAGTCCGTCAAATCGTAGCCCATCGCTTCCATCTCTTCGATGTGCTTCTGCTGTTCTTCCTCCTTCGCCTTGCGGGCGGCGGACATCCGCTGCAGTTCTTCAATAAATGCAGCTTTGTTGACAACGTGCTCGTTTTCTTTGAGTTCAATTTGCAAGCTTTTTGCCAGCAGGCGGATGGCGCCCTGCCTATGGGTCTTGGAAAGCACGCCCAGCGATGCCATGATATAGTCGTTATCGACCAAGATCTTGACGGATTCCGGCGGATAAAGCTTCATACCCGTTTCGTTATCCTTCGGTACTTTTTGCATGATCTCCACGCGGTGCGGCAGTCTCGTCAGCGCACCGCCGGTGCCAACGATATATTTAATCTGCGTCAGGTCTTTGCCCTCCGCTAAGGTTTGTCTTCCGGTCGGTCCGTAGACATAGCGAATTTGACCGGCGTGACGTTCGACTGCCCGCAGCACAGCCTCTTCCGTCAGGCGTTCTACCAGCTTGAACTCGTCCTCCGTCTTTGGGATTGCCACATACGTTTCCAGTGTTTTGTCCAGATCGATGTGCAGCTTCTCCTCACATTCCTTGCGCAGCTTTTCTTCGCCGATGGATTCAATGACTTTCATGCGGTTGACGTATACGCCGAGGTCGCCCTCTACGGTTCGCTTAGCTTTCGGTTCCGGCGCGGTCAAAATGCGGGCGACCGCATCGGAGTCCTCGGTTACGGCGTGCACATCGGTAGTCGCACCGCCAACGTCGATGACCATGCAGTCGCCGATGCAGTCATACAGCAGCTTCGTACATTCCATAACCGCGCCCGGTGTCGGAATGATCGGACCGTTTACCATGTCTCTGACGTGCTCCATGCCCGGCGCCTTGGTGATGTTGTCCTCGAAGGCCTCCTGAATGACCTTGCGGCAAGGCTCAACATTCAAGGTGTCGATCTTCGGATAGACATTATCGACCAGATAGAGCTCCTGTCCGCTTTCTTCATCGAAAATCAGTTTCATTTCATCTTGATTTTCAATATTGCCGGCATACACAACCGGGGTATGCAGTCCCATATTGCGGATCATTTCTGCATTATAGATTGCGGTATCCCGTTCGCCGTAGTCCACACCACCCGCGATCAGAATCAGATTTGGGTTGATTTCCTTGATTCTCGCCAAATCACTTCTTCTCAATCTGCCGACTGTAATATCGTGAATGATGCCGCCCGCGCCGAGTGCCGCTTCTCTCGCCGCCTTGGCGGTCATATCATAAACCAGTCCATGGACCGTCATCTTCAAGCCGCCTGCCGCGGACGAGGTTGCCAGCATTTCATCATATTCCAAACTGTCAATGTTCATCTTCCTACAGAGATCATCGATCGCTCCCTGCAGCCCAATACGAACATCGCCTTCCAGCACCGAAGTCGGCGCCTGTCCCTGTGCCCAAAAAACCGGATTTTCGCTGTCAAGGTCTTTGAACGCATTGACAACGGTCGTCGTCGAGCCGATTTCCGCAACTAAAACGTCTACCTTCATTCCTGTCCTCCTTTTCATACTTTGCACTCCGTTGATACTTTTATCTTGGTAAGCCATTCCTTCGTTTACATCATGCAACAGAGTTATGTATACTTATAATGGCATCCATGTGCCGACGCCGGTCGCCACGAGTTTGCCTGTTTCCTTGCAAACCATCTCCGCGCGCAGGCGAATGATCTTCCGCCCGGTCTTAACCGTATAAACGGTGACTGCGGTATGCTGACCGTAATCCAGCGGGCGCATATAGGAAATATTCATGTCTACCGTCGTCGCTTCATTCTCCCCGGCGATGAAATCCGCTACGACTCCGAACGCGGTATCAAACATGCCCGCGATCGCGCCGCCGTGAATGCCGCCCCATTCGTTGATCTGCCATTTCTGTGTTTCAAACTCTATCGTTACCGACTGCGCTTCATAATCACAAGCGACCAGCGTCGCGTGCATCTGATCATCAAAGCACCCGTCCTGTCTTGTCAAGTATCCATTGATGATGTTTTCGGCCTGTTGCAGCCATTCTTGTTTGTCCATTGATGTTCTTCTCCCTATAAGCTTGTATTGCGATTTCTATATAGTATAACACACAAAAGGGTTTCATGTGTAGCATTCCATTTCGATATTTTCCCGCAGCGGCAGCGTCTTGATCCCGTCACAATGGGCTGTCCTGCTTTGCAGTGTTTCTGACCGAGCAAAGGTGCACATAACGAAACCTGTGATTTCTATGTGCGCATGGCGCGCATTCATGAGTGCCGCTCCGTAAGGTGCTTTTGTTGTGATTCCGGAAATATCGCCCGGTGATATTTCCTACATCATAAAGCTTAAGGGCTGGGCATCCGGCCCAGCCCCTAGGGTTTCATTTTGTTTTGTTTTGGAGATAAATTATTCTCTTTCGCCTCTTCTTCTCTGTCTTTCTTCAGCTAAGAAGGTAGCAACGTCGATACCGTGGGAGTTACGTCCGAATCCCATATCGATACCGGTCTTGACGGCTTCTTCCGGAATAACCTGTGTGCCGCCCGCGCAGATGATCACTTTGTCTCTGATACCTTTTTCCACGCAGAGCTCGTGCAGTCTCTTCATGTTCTTGTAGTGCACATTGTCGTGGGAAATGATCGTGGATGCAAGGATTGCCTGTGCGTTTTCTTCGATACAAGCGTCAACCATCTTTTCTACCGGTACGGAAGTGCCGAGGTATACGCATTCGATACCCCATTTTTCGATACCGCCGTGCTTGATATTGATGATCTCTCTCATACCTACGGAGTGTTCGTCTTCGCCGACTGTACCGCAGACAACCTTCATGTGTTCGTGTCCTTCGAATTCATCATAAAGCTCTTTGTCTGTCATATAGTGTGGCTCAGGCGGGATCTCAAGGGTCGTCAGGTCGATATCGAAATCAACGCGGCCCTTCAGTTCGATTCTGGTACCTTCCGCATCCTGCATCACTTCTGCAGAGATGACTTCCGGATCCACCAGACCTAACTTCTTACCTAATTCAACCGCCGCTGCTTCTGCAACACGCTTGTTGGTCGGAAGCATCATCGTAACCATCACGACTCTGTCGCCGCACCATTCGACTTCCGGTGTGATGACTTCGCCGGTTCTGTATTTTGCGACCTTTGCAAGTCTTACATTTACGTTATCTTCTTCATCAAGTTCGTCGATATAAACGATCTTGCTTCTGTCTTCGAAGGTGCAGCCGCCGATCAATGCCGCAGGATCTGCCGGGTCACCGCCGTACTGCTCCACGTTGTTGTAGCCGTAGTGCGCGGTTACCGGTGCCATGTAGTCTTCGTCTCTCTCGAAAATGAAGCCATAGCCTACGCCGCCCTCGATCTTACGCGCGATACCGTCACCGTTTCTCTCTGGATATTTTGCAGAGTCAACGAAGAAGCCGTCCTGTACAGCCTGGAAATAGCCGCCGTTTTCCACGATCTCTTCCATGAACAGGCAAGCTCTCTCTTTGATGTCTCTGGCCATTTCTCTCAGCGGACCGTCTTTTTTGAGCTCAACCATTTCCATTAAGCCGTCTAAGCCGACTAAGGTCTGCTTTGCGGTGTCGCAAGCTTCAATGTTGTAGATATGCCAAGGAACGTTTCTGCCTTCGTCCGGTGTGATTGTGGACTGGATATCTGCTCTGGTCAGCTTGGAGATGAACATGTTCATAACATGGGTAACCGTCGCCTCACGCGCGGAGGACTGGATATACTTGGTGTTCATCTGTGCTCTCATTTTGTATCTGTCGCAGATGTCTCTGAGTGCAACCGCGTAAGGCAGGTCGATATACATGCAAGGTGCCGGTGTTGCCGTCGGCGGTACGGTAGACAGGGAAATGTTTTCCGGTTTGATGCCGACCTTTTCGGAGAATCTGGAGTTGATCGCATGCTGTACGATCAGCTCCGGCTGTACCTTCCATGCTTCTCTTGCAGTCGCGTTTGCATTGTGTGCGCCGTCGATCTGCAGCATGTCTGCCCAAGCCATGACTTTCTTGGATTCGCAGGCATCTACGAAGGATCTGACGCAGTTAACGTCTCTGTAGAGCACGTTATATTGTGGGTCCTGGTGCGCACCGTTGACGCCTTCTTCTGCGAACAATACGGCTACGTCCGGACCTGCAACGCCGGATACATAGGAGTGATAGTTGATCGGACGACCAACCTCATCCTCGATCATATCGATGGCTTTTCTCTGTGCTCTGATCTGCTTTCTGGTGATCGGAACACCGCCGATACCCTGCGGCGTACCTTCCATCAGACCGTCGATATGGGACTGTCCCATGTGGCGGATAACCATCAGGTGGTCAGCGCCATGCCATGCGCCCATTCTCATTCTGCGGATATCGTCCTCGAATCTTCCGGAAGCAATCTCTGTGGTGATGGTCTGCATCGGCTGCGGGTCGATATCTTCCATGAATTTTGCAGGAGGCAGCGGAACGCTCTGCTTCAGCGGCTTGGAAATCTCGCGATATTCAAACGGACCCATGTGCTGATCTTCTGCTCTTTCTCTCCAGGTCCAGCCTCTTCTTCTCGGCTCGTATTTGTCAAGGGCTTTCAGCAATTCGACAATATCGATCTTTTCGTTTCTCTTTAATTCTGCCATCTTACTTACCCTCCTTGAACGCTGCTGCGACTTTATCCCAGCCTTCGCCCTGTGCGAGCTTGATGCTGGCTTCTCTGATTGAGATGTTTTCCAGTTTGGACAGCTTGTAGACACAGTGTCCGCATCCCTTACCCATCAGACCATGATCCATTGCATGGTTCACGATTGGCATGCAGTCTAAGGAGGATACGCCCATTCTCAGTAAAACGGAACGTTCTACGGAAGGTGTCGTATTCTTCTTTCCCAGCTCTAACAACGGGTCAACGACCTTGTCGGTCAGCTCCCAGAATCTCTGATAAAGTTCTTCATCCGTAAGATTGGCGATATGCTGTCTTCTTACTTCAAAATCGTCTGCTCTTTTCATCCTTATTATTCCTTTCATTTCCTGCTTGCAGACGCCCCGCAGCTTGCGATGCGCCAGCGTCTGCACATGGATAAATTCAATGATTTTTTACAGTAAACCCTCTGCTTCCAGCGTTTTCTTGACAAAATCAACATCTGTTTTTGTTTCGATCGCTAAGAATTCCAGATCTGCATCGGTCGGCTTGACGCCAGCTTTCTTGACCGCTTTTTTGATCAAGGATTTGCGGAAATGTTCGATATTCGCTACTTTGTGCTTAATCAGACCCGGGTTTGCAGGTAAGATCAAATTTGTGCCTGGCTTATCGTCCTTCGGATCTCCGAATTTGATATCGATACCGTTATCCCTTGCGAAATCAAGCTGCGGCTGGATGTGCTTGCCTGCGCCGGTGTATTCCGTCTCGGAAACAACGACGATCGCATCTTCCGGCAATTCCTGTGCGTAGGAGAACGCCGTCGCAAGTGCAGTATTCCCTGCAGGACCTCTTTCGATACCTTCCAGATTCGCCAGCATTTCGGTCATATACATAACCTCGCCCTGTGTCGTTGTGAAATATTGATCCATATATCTCAGCGGACGTGCTGCGGAACGCGGTACATCGGAGTGGTCCGGATCGGTGGCGTAAGGAACGCCGAATCCGGTATGTCCTGTTGTGCAGGATTTCTTATTGAAATCCAAATCGGAGGCCATGGAAAGCCCTGTCAAATCGATGGACGCTGCGACAACCTCAGCCTTGCAGCCTGCTTTGAGCAGCCCGCGTGCCGTTCCGGTTACCATACCGCCGCCAGCGTTGGTGCAGACAACAACATCAGGATCCTTGCCGAGTTTTTCTCTGCACTGTGTCGCAATTTCATAGCCCAGTGTTTCCACGCCGGCAATGCCGAACGGAGAATACAGGGAAGCGTTGAAGTATCCGGTATCTTCCATGATGGACAGGAAAGAATAGAATAATTCCGGTCCGACGGTCAGCTGTACGACTTCTGCGCCGAGTGCTTCGCACTTTCTCGCTTTCTCAACGATCTCCGGTTGTCCGACGCCGTGGGAGTCATAGCATTCCTGGACGATGATGCAGTTTAATCCCTGCATCGCTGCCTGGGAAGCAACCGCCGCACCGTAGTTGCCGGAGGTCGCTGCCATAACGCCCTTATAGCCTAATTTCTTCGCGTGAGCGACTGCGCACGCCGCGCGTCTGTCCTTGAAGGACCCGGAAGCGTTGCAGGATTCATCTTTGACGAAGATCCTTGCACCGTAGCCCGGTTTTGCGTATTTACGCGCTAATTTTGTGATGTTTCTGAGTTCCAGAAGCGGCGTGTTGCCGACACCATGCAATCCCTGAATTCTTTCGATTTCATCCAAGGTATATCCGGTGGATTTCATCAACGCATCGTAATCGAAAGAAATCGGAGAAGTCTCAAAATCGGAATAGTCAAGTCCCAATGCTTCTTTTTGTATCTCGTTGGATCTGCCCATGACGGACTGATAGTCTTTTGCCAATGCCATTATGCTTCACCTCCGAAATTCATGATCTCTCTCAGCTGTCTGTCAATTTCGATGATCTCCGGCACGAATTTGCCGTAGCTGTGGGTATAGTAAGGGGCTTCGTCGATCAAAGTACCCTCTACCAGACGGCCGACGGCTGTCTTGACGGTAACCTCGTCACCGAGCTTTGCTTCCTCATTCTGCAGGAAGCCCTTTGTCCATTGTTGCAGGTCGCATTTCTTCGTATCGTCCGGCAGCTTTGCAGTTCTTTCTTCTGCTTTCAGAACGATGCTGTGGATGCGGACCCAATCGCCTTTTTTAGCCATTTTGTCTATCTCCTTATTTGTGTAAGATTCGCCCTCTAATTTCTGAGCAGCGCCGAGGAAATTATATCGAATCTTCCTTGCGGCAACGCCGTCCGGCGACGCATGTCGCATATAAATGGAAGATTCGTTACTTCACGATTTTCTTGTTTTCTTTGATCAGATCTCTGAAGTCGCCCATGATCGCGTGTGGAACCGGGATGTCCAGCATCGTGATCAGACCTGCGTCTGCGTTGATGCAGTGCGGGATGCAGTTCATGATCATAGCCATGGTGCCGATACCGCCTTCGATCTCCGGTGTGTTAACCATGTTGACAGGAGGTACTGCATCTAAGATGACATAGTCGCCTGTGTGTACGCCAACCTGCTCCGGTTCGATCTGCTGCGGATGATCCATGTCGATCTTTCTTTCGCCGTCAATGTTGACCCAGCCCTTCATTGCAACGCCTGCAACCTGTCCTGCTGCCGCGAAGCCGTAAGGAGACTTTCTGTCAACGTCTGTCACGATCGGTTCCATATCCTGACCGAAGTCGTCCCACTTCCAGCCGAGCGCATCACAGATCATCATGGTGGATTCTGCGAAGCCTACGTGACCTGCCATCGTACCGTTTGCTTTTCTTTCGTTGAATTCTTCAACAGAGATGCCGATACCCTGCTCTTCCATAACTGCCGGTCCGAACGGGGACAGGGAGTTAACTCTTCTGGAGGTTACATGGTTTACTTCTTCGCAAGCTGCGGTCCACAGCACGACCAGCAGGTCCATGATGAGACCCGGGTTGATGCCGGTACCCATAACGGATACGCCGTTCTTCTTTGCGATTTCATCTAATTTCTTAGCCAGTTCCGGTTCCTGCGCCTGCGGATAAGCCATTTCTTCTGCAGAAGTAATGACGTTCATGCCTCTTTCCATAACGAATACCAGCTTGTCAAATACGTCTTTTGTGAAGGAGTTTGTGCAAACAACAACGATGTCTGCTGCGCCCGGTTTGATGACTTCTTCCGGCGTTCCAACGATCACGTCTTCTCTGTCGCCCTTTACGATGCCCGGAACAACGTCATATAAGCTCTTGCCGATCTTGTCGCCGATATCGATCGCACCAACGATATCCACGCCCTTTTTCTTTGTAAGCATTTTGCCGATGCCGCCGCCCATAGCGCCTAATCCCCAAAGGATCACTTTTACGTTTTTCATTTCACTTAATCTCCTTTTCAAAACAAAATTTGTTGAGTAACAATTTAATTTTAATATAAAGCAAGTAATATGCCATTCGACCTCCTGCACATTGTATACTTGTTATTGCGTTTTCTTGTTGTTTTTCCAAAAAAACATCTTGATTTTGCTGTGTTTTTGCATCAAAATACCAAAACATCTCCCGTTATTTTGCACAATTTTGACGCCTGCTCTAGAGTTTGTTCAGGAAATCTCTCCAAAGATGCAATTTTTTTTGCGCTTTGTCTGCAAATATTTTTGCATTTTTGCCGTATCTTTTGTTCTGTTTCCCCGAGAAAACATTTTGTTCGGCCTTTTTTGCGCGCGGTTTGTGATATTGTCTGGTGTCATCTCTGGCGGAATTTCAACGGTTCTGCATG
>OLNF01004022.1_pt1 | contig 10266 bp, 12 predicted proteins | sample 1673061 | NCBI WGS metagenome assembly OLNF01 (sample SAMEA3136751, study PRJEB25190) | human gut metagenome | reverse complement strand
GCACAGCTTCTGGAAACGCTGGAGGCCGCATCGCAGCGGGAAAACTGCCCGGGCTTTGCGCAGATTTCCGGTCTGGCCTACTCGCTCGATACCGGCAAGGAATATGACGCGGGCGAGGCCTACGGCAAGTTTTTCCGTGCAGACTCCGTCAGCCGCGTGACTATCACCTCCGTAAATGGTAAGGCATTTGACAGCAAGGCGACCTACGCCGTTGTCTGCGACAATTTCCTGATCAATGGCAATGACACCTACTACACGCTGAAGGAAGCCAAGGAAGCCGGCGCAGCCTACGCCAACAACGGAAACGGCGTAAAGGTCCGCGACGCTGTCGCGCAGTACATCCAGAAGCAGCTGAACGGCGTGATCGGCAGCAGCTACGCCAGTGCGCAGGGACGCATTTCACTGGAAAAAACGGACGAAGTGTTCCACGATGTTAAGGCAGCAACCTATTACGCCGACGCCGTGAAATGGGCAAGAGAGAACAGCATCGTCAACGGCACCGGCAAGGAAACCTTCGGTCCGGACGCTAACATGACCCGCGCAGCGCTGTGGGCAGTGCTTGGCCGCGCAGCAGGCGCAGATGTTGACGGCGGCAGCCCGTGGTACCAGAAAGCACTGGAGTGGGCAAAGACCGAGGGTATTTCCGACGGAACGAATCCGAACGGCAGCATCACGCGGCAGGAGCTTGTCACCATGCTTTACCGCAACGCCGGAAAACCGGCTGTGTCCGGCGATCTTGCCAAGTTCTCCGACGCATCTGCAGTCGCATCCTGGGCGTCTGACGCAATGCTCTGGGCCGTTTCCGAGGGGCTTGTCAAGGGCAGCGGCAGCAATCTGAATCCGACCGCTACCGCGACCCGCGCGCAGGTCGTTACTATCTTATATCGCCTGATGGCAAAATAAAGCGGATCCCATTCCCAATGCCCTCCGCGCAGCTGGCGCGGAGGGCATTTTGCATCCCCTGCACCGGATCCTGTTTTTGGTTTTGAATATTTCGCACAAAAATGAAGAACGAGTTTTGGTGATTTTCACGATTTGAATCACCATTTCAGCAAACACACGCAAAAAAAGATGCGTGTATCTCGCAGTTTACCCCCGGAGGGGGTTTCGATTTCTGTGCCGCGCACAAAATTTCATCCCCCGGGGAGGCTTACGAGCCAGCGCGAAATTTTGTAAAATACAAAAATGAAAGGCGGCGGTATGCGTGGACGAACTGGAACAGGAGCATTTTCATGAACATGAACACACGCATGACCACGAGCATGCGCATCCGCACGAGCATGACCATGCGGACGGACACAAGCATCCGCACCATCATGAAAACACGAAATATGTTCAGAACCGGCTGGCAAGAGCCTCCGGGCATTTGCAGCACGTCCGCGCGATGGTAGACAGCGGAGAAGACTGCTCAGACGTTCTGATGCAGCTTTCCGCTGTGATCGGCGCGCTGCAATCCATCGCCAAGGTGATTTTGAAAGACCATCTCGACCACTGCGTCGTGGACGCAGTACAGTCCGGCGATACACAGACGCTCGACGATTTCAAAAAGGCCATTGACCGCTACATTCGCTGAGGAGGAACGCTATGATCGACAAGAATTTTGACCCGTGGAAACGAGTCCGTGACTTCAGCCCCGAAGCGCTGCTTCAGGAAAGCAGCGACCTGGTGCAGTGGCCGATCAAGCTCTACAAAGCGCCGAAGCTCTCGCCCTATTACCATCACGGCCACCTGCTCATTGCGGCGGACTGCTCGGCATTTTCCTATCCGGGCTTCCATGACGCGCTGTCCAAGGGACGTGTTCCGCTGATCTGCTGCCCGGAAAACGACTTTGATATTACCGTGAAGCTGGCGGACATTTTCAGTCTCAACGACGTTGCAAGCGTCACCATCGTCACGATGGACAAGCCCTGCTGCGCCGAGCTCAAGGATATGGTGCTTCGCGCCGTCAAGCAGAGCCGCCTGCCGATCCCCGTGCAGGTCACAAACCTTTTCGTAGACGCGGAGGAAGTGGACTGACGATGCAGACATTGGAAGAAGCCTGCCGCGACTGGGAATCCGGCAGGGACGCAGGATCCGGCGCTTGGCGCAAGGCATGGGATGACTATTATACCTATCTTGCCGAGCACTGCCCGACCGACAAATTCCGCAGCCCGCAGGGAGATCAGGTCGTCGAGTACCTTTTGAAAAGCGGCATTCTGCGCAAAGGCGACTCGGTGCTGGACATTGGCTGCGGAAGCGGAAGCTATGCCATTCCGCTGGTCATGCACGGCGCGTCTGTTACGGCGCTGGACTGCAACGCTGCGTCTCTTGCGCTGCTGCAGCGCAGAAGCCGCCGCCTCGGCTGCACAAATGTTTCCTGCGTGCAGGCGGACTGGGATTCTTACGCATCCCGTTCAAATGCCCATTTTAATGTCGTCTTTGCGGCAATGTGCCCCGCGATCTCTGACAAACAGTCGCTGCTTGCCATGGAGCGCCTGGCGGCACGAAAATGCTGTATCCTGACCGTGGCCCGCGGCTCATACGACTTTCACCGCAAAGCCATGATACAGGAGCTTGGCCTGGCAGCTCCGGGCGGAATGGTCACAGAGGCACTTCGATATTTTGACGTTTTGAGCCTGATGGGAAGGCTTCCTGATGTGAAGACATGGAACGTTTCTTCAGAATCGAAAACCTGTCTGGAGAATTTTCTGACCCGCTATATTGTGTACTTCCGCATTTTCGGCGTGGAGGATTCCGCATCCGAAGCATATCTGCGCACATATTTTCAAAAAAATGCAGTGGACGGCATTTTAACAGAGCAGTCCCAGCTCAATCTGGCTCTGCTCTCATGGTCGCCGCCCGGCGCGTGACCCCAGAATCAAATCACAGATTTGACATATATTCACACAAAGGAGAACCCCAAATGAAAAAACTTCTTGCTTTGCTGCTCTGCCTGAGTCTCGTATTTGCTCTGGCAGCCTGCAGCACCCCTGAATCCCAGACGCAGCAGCCAGCGGAACAGCCGGCACAGGCTGGGGATCAGCCGACGGAACCGACACAGACGGAGCAGCCGTCGGAACCGGAAGCGCTCACATACCCGATCGAGCAGTTCACGGTCGGCACGACGGCTGCCATTGAGACAGCGACGTTTGGTGAGTATCACTTCGATATGCTTGCCAGCGGCGTCAGCGAGCTTCCGCTCGTCTGGCAGGACGCGGAGGGCAATTACCATCCGCTGCTTGCTTCCTACGAAACGGAAGATTCCGTCACATGGGTCTACACCATCGAGCCGGGCATGACGTGGTCGGATGGCGAACCGGTCACGGCAGAGGATATTCTGTTCACACTGAACTATGACGACGCAAACGGCAGCGCCAATTTTGTCTCTCAAACGGATGAAGACGGCAAGGTCACGGAGGCAAAATACGCATCCTATGCGATTTCCGACGATGGAATGTCCATTTCCCTGACACTCTCGTCTGCCAACGTGCGTGAGCTTTCCAACATGACGTCCTTCCGCGTCATGCCGAAGCACGTCTATGAGGGCAAGGATTCTGTCACAGAAGCTGAAGCCCGCGTCACCTGCGGACCGTATATGCTCGACAGCTTCAACAAGGAGGCTGGGACGCTCACCTTCGTTCCGAATCCCTACTATCCGCAGACGCCGAATGTCGGCAAGCTCACCTACCGGCTGTTTGGCAACGAAGATACCATGTATCTGGCGCTCCAGAACGGCGACCTGGATATGACGTGGGCATACTCCACGGGCGTATCCGGTTCGTATCAGGATGTGCTGGCTGCGACCGATGCGCTGACGCTCGAAGCCGTCACGGCGGCGAATGCCCCGGCTGTGCTGGCGTTCAACAACGCAAACGGCCCGTTCGCGGATGAAAACCTCCGGCTGGCAGTCTCCTACGCACTGGACTATGACAGCTTCCGCACCGTATTCGGCAGCGCCTATGCCTCGAACCCCAACCGCGGCTTCGTGCCGCCTGTGACCGTGGGTTATAAGGAGACCGAAGCGCTCGGTCAGGATCTGGCGAAAGCCGAGCAGTACATGGCGGATGCCGGTTACACAGAAAAGAATGCGGACGGCTTCTATGTGAACGCGGACGGCGAGGTTTGTGCCTTTACCCTCACCTGCAACGCAGGCAAGGAAGCCCATGTCGGCTATGCAGAGCTTGTCAAGACGCAGCTCGAGCAGTTCGGCATTCAGGTGGATCTCGAAACGCTGGACGGCGACAGCTACAACGCCAAGACCAGCAACAAATTCTCTGAGAACAATATCACGATGGAAGCTGCGATCTACGGCTACACGGTTGCCGGTATGGGCATGAAGAACGGTCTTGCTTCCATTTACGTCGATGGCACACATCCCGTGCAGGGTGGCTGTCAGGTGTTTGACGAAGAATTCCAGGCGATTCTTTCCGCGATGGGTGAAGCGAAAACCGTAGAGGAATACACTGCTGCGGCGGGCAGCCTGCAGGACTGGTATGCTGCACATACACCGCTCATTGCCCTCTACTGGGACAGCCAGATCCTTGTCCACAGCGCGGCATATGAGAATTTCACCGTAGACGCGGTGTTTGGGCTCAACAACGCAAGCACCTGGTTCTCGATCACAGCAAAATAATCAAGGTTCCTTTCAAACGCGGGGGTTTCTTCGGAAATCTCCGCGTTTTTCTAAGGCGTCACCGCATAATTTGGCAAGATGACTCGGCGTGGGATTTTTCGTCAAGTCAAGGTTTGGAAAACGAAGGAATACTTTGTGTATTTCTCGTTTTTCAAACCGCAGAATTGGCGGAAAAGACCCGGCGAGGCACGCAGACACAATTGTGCGGTGATGCCCTAAAAATTATCCCCCGGGGAGGGTTACGCACGCCGTCCGGATACGATACAATAATTGAAATTGCGAAGGGAGGGAACGCTGATGGCTGCAACTGAAATACTTCCGGCGTTCTCTTACGCCTGCGGTATGATCTCCGCAAAGCTTTCGCACGGCGAACGCGTGCTTTTGCAGAACGTTTTTTTCTCGTTATCATCCGGGGAACAGCTGGCGATCATCGGCGAGACCGGCTCGGGCAAGACCATGCTGGCACTCTCGATTCTGGGGCTTCTCCCCTCGAACGTGCGGATGCAGGGTGGCTGTATCCAGATGGACGGCACAGCGCTTCCGACCGGCAAACAGCTGCAAACGCTGCGTGGAGACAGGCTTGTTTATATTCCGCAAAACGGCGCGGAATTTCTGCTCCCTGCGCGTACCGTGCGCAAACAGCTCTATGACAGCCTGAAAAAGCTCGGCTTGCCGCGCAAGGAGTTCCCGGCATTGGCGGCAGAAAAGCTGCGTCTTGCGGGCTTCGACGCGCCGGAGACGGTTCTGGACAAGTATCCCTTTCAGCTCTCCGGCGGCATGGCGCAGCGCGTGACGATCGCGCTGGCAGCCTGCTCCCGGGCGCGGCTTCTGATTGCGGATGAGCCAACAAACGGATTGGACGAAGCTGGGCGTGCGCAGTTTTTTGCGCTTCTGGACTCGATTTTCCCGGATGCAGCGAAGCTTATTATTACACACGACATTTCCGTCGCCTCGCGCTGTGACCGGGTTCTGGTGCTGTGCGGCGGGCGGATGCTGGAAACGGGCGCATCCGCTGACGTTTTAAGCACGCCACGCCATCCGTACACGAAGGCACTTCTTGCCGCGCAGGTCGCAAACGGGATGCAGCCGTCGCCGGTCTTGCGCGAGGACGTATCCGGCTGTCCGTTTTACGCCCGCTGCCCGGAGGCGGAGGAAGCCTGTCTGAACGGCGCGATGTCAAAACACACGGATGGGAAGACAGAATGGTGGTGCTGCCATGCTTGAGATCAACAACTGCTGCAAATCGTTCGGAAACCAGACGGTTTTGCAGGATGTTTCCTTGACCATTCCAGCCGGAAGCATCATCGGGGCGTCCGGCGCGAGCGGCATCGGAAAATCGACGCTTGCAAAAATTCTCTGCGGCGTGACAGCGCCCGACGCGGGAGCGGTTTTTCTTGACGGGAAACTGCTTGTGTCCTCAAAAGAAGCGTATGACAGAAAGCGCGGTCTTGCCATCCAGATGGTTTATCAGCAGCCGTATGCCACGCTCGACCCTTCGCAGAAAATCGGCGCGGGACTGCGGGAGCTGATTTCCTATCATCGTCTGACGAAAAACAGGCAGGAGACGGAGAAGCTGATCGCCGACATTCTGGCGCAGATGCAGCTGCCGTCTAAAATTCTTGCCCATCTGCCGCGACAGATCTCCGGCGGCGAAGCGCAGCGTGTGGCGTTGGCGCGCTGCCTGCTTTTAAGCCCGAAGCTTCTGATTTTAGATGAGGCGACATCGATGCTGGATGTGTCTACGCAGGCAAATCTGCTGGCGTTTGTAAAGGCGCAGATGATCCCCAGCGGCGGGTCTGTGCTGTTCATCAGCCACGACCGGGCGCTGACGGATTTTTACTGTGATACAGTCTATGAATTTGACGAAGACCACCGGCTGAAAGAGGTGCGGGCGTGAAGGATTACAGAAAAAATGTGCGGCTTGCGCTCGTGTGCTTTCTGCTGGTCGTGGTTCTGAATTTTTTCTTGCCGCGGCTGCTGCCGGGCAACCCGGTGGCGTACTTGACAGGCTTTTCCGAGCAGGACATGACGCCCGCGCAGGTGGCATTTTACGAGGATGCGCTGCATCTGAACAAATCTCTTCCGGTGCAGTTTGGCTATTACCTGCGGTCGCTTCTGAACGGGACGCTCGGATATTCGTATAAAAAGGATGCAACTGTCTCGGCGCTCATCGGCGAGAAAATCGGCTATACGCTGCAAATTACGGTCCCGGCGGTACTGCTTTCGGCGGGGATCGGCCTTTTCTGGGGACTTCGGTGCGGGTACAAAAAGGATTCGCTTGCCGATCGCTTTTCCACAACAGCGCTGATTATCCTCAACGCCGTGCCGACGTTTTTAATTGGACTGGGACTGATGATCGTGTTCTGTTTCCAGAACCGGCTGCTTCCCTACACCGGCCTCAATTCTCCGGAGGCTATGCGCGGCACGGCTGGGTATGTATGGGACAGGGTTCTGCATCTGCTGCTGCCGGTCGGAACCTTAACGCTGGCGGCACTTCCCAGCCGGTATCTGCTTGTGCGCAACATGGCAGCAAGCGCGTCGGACGGGAAAGACATTTTGTACGCAAAGCAGCGGGGACTTCCGGACAGCGTCATCCGCCGGGAGTATCTCCTGCGCTCGATCGCGCAGCCGTTTCTCACGATGCTCGGCATGAGCGTGTCGCTCTGCGTGGGCGGCTCGGTCGTGATCGAAAAAATTTTCTCCATCGGCGGGATGGGTTCGCTGCTGACGGAGGCGGTCTATACGCTCGATTATCCGCTCATGCAGGGCATTTTGTTCGTGACGACGTGCATCATGGTGCTGTCGATTCTGCTTACCGATTTTTTGTGTCTGCTCCTTGACCCCAAGCGGAAATTGGAGGGCAGGACATGAGAAAGAAAGGCCTTTTGCCGCTCATTTTGGGACTCTTGCTGCTGACCGTTTTTGCGTTGGCTGCATTTGTACCCGAATTATTTACAAGTTTCAGTCAGAAAGAGCTGTTCACGAAGTGGCTGCCAGTCAGCCGGGAGCATCTGCTCGGCACGAATGCGATGGGCTATGACATTTTTACGGAGCTTATCTATGGCGCGCGGCAGACGCTGCTGGTCGGCGTCTTGAGCAGTATTCTGACGCTGATTCTGGGGGCGGGGATCGGGATTTTGGGGAGCTTCCGCGGCTGGATCGGGCAGATTTTCAATGGCCTGATTCAGATTTTTGTTCTGCTTCCAAAGCTCATTACCCTCATCGTTCTGGCAACGTTTTTGGGAAGCTCCGCCGCGCATCTGATCATCCTGATTGCGGCGTTCAGCTGGGTCGGCACGGCACGCGCCGTGCGCGCAAAGGTTTTGCAGCTGCACACACAGCCGTTTCTCGAAAGCTGCCGGATCCTCGGCTACAGCCGCGCCCATATTGCCGTGCGGCACATCCTGCCGAACCTGTCGGATGTGCTGCTCTCGCGCTTCCTGCTTGGGGTGAACAGCTGCATTATGATGGAGTCGACGCTCTCGTTTCTGGGGCTTGGCGATCTCTATCGCCCAACTTGGGGGACGATGGTCAATTTTGCGTATAAACGCGGCGCGTTTCTGCGGGTGCTCTCATTGCAGAGCAGGCATATCTGAAGCGAATTGGTTATCACGGTCAGCATCTTCTGCGAGCGTATCATCGCCTCGGCAAGCGCAAGGCAGGTCGTGCTCGAATCGAGCATGACGATGTCGTTTTCCTGCATATGCTCGATAGCCCGACGCGCAAGGCAGTCCTTCGTCTGATGGTAGTACGCCTTTCTCAGGTTCGTCGGATAAGTCTTGTCAAAGTTCTCTATGAGGTACGCGCCGCCGTGTGTTCTCATGAGGCGTCCTTGGCTCTCCATTTCCTTGAGGTCGCGGCGGATAGTCTCCTCGCTGCATTTGAGCATCTCGCTCATCGCGGGTACAAGCACAAAGCCCTGCTTGTTGATCTCCTGATCGATTATATTTTGGCGTTCAATTTTCAACATACCGCCTCAAAGCCTCATTTCATTACCATATTTGCACTTTTTCTGTTTTTTTGTGCATCTCGGCGCAGGATTAGTAAGCTGCGTCGCTCGTGTACTATATCATATCGTCAAACAAAAATCAACACAAAATTAACGGTATATCAACTTTTTATGCCCGCCATTGATTGTTTTTGCCATATACATGCGTTTTCATGCCTGCCAAATCTTTGTTATCTGTTGACTATTTTGACTTTTTACCCGCAATTGTCGAGACACGTCCCGACAGCAGTGCGGTCATATAACTGAAAATAACTGTCCATTACATGCAAATGAAAGGGGTATTCACATAATGAAAAGCTTTGACGAGTTTTTCCTGATGACCACTGACGACGTAAAGCGATACGCCGTAGAGGTGCTGCATAAGTTTGCGCCCGACGAAGAGACCGAGTGCATCGAGATCGGAGACGGAAACATCAACTATGTTTTCAAGATCTGGTCCAAAAAAGACGGGCACTCCGTCGTCGTCAAGCAGGCCGACAAGCTGCTGCGCTCCTCCGGCCGCCCGCTGGACACCTACCGGAACAAGATCGAAGCGAAGATCCTTCAGCTCGAATCACTCCGGCATATGTTCCGGAGGTCTATCATTACGACGAGGTCATGTGCGCGCTGTCCATGGAAGACATCTCCGCATATAAAAATCTCCGCAAGGAGCTTATGGCAAACCGCGTCTACGCCCACCTGAGCGAGAATCTCTCCTCCTTCCTCGCGGACACGCTCCTGCCGACGACCGATCTCATCCTGCCCAGCGCCGAAAAGAAAAAGAACGTAAAGTTCTTCTTCAACCCCGAGCTGTGCGACATCACCGAGGATCTTGTGCTCTCCGAGCCTTACATGTCCGTCCCGTATAACGAGAGGAACCGCAACATCATAACCGCCGGCAACGAGGAATTTGTCGATCACTTCCTTTATAACGACGCCGCGCTGCACGCCGAGGTCGCCAAGCTCCGCGACAGCTTCATGAACAACGCCCAGGCGCTTATCCACGGCGATCTGCACTCCGGCTCCGTCTTCGCAAACGAAAACGGCATCAAGGTAATCGACCCAGAGTTTGCCTTCTACGGCCCGATGGGCTACGACATAGGCAACGTTATCGGCAATTTCTTCTTCTCTCTGGCAAGTAAGATATTCACAATGCCCGAGGAGACCGACGCTATAAACGCGCTTTACAGGATAATCGCCGAGACCTACGACATGACCCGCGAGAAGCTGCTCGCAAAATACGACGAGCTTGTCTCCTTCCCGCTCTACAAGGCCGAGGGCTTCAAAAAGCATTACATAGACAGCGTCATGGCCGACTCCGTCGGCTATGCTGGCACCGAGATTATCCGTCGTGTGGTCGGCGATTCGAAGGTCATGGAGGTCACATCCGTCACTGACCTTGAAAAGCGCATTCCGATGGAGCGAGCGCTCATCAAGCTCGGTATCGCACTTATAATGCGGCGCTCCGAGTTCGTCAGCGGCGCTGAAATCATTGAGGCTTTCCGCCTGATAATTGCATAAAAAAGGAGAAGCGTATGGAAAGAATGGACGCTGGCATGCCCTTCCTTCTCAAATACGAGAATGTGGCATGGTATGAAAACGGCAAGGTTCGTATACTTGACCGCAGGATATTCCCTGAGGTTCGTTTTGTCGAGTGCTCCAACTA
>OLNF01004016.1_pt1 | contig 10280 bp, 9 predicted proteins | sample 1673061 | NCBI WGS metagenome assembly OLNF01 (sample SAMEA3136751, study PRJEB25190) | human gut metagenome | reverse complement strand
TCTGCAGGAATGGATTTCGTTAAATTACTCATGAGAAAAATTCCTCCTCTTCTTCGTCAAGATATTCGTCAGCGCTACCGGCCGGTGAAACTGCTACTCTCTGTGCTGCAAGCTGATTCAGCTTGTAATCGTTCATACCAATGGAAATGGCAATGATCACACCGATCACGGCAAGGGCGATCAGCGGAAGGTTTAAGTATGCTGCAAGGACAAATCCCAGGAAGTAGAACATGCAGATCTTGTTGTCCCAGAGCATTTTCATCAGCATCGCCATACCTACTGCCGGAAGAAGTCCACCGCAGACGGTCAGGCCGTTCATAACAACATCCGGGATCGCATCCAGAAGTGCGCTGACTGCGTCAGATCCGAACAGGATTCCGAAGAATGCGAACAGGGAATACAAAAACCAGTTTACAGCCCAGAGTCCGTAATGAAGGGCGATAATCTGTTTCTCCTTGCCCTCTGCTGCCAGACGGTCGAAAGTTTTTGCAAACATACCTACAATAAAGATGTAGAGAACGGTCTTGATCTGAAGACCAAGGATACCAATTGGAAGTGCCAGTGTCAGGGCTACCTCAGAACCTTTGCCCAGCATGATGGCAAAAGCAGTTCCTACGGCTGTGGCGATTCCGGGTTCTGCCGCGGAAGCACCTCCGATGTTTACAACTCCCATAAATACGGCTTCCAGTGAAGCTCCGATGATCACTCCTGTATGAAGATCTCCAAGAAACAGACCTACCAGCGGTCCGATGACGATCGGACGGTTCAGCATGGTAAATCCGATCAGCTCTGCACCGCCGACACAAATAAATACGGCAAGTGCTACAAGAAATGCGTTTAACATTTTTTCTTTCCTCCCTTTTTTGTTACGTTTTACTTATTCAGTGGATACTCACATTCCACGATCTGCATTCAGATAATTATTACGTTCATTCTTTTTGATATGCGTCAGTTTAATTTATCCAGCACATCCTTCACAAGCTTCTGCTCATCATTCGGTACCTGCTGCATACAGGTCTTCGGTTCAAGGGCAACCAGGCCTTTCAGTGCCTGCTGCTCTGCTTTTGTCAGCATGATGGTCGGTGTCAGGACAAGTTTCTCGGAAACATCGATTCCGTCGAAACGTCCGGTATTTCCTACATTGAGGAAGCCGATCTCACCAACGCTCTGTCTTATTTTCAGGGCATCTTTTACGGTTCTTGTAAGAACCAGAATACGCATCCTGGATGCTTTCGGATTATTTAAGATACGGATGGCTTCATCCACCGGTTTGATCAGGGATTTGATTCCTCCCGGTACTGCCATTTTCAGTGCCATCTTCTGGGTATTGTCGTTGGCTGCCTCATCATTGGCTACTACGATTCCCTGTACTGCCAGCTGTTTGGTCCAGGTCATAGCAACCTGTCCGTGAATCAGACGGTCATCTACACGAAGTGCGGTGATCTTTGCTGTGGAATTGTCGTAGGACTGCGGGGCCGGTGCTTTTTTCGGTGCGGATTTTTCTACATCCGGCGCGGCGGTCTGCGCTGTGATTTTTTCTCCCTGTGCAATGCTTTCTGCATCATGTTTTCCCGTTGTGGATTTCTTTCCACCGCCCAGGTCTACCACCTGAAGTTCCTCTCTGGCATCATCGATGAATTCCTGGATCTCTTCCTCCGTCACATCGTCATCTGCCATCATTACCTGCATCAGCACCGGAAGGTTGGTTCCTGTGATCAGCGTAACATTTTCCTTCTGGCTGTATCCCAGAAGCTTCTGGTTTACGCTTCCTCCCATAATATCTGTGAAAACGAAAATCCTGTCGTTTTCATGCTGTGCGAAATATTCTTCAAACTTTTTCTCCACATTGTCTTCCGGTGTCACATAAGCATCAATGGTTGTGATCTCAGCCATTTTTCCAACGATCAGCTCTGCTGTATAACGAATGCCGGAGGCCATTTTTCCATGTGTGGCGATCAGAATCTGTTTCATCTGGTATTCACTCCTTCTGTACTCTTTCCCTTTGGTTATATACCTAACCTTTATGCTCACACTATAGCATCAAAGCCAGGCTGTGTAAATAGGTTATGTATATAACCTATTATTGTGACAAGTTGGAAATTATGGTTTTGTGCAGGTTTCACATAAGAAATTTTACCAAAAAAGCCGAAAATACTCTGGCTGCCAGATACTGGCAATTCCCGTATATTTCGGCTTTTGACATTTTTATTCTGTTTAATTCTCATCCTGCGGTTGTACCGACTTCCTGGGGATCAGCGTAACCGGAAGCTCGATCTCATTCTCCCGCTCTTTTTCCACGCCGTTGATCCGCTCCATCAGGATCTCTACGGCAAGGGAAGCTTTCTGCTCCACATTCTGGCTGATCGTAGTAAGCCTTGGCACGGAAAATTCCGCATAGCTGATATTATCGTATCCCGCGATTCCGATTTCCTCCGGGATCTTTACTCCACGGCTGCTGAAAAAGCTGATCGCCTCCAGTGCATAAAGGTCTGACAGGAAAAACAGCGCAGTCTTCGGTTTTTTCCGCTGGATCAGCCACGCATAGCTTTCTTTTCGTTTGGCGTAGTTCATTCCAAGAGCGGTAAACTGCACCTTCTGTTTTTTTCCCGCAAATTCTTTTGCTGCACGCTGGGCACCCATGTAACGGAAATGATCCACACCATTGTCACGGCCTGCACAGACCTGGATATGCTCATAGCCACATTCCAGGAGATATTTTGTCATAAGGTAGCCGCCACTCTCGTCATCCAGTCCAATATTCAGGACATGGTTTTCCTGGCCTGCGTCAAGCTCACCGTAAGCATCAATGGAAACGATGGGCTTGTTGATCAGCTGGTAGATTTTTTCGCAGTTACTTTTACTGAAAGAAATGGCAATGACGCCGTCCACATCCCAGCCCATGACCATCTGAAAGATCTTGTCCGTATCCTTTGCAGAATAGAGCATCAGATAGTAGCCAAGTTCCTGCACGTACTTCTCAATAAAACCGATGATCTTCCCATAAAAAGGATCTCCGATAACAGAATCCTTGAAGTCTTTATGATGATTGATCACAACTGCGATCAGCTGGGATTTCTCCTTATTCAGAACTCTCAGTCCCATTTTCTGGACATATCCCATCTCCCGGATAAGATTCTCGATCTTCTGAATGTTGGCAGGAGATACTTTTTTTGTTTTTCCATGTATGACGTTGGAAACAGTTGTTGTACTTACACCTGCTCTCTGCGCGATTTCCTTAATGGTTGCCATTGTCTGTCCTCCAGAGATATTTCTGTGCGGAAGCCACTGCATTGGATCCGTCTGAAACAGCAGTTACTACCTGGCGAAGTGCCTTGGTTCGGATATCTCCCGCTGCAAAAACCCCAGGTGCGCTAGTAACACCTTCTTCTCCTGCACAGATATATCCGTTCTCATCCAGCTTAAGCTGGTCTTTTACAAGTGCCGTACTGGGAACAATGCCCACTGCGATAAAGACACCGTCTGCTTCCAGTTCCCGTTCTTCCCCGGTTTTTACATTGCGGATCTTAAGACCTGTCACTTCCTCCTGTCCCAGGATCTCCTGGGGAATGCTGTCCCACACCATTTCTATATTTTCGCAGGCAAAAACCTTCTCCTGAAGAGCCTTATCCGCCCGAAGCGTATCACGGCGATGGACAAGATATACTTTTTCACAGAGGCCGGAAAGAAAAACCGCATCTTCTGCAGCCACGTTTCCGCCACCAACTACCACTGCAATCCTGTCCTTGTAAAAAGCTCCGTCACAGGTAGCACAGTAGGAAACTCCAAGACCGCCAAGGTCATCTTCTCCCGGAATATCCAGCTTCCGATGCTCCGCCCCAAATGCAAGGATCAGTGTTTTTGCCTGGTATTCATGCTTTTTTGTGCGGATCGTCTTAATATCTCCGGAAATATTTTCCAAAGAAAGGATCTTCTCGCGCTGCGGTTCCAATCCCAGTTTCCGGGCATGCTCCCCGAAGGCTTCTCCCAGATCCATACCTGAGATTCCCGGCATTCCCGGATAATTATCCACCTCATAGGTAGCTGTGATCTGACCGCCCGGTGCGAAATTTTTATCGATCCATATGGTATTTAATCGGGCCCTTGACGCATAGATCGCCGCCGTGATCCCTGCCGGACCTCCGCCTAAAATTGCAAGATCATAGATATCGCTCATGTTATTTCTCCATTTTCAGGTCGAACGGATAATACAACACCATCCTCCGCAACATTTCGGAAAGTAACATCATTCTTCATGCACTTATAACTGAGGAATCTTGTCTGTGCTCATGATCCGCTGACACTTTATGATTTTATACGGAATAGCCATTCCATAGTTTCCATTTTTGTATATTTCCGCTCACATAATATCATAGATTCCGTAATTTTCCAATATGATAGAACAAAGCGCCGCTCTGAAAGGACGTTACTGTTTATTTCGAGGCCAGCAACATACTCTGCGGAATATTGCCTGTAAACAGTAATGAAAGATGTCTTATGCCTCTTAAAATAAGGAAAAATAAATCCCCTCTTTTCATCATCCTGCTTCTTATTCTGACATTACTCACCGGCCTTACTGCCGGCTATTTTTCCGCTCATGGGATCACGGAAAACGGAAAATTCGAAGCTTTTTCCAGGAAAGTTTTTCAAAATGAAGTCTCCGGCAGCACCCTCACCCTCCACTATACCCTTGCACATCCGGAAAAACAGGGCATCCCGCGGAAAAAAGCAACTCTTGGAACCATCCCGACAGACATGAAAAATACATATCAGATCTGCAGCCAGTACGAAAAAAAGCTGAAATCTTTCCGCTACAGCTGTCTTTCCACGAAAAATCAGCTGACCCTGGATTCCATGCTCCTCTATTATCATACGGAAAAATCTCTGGGCGACAATTATCTTCTCCAGGAACCACTTGGCCCAAGTCTCGGCATTCAGGCCCAGCTTCCCGTACTTCTGGCGGAATACGCTTTTTATGAAGATCAAGATATCACCGATTATCTCAACCTTCTCACCACCATCCGGCCTTACTTTCAAAGTATCCTGAAATTTGAGAAAAAGAAATCCGAAGCTGGTTTCTTTATGAGCGACACTACTCTGGACCGGGTTCTGGCACAATGCAGCGCTTTTATCCAGAATCCGGACAACAATTATATGCTGGATATTTTTCAGAAAAAGCTCTCGGATTATGGAAAACTTTCCGTTTCAGAACAGAACGCTCTGATCCTGACCCACAAAAGTCTCATGAAAACAGAAGTCATTCCCGCCTATCAGGAACTTATGACCGGACTGGAAGCTTTGCGTGGCACAGGGAAAAACAATCGTGGCCTGACTTATTTTAAGGGAGGAAAAGCCTACTATCTCTATCTTCTCCAGAGCCAGACCGGATCTTACGTTCCTGTGAAACAAATGGAAAAACGCCTCTCCAGACAGCTTTCCAGTGAGATCGGTATTGCAGGAACCATGCTCCGCAAAAACCCGGAACTTCTGGCTACACTCAACCAGGGAATCACTTTCAAAGAAATGAAACCCGCCCAGATGCTGAACGCCCTTCAGCAGAAGATCCAGGCAGATTTTCCAGCCCTTGCAGATGTCACTTTTGAACTCCGCACAGTCCACGATTCCATGAAAGATTACTTAAGTCCCGCCTTTTATCTCACCCCGCCCATGGATACCGGAACGCCTAATGTGATCTATATAAATCCGGCTGCCAGTTATCAGGGTCTGGAACTTTTTACCACACTGGCACATGAAGGATTCCCGGGACATCTTTACCAGACTGTCACTTTTGAGCGCCAGAATCCCTCCGGCATCCGGAATCTGCTCTGCACCTCCGGTTTTGCGGAAGGATGGGCCACTTATATTGAGCCCTTTGCCTACCAGTACGCAGCCGGTTATATAAAGGATCCTTCTGCCACAGAACTTGCCAGGATCTCCTGGCTGAACCGCAGCATCAACTTATGTATGTACTCACTTCTGGATATTGAGATCCACTACAACGGCTGGACCCAGGCCGAAGCAGCCAGCTTCCTGAAAGCCTTTGGCATCGAAGAAAGCACCGTTGTCTCCGAAATCTATCAGTACATCCTGGAAACCCCCGGGAATTATCTGAAATACTACTGGGGCTACTTAAGCCTTCTGGACCTGCGCACCTCCGAGCAGAACCGTCTGGGCCAGGATTTTGACCTGAAAAAATTTCACAGCCAGGTGCTGAAAATCGGCGGTGTGCAATTCCCGGTGCTGGAGAAGTATATTGATGCGGAATTTTAACCGAATCCCTGGGCCCAAATTATAACTCTTTATTCCAGCCCCGCAAAAAACAGCTCATAAAAATCATCTTCACCCTCAAGCATCGGAGAATTCTCTCCACCACCATTGGTGCTCCGCTTCATAGCTGCATAAAACTCTTCCCCTGCCGCGATCAGATCCATCTCATAAACCGGAACCCCAAGTTCCCGGCACTTCTTACAGAAAGCAGCCAGCGGCTCTTTCTCCTTACGGGTAGCAAGCAAAACCTCCCGAAGCGCCGGGTCCCTGCGGGCCTTTTCCTTCAGATTATCAAGCATCTCCACAACTTCCATCCTGCTCACTCTCCCTTCACGCAATTTCTGAACAATACATCCAGTTCCGGAATCTCCCTCTTCAGAGAAATCAGCTTCCCATCCCTGGTAAAACAATGCTTCGAAGAAGCCACCGTACAAACCTCATCCCTGGTCACATTAAAAAACTCATAATCCAGTTCCAGAACCGCACCACTGTACTTCCTCACAGAAACCGAAATCTCCACCACATCATCAAAAAGCACCGGCTTCTTATAAGAAACCGAAACCCCGGCAACCGGAGAAACGATCCCCCGCTTCTCCACCTCACCATAACCGAACCCCATCTCCTTCATAAAATCAATACGGGCCTCCTCCATCCATTTCACATAATTGGAATGATGGATGATCCCCATCTGATCCGTCTCATGATACTGTGCCTTACGCCTGTAAACACCCATGTTTATATCCTCTCTTCTGTAAAAATCTGACATTTGTCACCAGTAACAAAACATCCTCTTTATTTCTCACAAACCATACTCTTTATACAACTCTCTGCACGCCTCCGCACTGTCTATTATTCTCCCGATCTCATCCATCCGGCCATCTGCGATCAATTCCCCATCCTCCAGCTGATGCTCATTCCGAAGATGCACAATCTTTACATTCTCCGGATACGAAGTATGAAACACCTCATTGATAAGCGGGACGATCAGATAAGTCATCTTCTCCATCATCGTCCGAAAAACATCATCAAATATAGTATTATTGGTCATTAACACTCCTATTGGTATATACAAATTATACCACACAAACAAAACATGAAAACACCATAAACCAGCATTTCACAAAATACACAGTAACAAAAAATGGAAAACGCTTCAGAATCTAAAGCTCCAGAAATGTCCATACAGACAAAAAGATCTTATAAGATAAACCAACCATACCACACACTATAATAAAAAGCACTGAAATTTCATCCAAAAATTCCGACACACTTCGACACACTCAAACCAACAACACAACACCTCCACACCACCAGGCCGACAGCAAAGCGCCTCCACCCACCTCCACACTACCAGGCCGACAGCAAAGCGCCTCGGCCCATCCCCTCCGTCAGACCACAAGGAAACTCAGCCTTTCGCCCCAGGCATCCAGCGCAGCGCTGATGCCCCATCCCCTACCGGGAAACCACTCAACCTACCACTCCAAACAAACCTACCGCCCAGCCACCCTAGCCCTACCGCCTTGAACCTCACAGCCCGAGCCGGGGATGCTGTCTGGTCTGCCTCTGCAGGAGGGGAGCTGATTCTTGGCTGGCGGAAATCTGCGTTGTTTTTCAAAAGTCCGCTGTCTGAGCGGCTGCAAGACGCGAGTTCGGACTTTTGGAAAACGCTTTTAGCAGATTCCCGGCAGCCTAGAAGCCAGCCCCCGACGAAGCCGCAGACCAGACAGCATCCCCGGCTCGGGCGTACGTTCACCCCCACCACCCTCTTCCCACAAAAATAAAAATCTGCTATAATACAACCACACAACAAAAATCAAAAATAACAAAGCGAACAATCACCAATCAATCGCATTCAAAATCCAAAGAAAGACAAGGTAAAACATAAATGAAATTTCCACCCAACATCAAAATCCCCGACTCCCTCAAAGGAGTCTTCAAAAAAAGCTCCACCCCGGATCCCCTCAGAGAAACCCGGCGCAACCCCAAGGACAACATCCCCCTGAACTTCCGCGAACGCAGCAATGCCCGCGTAAGTCTTATGGCATCCGTCATCGTCCTTGCGATCCTGGTCCTCTTCTTCAATCAGCTGGACTACCGCCTCATCCGCAAACCAGCTATAGACGCCCAGAAAAAAGCCGCGGCAGTCAAAGCCAAGGCCGATCAGGAAGCAGCCGACACCACTGCCGAAACTACCACTGCCTCCGTCATCGCAGTAGGCGACAACCTCTATCACCAGAGTCTCATCGACGCAGGAGCATCCTCTGACGGCAACTGGAACTACGACAAGATCTACACCCACATCCAGGACGCCATCAAGGACGCAGACATCAAAATGATCGATCAGGAAACCGTCTTCACAACCGACCATGACAGCGTAAGCTCCTACCCATCCTTTGCAACACCCACAGAAGTAGGAGACGCCATTATAAAAGCAGGATTCAACGTAGTAGAATCCGCCAACAACCACATCGATGACTTCGGAGAAGGCTTCCTCACAGACACACTGAACTTCTGGAAAACCAAATATCCGGATGTCACACTTCTGGGGATCCACGACTCCCAGGAAGATGCCGACACCGTCAAGATCCGTGAAGTAAACGGTATCAAGATCGCATTTCTGGATTACACCTACGGCACAAACGTAGGCGGCATTGAAGGAAAAGACTACATGATCGACATGATCCGCAAAGACAAGATCACAGCCATGATCCAGAAAGCAAAACAGCAGGCCGACTGCATCATCTTTGTAGCACACTGGGGTACCGAAGACGAAACCATGCCAAACGAATACGAAAAACAGTGGGCAGCCTACCTTATGGAGCAGGGCGTAAATGTCATCATCGGCGGACATCCACATGTACTCCAGCCATATGGCCGCCTTACTGATGACAAAGGCAATGAAACTGTAGTCTTCTACTCTCTGGGAAATTTCGTATCCACCCAGCAGAAGCTGGAAGAACTTCTCGGCGGAATGGCAAAATTCACCATTCAGAAAACCGTACAGGACGGCAAGACCTCAATTGAGATCCTGACCCCTACAGTGGAACCTCTGGTCATGCATTACAACAGCGATGCCGGTGAATTCGGACCATATATGCTTTCCGATTACACAGAAGAACTTGCATCTCAGAACGGTGTACAGTCATACATTGGCTCCGGTGTATTCACTCTTGACAACCTGAAAAAGAAGTTCAACGAGATCATGTCCATGAATGTCACTCCATCCACAGGAACCAACCTCCTGGATGTGACTATTGACACAGACCTGAACATGATCGATGCATCCGGAAATGTCGTAGAAGATACCGACTCCATCACAGCAGAAAAATATTACACCATTCACTCCATTCAGCACCGATATCTCCAAAAAATCACTGCCATCAGAATCCTCACATGCACCATCGCCCTCCTCGACAGACTGGAACGACGAATTCAATTCCCCCTGTCCCGATGCCGCACTCTTCCGCTTCTTCTGAATTGTGGGAAGAATCAGCATGAAGAAGGCGTCCAAATCCTCCGCCTCCTGACGCCGAGGCAAATTCTCGGAGAATAAACTGAAGGCGTAGATCGCATTCTTCGCCCTGTGTCGAGCGAAGATGGCAACTCCGTCAACCGACGCCGTAAACAGAAACAGAAGCCGCTGAAAATCCTGTACTCCGTCCAACAGCTTGGAAGACGAGGCGACCACGGGATTGTTGGGGTATTTGCGACGACGCACGCCCGGTATCTTGAAATCACTCTCGGTCACGATCGGCATGGGAAGTGTCAGCGGCTGAGGGGGAGACGGTACTGGCGGAGCAGGTGGAAGAGGAGAAGCTGGAGCAGATCCTGCAGGCCGGGAGCTATGCCGCCTGCGGCATGGGGAAGCAGGCGGGGAAGATCGTCGTGCTGCAGGACCCGGCGGACATCGCGCAGCTCGAGAAGCTGAACGCGCAGATCCTCGGCAATCCGGACCTGCACCCGTTCTACGGCGCGCCGACCGTCTGCGTCGTCTTCGCGGACACGAGCGTGGGCAC
>OLNF01004011.1_pt1 | contig 10291 bp, 8 predicted proteins | sample 1673061 | NCBI WGS metagenome assembly OLNF01 (sample SAMEA3136751, study PRJEB25190) | human gut metagenome | reverse complement strand
TTTGGCAACGCAGATGCCGTGCCGCAGCTGCCGGAGCGGTGCTTAAGCCGTCAGGTGGGAATTGTGCGGTGTTGCCTTAGTTCTTGTACTTGAAGTACTCAACCAGGGTGCGGTAACGGAAGTTGCCGCCATCCGTGTAGGTAGCAAAGGTACGGGTCAGATTGTTGCTGCTGTTCATACCCATACTTTCCTGGTTGGTGTAAGAGATGCGCTGGTTGTTCTGGCGGATCTCGACAACTTCATCGTTCTGGAACTTGATGGAAGCGCTGGTGATCTTGTCATCGGTGACAAACTTGCCGCAATGACGGTCGAACAGCGGGTTGCCAGCGCCAATATTGTTATCGCTGGAGAGTCTGAGCACGTTAGAATAGCCGTTGGAGTTGCCACTGTTGGTCCAGCCGGCCAGGTGGCCGTTGCTGTCATAGCTCCAGGTGTCAGTACGCACGGTCTTGTTGCTGCTGTTCACAATGGTCATCTTGGTGTAACGGTTACGGCTGCCGCTGCTGGTCAGGTTGACGATGCAGGTAACTTTGTTCTGGCCGTTGTATTCCCAGAACTTGGAAACGCTGCCCAGGCTGTCCCACTCTTTGGCAGTCCAGTAGCTGTACAGGTACCAGCCGCCATTGTAGCGGTAAACGGAGATCTTGGCAAAGCGGTTGCTGTTATCATACTCATAGCGATACTCGTAAGAGTAGTTGTCGTTGCCGTACTCGCGGTGGGTATGCTTGGTCAGCATGCCGTTGTATTCATAATAGAAGTCGTCCTGAACCTGCAGGTTGCCGGACTTATCGCGGCGCTGCTCTTTCAGCAGGCGGCCCTGTGCATCGTAATCGGTGGTCAGGGTATTCATCACGCTGCCGTCAGCATAGTAGTTGGTGCGCTTGATCTCGCGGTACTTGGTCACATCCACGTTGGTGGACTGCAGAATGCCGGTGTTGTAATCAAACACGCAGGTAATGCCGTCGATCACAACGGTGCCCTTTGCCATAGCGCCGGTGATGAGGTCAAAGTAATAAGTACCCTGAGAGTTGGTATTCCAGCCCTTGATCATATGGCCGTTGGCATCATAGCGGACCCACTTGCCGCCGTTGGAGTCCTGATAGACATCCTTGCTGACAGCCATTGCGCCGTTATTGACGGAATCCAGCCAGTACCAGGCATCGGAAGCGGGGTCATAGATTTCCTTGCCGCGGCCAGTGGTGCCCTGGCGCACGCCGTTTTCGTACCAATACCAGGGGCCGCCGGGGTATTCCTGATACCAGCCGTTCTCCGGCGGTGCATCATAGGTAGCGGCGTCCTCTTTCACATTGTCCTCTGCCGGTTCAGCGTCAACTTTCGGTTCCTCGGTGGCTGCGGTTTCCGGGGTAGCAGTTTCCACCACTGCAATGCTTGCAGCGGTTTCAGCCTGCGGGTTCGGCTCCTGTGCAAAAACGGGCAGTGCCATAGCGGACACCATTGCCAGCGCCAGCAGGAATGCGGTGATTTTTTTCTTCTGCATGTTCCGTTCGTTCCTCCTTATAAATGGGCGTACCCGGGGATTTTCCGGCTGCACCCGGCAGCCTGTTCGGCCGCGCGTTGCTTTTTTAATCAAATGCGGCCGGGCCGAAAAATCGACCATAAACCGCGATTTCATTTATTATACCACACGCCAAAAAATTCCACAACATTTTCACCATTTTCGAATTGTAAAAATTCAGGGCGAGTTTTTGGGTTTTTTACCCGGTTTATCATTTTCTAAAAATCGTTATCCCGTCAGGTTAGCGGGCGCACAATGGGCGTTCCAACGGGTAAGAGGCAGGTTAAATGGTGGTAGTGCATTATAAAGAGAACCGCCCCTCAGAGGGAAGCCAATTTCCTATTTGGGTTTTCATCAAAGCACCTTACGTTGGGTCGTTTTAAGCGCCTCACTCGATCACAATCCCCGTTCCATCCAGTAACCTTACCACATCAGGAAAGCTGAACCTTGCGCCTTTCAACTTGTTGGTCTCCAAATCAATGGCGTATTCTTCGGCGGTGCGCAGGTCGGCTTTTTGCAAATCGCAGCGGGTGAACCGGGTTCCGCCCAGCCGCACGCCGTAAAAGCTGGCCCCGGCAAGGCGGGTATCATCAAAGGTGCATTGCTGCAGTTCCGCCCCGGTCCAGTCAAAGCCGTTCAGTGCCATGCCGGAAAAATCATTGTAGCGGAACGCGCAGTTTTTGATTTTGCCAAACGGCTGGAACACCCCGCTTTTGCCCTGCAGCCCGCCCCACGCCATGGAGCGGAACGCACTGTTCAGCAGCCAGGCATCTTTCATGGTGGTAAAGCTGAACACCACACCGGAAAAATTGCAGTGGTCAAAGGTACAGGCGTTGAAGCGGCAGTTCTGCACCCGCGTGCCCAGCCAGCGGCAGTGGTCAAACACACAGTCCTCGAACTCGGCGTTTTCCAGCAGCTCGCCGGGGTCATAATTGGCAAAGGTCTCCCCTTGATAAAATCGGCGTTCCTCCATCAAAACTCCTCCTTGTGCTGTTGGAAAAACTCAAAGGTATCCCGCACGCTTTCCAGCTCGGTCCAGCGGCGGGTGCGCACCGGGTCACTGTCCAGATCATAAATGCGGGCACCGGGGATTGCCAGCAAAAACGGCGAATGGGTGGCCAGCACAAACTGGCAGCCGTAAAACCGGGCCGAATCTGCCAAAAAATCCGCCAAAGCGATCTGCCGCGCGGCGGAAAGGCTGTTTTCCGGTTCATCCAACAGATAAAGGGCATCCCCGCGCAGTTTTTCCTGGAACATCAAAAAGGCGCTTTCGCCGTTGGAGTGGGTGCGGATGTTGGGAGACAAAGTTTTGCGCGCCACCTGAGATTTGGAATAGCGCCGTACCGCGCTGACCTGCTTGAGCCGGTCATAATCCTCCATGCTGTGCATCTGGAATTTGGCGGTGCGGGCCTCGGTGTATTCATCAAACAGGCTGCCGCGGCGGGTATCAATGTTATCGTTGATGGCGCGCACATCCAACATATAGTCAAACACATCGTCGCTGGTCAAAATCAGGCTGCCCGCCGGGATGGCGTGCAGGGTGTGGAACTGGCACAGGGAGACATAATCCGGGAAGAAATCACTGCGGTTATACTGTGCCCCGCGCTGCAGGCGCAAAGCGTCCGCCATCACGTTGAGCGCTGTGGTTTTGCCGGAGCCGTTGCCGCCGTACAAAATGGTCACATCCGCCAGGTCCAGTGCTTTCAAGCCCCGGCCCGCAAACAGGCCAAAGGGGTAGAAAGAATCATAGCAGGTCATTTTGGCTCGCGGCGACTCGGCAAGGTAGTTAGCCTCGCTGTTTTGGCTTGGAAAATAAAATTCCGAAAGATAAATCACATCTCTCTCCTCCCTTCCGGTTTCTTCCTCAAATTATACCATACCGCCGGGTAAAGGCAAATGCCTTGCATACAGGCAGCGGTTTTGAGGATACGGCAAAGATTTTGCGGGTCAAAAATAAAAGCATGTGCACCCGCCCTCCTCGAAAACCCAAAATTTTCGATTCGTTTTGTCATGCACATGCTTTTGTGTTATCTGATGATACGCTGCGGTTTATGCCGGGAGGCACCGGAGCGCCGGAAATTCAGCCTGTTTTTTATAAACACAGCCGAATTTTTGCCGTACAGCTGGTATAGATTATTTCTTCTGAACGTACTTGAGGCAGTCCAGCATAACAGCAACCAGAATGATGATGCCGGAGAACACGAACTGCAGGTTCGTATCAATACCCAAAGTGGTCAGAGAGTAAGTCAACGCGGTGAAGATGAACACACCGACAACCACGCCGGAAATCTTGCCGATACCGCCGGTGAAAGAAACGCCGCCCACAACGCAGGCCGCGATGGCGTCCATTTCCCAGCCCTGACCATATGCAGCGGAGCCGGAGCCCACCATACGGATGCATTCCAGCCAGGAGCCGAAGCCATACAGAATGCCTGCCAGAATAAACGCGCCTACCGTAACGCGGAATACCGAGATGCCGGAAACAGCAGCAGCTTCGGCGTTGCCGCCGACTGCGAACAGGTTTTTACCAAAGGTCGTCTTGTTCCAGATGAACCACACAATGATCACAGCTGCGATAGCCCACAGGATAATGGTGGGGAAACCGCCAATCTTGGGGATGATCATGCTGGGGATGTTGCCTTCGATACCGCCAAAGGAAACACCCTTGGTTGAATAGGTGACCAAGCCAAAAATGACCAGCATGTTCGCCATCGTAGAAATGAATGGGTGCATTTTGAACTTGGCTGTAAAGAAACCTGCGATGGTGGTAAAGACTGTGCACAGGACAATGCAGACAAGCAGCGCCAAAATAACGCGTGCAACGACCGGCAGCCCGGTAAAATCAAACACATGGCCAAAAACCGCACCGGTGTTGATTCCCTTGTGCATAATGATGGTAGCGGCAGTCATGCCCATACCAACCATACGGCCAATGGACAGGTCCGTGCCGGCCAGCAGGATCAGCCCGGCAACGCCCAAAGCCAGGAACATGCGCGGCGAAGCCTGCTGCAGAATGTTCAAAATATTGTTGACGGTAAGCAGCGGCACTTTCTTGCCGAACTGGGCAATCAGGCACAGTATAATAAAGATGATAACGATTGCAATGTACAGACCGTTGCGCAGCAAAAAGTCACGGCGATTAAATGTGTACTTGTAGTTTTCCCACTTTTGCGCCAGAGACTCGCCAACCGTAAACTTGGACAGGCGCAGCATATCGATCAGGTGATATTTGTAATCAAACGCAGCATGCCGGCGGTCCTTGATTGCCTGACAGTCCTTATCCAACTGCATTTTGGCGTCGAACAGGCGGTTCTTGTGGACATACTTTTCGTCCTTGATTTCCTGCTGATTGCTCAGCTTGGAAAGCGCCGTCTCGTGTTCCTTTTTCAGCTGTTCTACAGTTGCCTGATATTTCTGCTGGGCTTGTACCTTTTCCTGCTTGCAGCTGGCCACCACCGCCTGGTAATAGTCGCTGTCATAATGGGCTTTCAAATAGGCTTCGGCATCAGCGATCAGCTTGTTGATCTGGCCCTTGTTTTTTTCTTCAACTGCCTTGGCCGCTGCCAATTCAGCCTTCAGTTTGGTCTCACGTTCCGTTTTTTCCTGCGCGGTATAGATGCGGTCGCGCTTCAGGTTATCCAGCTCATTCTGGATATTGACAGCTTTTTCAGTACCGTCAGTACGAAGTTCATCGATCTGCGCCTGGATTTTCCCAACATATTCATCGATTGGCTGGCGAAGCTTGGCTTCCTGCTCCGCCGAAAGAATTTTTGAAGTTTGTGTTGCAGTTGCCATAGATCATTATCCCCCATTACAGGTATTTTGCGCTGAGTCTCAAAAGCTCTTCCTGATTTGTTTCCTTGGTATTCACAATGCCGGAAAGATGTCCGTTGGACATAACGCCGATCCGGTTGGTGATACCCAGAATCTCAGGCATTTCAGAGGAAACAACAATAACCGTCTTTCCCTGTTTGGCCATCTTGATGATCAGCTCATAGATTTCGTACTTTGCGCCAACGTCTATACCGCGCGTAGGTTCATCCATCATAAAGACCTGGGGTTCGCGTTCCAGCCATTTGCCAAAAATGACCTTTTGCTGGTTGCCGCCAGACAAACTGGTGATCATATCGTCAGGTCCCATGCACTTGGTGTGCATGACCTTGATCTCCTTGCTTGTGGCTTTTACCATTTTGGGCATTGACAGCCCAAGGCCACCTTTGTACTGGTCCAGGTTGGCAATGGTAGTATTGAATGTCAAATCGCTCTTCAGGAACAGGCCGTTTGCTTTGCGTTCCTCGGTAATCAGGGCAAATCCATGCTCGATCGCTTCGTGGGCATTGTTGAAGTTCATCAGGTGGTCGCGGAAATACACACGCCCTGCCGCACGGGTACGCACGCCGAAAATGGTTTCCAGCAGCTCTGTACGTCCGGCGCCCACCAGGCCATACAGACCAAAAATTTCGCCCTCGCGCACATCAAAGCTGATATCCTGCAGATAAGGCGCATATTTGGTGGACAGATGCTGGATGGACAAGATCGGATCCCCGGGGATATTGTCCACCGGCGGGAAGCGGCTTTCCAGCGAACGGCCAACCATGGCAGTGATCAGCTCGCCCATGTTGGTGTCCTTGCTGTCCTTGGTCATAACCAGGTTGCCGTCACGCAGAACCGAAATCTGGTCACAAATTTCAAAAATTTCGTCCATCTTATGTGAGATGTATATCAGCGCAATGCCCTGTTCTTTCAGCATGCGCATCATCTCAAAGAGTTTATTCACTTCCTGCACCGTCAGCGAAGAAGTCGGCTCATCCAGAACGATGACCTGGGCATTGTAAGAGATGGCTTTGGCAATTTCACACATCTGCCGCTGCGAAACCGACATATTGCGCATGGGCTGGGTCAGATTGACAGTCATGCCCAGCTTGCGGAACAGATCGGCTGCTTTCTTCTTCATCTGCCCTTCGTCAACCACGCCCATAGAGTTGACCGGGTACCGCCCCAGGAACAGGTTATCAATCACACTGCGCTCCAGGCACTGGTTCAGTTCCTGATGCACCATTGCAATTCCGTTTTCCAGCGCGTCTTTCGGGCCGGAAAAACTGATCTCCTTGCCATTGAGGAAAATCTTGCCCTCATCCTTTTGATAAGTACCGAACAGACATTTCATCAATGTCGATTTTCCCGCTCCGTTTTCCCCCATAAGCCCCATAACTGTACCGCGTTTTACATCCAGATTGATATGATCAAGTACTCGGTTGCGGCCAAACGACTTGCACATACCGCGAATTGACAAGACAATATCGTCTTTCGCTTCTGCCATTCTCGTCACTCCCGTCTTGCAAATTGGCAAACTGCCCTACGGCTGCTCACCTGTTTTCATAAAAAAACGCTATTAGGAAAAACTTCATTCTCCCCTATGGAGAAATACATTCTCCCTAATAGCGTTGCCGTTACTTAACTGTCAGTTATTGCTGTTGCCGTTGGATCACTGGTTCAGCAGAGAAGTGTACGAAGCAGCGTTATCGGTCTTAACCATATTGATGGCAAAGGCATCGTATGCGCTGGGATTGCCCAGGCGGTTGGTGATGTTGGCCTCGGTCTGGCCGTCGCCGCCGATGTAGTCAATCTTCAGGTTCAGCAGATCATCATATTTCTCCAGCAGGGGCTGGTAAGTAGCGCTCAGGAAGTTATCTGCGGAGTTGTAGATATCCAGCCAAACGCTCTTTTCCGGGCTGGTAGTGGCATCCAGCTGGTTGGAAACAGGCCCATACGGCTTGGTAGAGTCGGTGAAGTCCGTGTAGTTGTCTGCCGTGACTGCCACGTTCAAAGCATAGTAGGAACGCTCGTCCTCATTGTAATAGTAAACATCGCTGCTCAGGACATTGCCTGCAGCATCCGGAGTGGCAATACCGGTGTTGATGTCCACGCCGTCCAGCGCATTACGCAGCAGGCGCAGGGTCAAGTAGGCCTGCACGTCAGCGTGCTGGCTGATCGTTCCGCCGTAACCGTCGGCAATGGCAGCAACTGCGTCAGCGTTTGCATCGTAGCCAAAGGTGGGAACGCCATTTTCCTGCGACCAGGAGTTAAACATTGCCATGCCCATGCCGTCATTGTTGGAAATAACGATATCGATGGAATCTCCCAGAGAAGAAGCCCAGGCGCTGATGGCGTTGCTGGCGGTGCCGGCATCCCAGGTAGCGCCGGCGGAATTCTTCATTTCCTGAGAAGCAAGCTCACGAACGGCGAAGGTCGTGCCATCCACATCAATGGTGCCGTCCTGAACCTGGGTAGCGGAACCATCCGCATTGGTACCGACAGGATCAGAAACAATGCCGCTGCTGCCTTCCACTGCGGTGCCCAAAGCGCTACGAACGCCACGGGTACGGGCAATCGAGTCATTATGGCCGATATCGCCGATTGCCAGAACATAGCCGATAACGCCATCGCCGTTGCGGTCGATGGTGTCAGCATGTGCTTTAATGTAATCTGCGATCATCTTGCCCTGCAGTTCAGCACCCTGGTTGGCATCGAAACCGACATAATAAGTATTGCCGTTAAAGTTCAGCGCTTCCGTATCCAGCTCGCCTGTGGTGCTGTTGGAAGGCTGACGGTTAAACCACACCAGCGGCTTATCCTTATTTTCAACGGTACCGCTTTCAGCAGCCGTAGAGGTAGCTGCCGAAGTATCGGTAGATGTGCTTTCCGTGGATGTTGCGGCACTGGAGGCACTGGAGGCACTACTGCCGCAGGCAGCCAGGCTCAAGGTCATTGCAGCTGCCAAGGTCAACGCTAATGTTTTTTTCATAATGGTTCTCCTTCTTTATAGGTCGGGATGCTTCTTTCGCTCCCGCTCATTGTTTTTATGGTATAGCAAAACCGGAGGAAAAGCAAGGCGCATTTTGACTAAAATAGTTGCAGAATTTTGTACGCATTTGGCATATTGCAACATCTTTGTGTTCTGTTTTTGTATGTTACGCCCATTCCGGCTGCATTTTTCCCTGCAACTCCATGTCACAGTGCTGTACCCGCATTTCATATGTTCCACCCGGCAGCAGAGTATCCTGCATGTTCCCGCACCATTTATATATTAATATTCAATACTATGCCACTATGCCTGATTTTATAAAATATCGCCCGTCCTGCTCATCTGCAGGGCTGTCCGGCAGCCTTTTTGACGCTTCGGAGCATGACGACAAAATAAAAAACTGTGTTGCCCTAAATATAATCAGGGAAGCACAGTTTGTGGCGTATTTCTCCGCTGTTAAAGTTCAGCCTGTTTTTCGCGGCATTCAGGGCAGATGTAATGGATGGTCAGCTGGTAGGAACGCACTTCGGTTCCAATGGCATTTTCAATTTCGCGCACCAGGCCGATCACCGGCAGGTCCTGCAGGCTGCCGCAGCAATCACAGTACAAATGGCCGTGCGGGTTGGAGGTTTTATCAAACCGGTCGGGGCCATCCGGCATTTCCAGTCGGGCAATTTCCCTGGCCTGTTCCATCAGCTTTAAGTTGCGGTACACGGTGCCGCGGGCAATGCCGGGCATCTTCTCCCTGGCAATGGCAAAAATTTCGTCCGCCGTCAGATGTTTGGGGCTGTGCTGTAAAATTTCCAAAATCAAGGCACGCTGGCGTGTCATGGCGGGCTCCTTTCTGTATGGAATGAGTTGTAAGAAAATTTATAAAATAAGACATGGTAAGATATCTTTACCATAAGAATACACATGTTTCGTGCATTTGTCAACGGTATTTGCTGGCAAGCAGGATATTTTTTAAGAGTTTGTCCGAATTCATGGCAGAGCAATGCCGCCGCACCATCCACGGGGCAGCGGCATTGCCTGTGTTAATTCTTTTCCGGGTCCAGGCAGGCGCCGGCTTTGCGGCATTCCAGGTGCAGGTGGCTGCCCTGCTGGGCTTCAGCGGGCACGTTGCCTGTGGTGCCAAGGCGGGTCCCGGCGGTTACTTTTTCGCGCTGGGTCACGGCAACTTCTTCCAGCCCGCAGTAGCGCCACACGCGATCCTGCGCGTCGGTCACTTCCACCACGCGGCCCCACAGAGCGTCATCCGCAATGGCGGTCACGGTACCGGCGGCCACCGCCGTTACCTGTTCGGCGGTATAATCCGTGCCGTTGTGGGTGCGCCAGTCCCCCAGGGTGGGGTTATACACCAGCGTATTCCCGCTGAACGCCTGGCTGACTTTACCGTTCCAGCCAGCGTGCGGCAAGGTTCCCTGCTGCGCGGACGAAGCAGCAGAGCTGCCAGTCCCGCCGGAGGCGCTGCCAGACTGCCCAGCCCCCTGCTGCAAGGATGACGATGCAGACCCCGCAGCTGACGGCGCGGGCGATGGCTGCGCTGTCGCCACAGGAACATCCTGTGCGGGCTGGTTTACGGCGGCATCCGGTGAATCCCATACGTCTGTTCCCTCCTCCAGGGCCTGCTTTTGGATGCGGGTCAGGTCCTCGACCCCGCGCACCACGCTGCGGATGGCGGCAATTCCGGTAATGGTTGCCGCAAACACCAGCGCAAGGCAGACAAGATATAGCCCTTTTGCCTTCAAAAATGCTTTAATGCTGTTCATCTTCCCCCGTCCTTTGCTTGCCGTACGGCCAAAACATCGGGCGCAAAACCTGCCGCCCGGAATTTTCAACCGCACCGTTCGTGTTGTGTATGCCATTAGTGTTGCGCGGACAGATTGGATTTATGCACAAAGCGGGCAAAAATACCGGCAATACCGCATAATTCTAAGTGCCGATACGGCGAGCGAGGTGCGGCAGCTGCT
>OLNF01004008.1_pt1 | contig 10292 bp, 9 predicted proteins | sample 1673061 | NCBI WGS metagenome assembly OLNF01 (sample SAMEA3136751, study PRJEB25190) | human gut metagenome | reverse complement strand
GGCGCTGGGCCTTGCCGCGGCGGTGTTCCCGCCCCGGGACTAACGGGGATATTTTTTCAGTGGAGGCTTATCAGGAAATCCGGGAGAAATTTCCGGATGCAGACAGCGTCATGTACGGAAGAGGCCTGATCGCAAGGCCCTATCTTCTGGATGCCATTATGCAAAAAGAAGACGGAGAGGATCACCGGGAAGAATACCGAAAAAAGTTGCGGCAGTTCCATGACCGTCTTTACCGGGATTATCAGGAATATCTTTCGGGAGAACGAAATGTACTTTTCCGCATGAAGGAATTGTGGAGTTATATGGCACCGGGCTTTACCAATTATGCCAGATATCTGAAAAAGATCAAAAAATCTCAGCATTTTGGTGATTATGAAGCAGCAGTTATGAGCCTTTTTGGAGAACAGGAGATCTTAAAGGTATGAACAGTATAAAAGAAAAATTTGATGAGTTTATTTCCCAGTATCCCATTTTTGAGTATCGTGTGCTGGATACCGGGGATATTAAAGTACAGTCACGTGTGCGTACGATCTGTAAACAGGAATGTGAACGTTATGGGAGCACATGGGCCTGTCCTCCGGCAGTGGGAGAGCTGTCAGAATGCGAAAAGAAGATCCGGAGCTATCCGAAAGCAGTTTTCTTTTCCAGCGTTGCGGAGGTATCGGATATCATGAACATGAAGGAGATGCTTTCCACAAGAATGGAACACGAAGCGCTTACAGAGAAGGTACGTGATTTTCTGGAGGGAGAGGGCTATGAGACCTTTACGCTTTCCACGGAATCCTGTGACTTCTGTGAACGCTGTGCCTATCTGGACGGAAAACCTTGCCGTTTTCCGGAGCATATGCATCCATGTCTGGAAAGCTATGGCGTGGTAGTCAGTGAGATCGTAGAAAAGGAAGCTATGGAATACAATCTGGGTGGAAATACCATTCTCTGGTTTTCCATGGTGCTGATCCGCAGATAAAAGACAAAAAGCAGATACAGTGAAAGATACATAAGAAGAAATCCTCCGGCATAGATTAATGATAAAAGCCGGAGGATTTTTTTAATGAGAAAAATGTCAGCTTTTCTGGAGCTTCCCGGGGAACCGGCATTTCGGGAGGTGCAGGTGATACTTACGGGAAAACGCCGGGCAGTGATTGAAAATTACCGGAATATCCAGAGCTATACAAGGGAGGAGATCCTGATACTGACACCTTCCGGCAGACTTGTGATCCGTGGGAAAAACCTTGTGATCCCCTGCTACACAACCCTTGAACTATGTATCCGCGGGCAGATCGAAAGCATTACGCTGGAGGAGGGAAATAAGTAATGATCCCAGGTTTTGTGCGGGTTTCTGTCAAGGGGCAGCAGTGCCAGCGGTTTGTGAATCTGTGCAGAGGCAGGGAAATGGATCTGAAAAGGATCATCCGCACCGGCGAGACGGAGCTTCAGCTCACCATGAAAGTAGCGGATTTTCTGCAGATCTCGCCACTGCGGAGAAAAACAGGGGTACATATTCACATCCTGAAAAAAAGAGGACCTTTGTTTTTTCTGCTTTTCTGTAAAAAAAGAAAAATGATCCTCGTGGGGTTTCTGGCAGTTTTCTGCCTCCTTTTTTTTCTGTCAGGCAGAGTGTGGAACGTTGAGATCCGGGGAAATATTTTAAATCCCACTCCCCAGCTGATGAGCTTTCTGAAAGAGCAGGGGGTCTGTTTCGGAGTATCCAGAAAGAAGATCAGCTGCAGTGCACTTGCAGCTTCCCTGCGAAGAGAATTTCCGGAGATCACCTGGGTGTCTGCCGGATTTTCGGGAACGGGCCTGCGTTTTGAGATCCGGGAGGGAACTGCCGGAGAAAAAGCAGAGCCGGAAGAAAGATCATGCAGTTTGTTTTCAACCCTGGACGGTGTGATCGATTCCATGGTCACACGGCAGGGAACTCCTCTTGTCAGGGCCGGGGATGAAATAAAAAAAGGCCAGGAACTGGTTTCCGGGATCGTGGACATCACCGATGACAGTCAGGAGGTTATCCGCTATGCATATGTTCAGGCAGATGCGGATATTTACATCCGACATACCATTGCTTATTACGATACCTTTCCGTTGGACATAGAGAAAAAGGTATGGTCCGGTAAAAAGAAAACAAGGCTTTTTTTTCAGCTGGGAAACTGGTTTCTGGACTTTTCCTCTCCTCTGAAACAAAATGAGGAACGTCTCGTCAGCCGGGAACCTCTTTTCAGTATCGGGATTTTTCGTTCTCCTGTTACCCTGGGGATCGCTGCGATTGGAAAGTACGAAGTACAGAAAGAGCAGCTGACAGAGGATGTCGCAAAAAAACAGGCCATACAAAGGCTTTATGCCTATGAAGAAAAATTAATAGAAAAAGGGGTTCAAATATCTGAAAATAATGTTAAAATAGAAATAAAACATCAGGATTGCGTCAGCAGAGGTTCTCTTACTGTCATAGAAAAGACAGGAAAGGAAGGCCCTACAGAAAGAAAGACGCAGCCGAAAGAAAGGACACCAGAGGATGGCTAGCAGCATTATCGAATTATATGTGGATGTGCCGGCAGACCGCCAGGCGAATATTTTCGGACAGTTTGACGAGCATCTGAAGCTGATCGAACGTACTCTGAACGTAACCATGATCTTCCGTGACGGTTCTCTTAAGATCCTGGGAAGCCAGGAGGGAGCCACACAGGCCAGGGCAATCGTGGAGGAACTGAACACACTTGCGGGCAGAGGCAATACCATCACACAGCAGAATGTGAATTACGCACTTTCCCTTGCCATGGAGAAGATCGGCTCCGTGATGGAGGAGATCGACAAGGATTTTATCTGTAATACCATACAGGGCAGACCCATCAAGCCCAAGACTCTCGGACAGAAGGACTATGTGGAACAGATCCGTAAGAAGATGATCGTGTTCGGCGTGGGACCTGCCGGAACCGGCAAAACCTATCTTGCCATGGCTATGGCAGTAACTGCTTTTCGCAATGAGGAGGTTTCCAGGATCATTCTTACCAGACCGGCCATTGAGGCAGGCGAGAAGCTGGGATTCCTTCCTGGCGATCTCCAGAGCAAGGTCGATCCCTATCTGCGTCCTCTTTATGACGCATTGTATCAGATCATGGGCGCAGACAGCTTTGCCAAAAACATGGAGAAGGGGCTCATCGAGGTTGCCCCTCTTGCCTATATGAGAGGACGTACACTGGATAATGCCTTCATCATCCTGGATGAGGCGCAGAATACCACACCTGCCCAGATGAAGATGTTCCTGACCAGGATCGGCTTCGGTTCCAAGGTGATCATCACAGGAGATGCATCCCAGAAGGACCTTCCCAGGGATGCCACGTCTGGTCTGGATGTAGCGATGAAGGTGCTGAAGAAGATCGATGACATCGGATTCTGTCAGCTGACCAGCAAGGATGTTGTACGTCATCCACTTGTACAGCAGATCGTACAGGCCTATGACGATTATGAAAAAAAACAGAAGCCTGCCAAATCTAGGAAGGATGACAGGTATGCTGTAAAAAATAAGGAGTACAGAAGATGACCATAAATATCGAATATGAGACAGATCAGGAGCTGGGCATTGACTATGCTGCCCTTGCATCCCAGGTTGCGGACAAGGTTCTTGAAATGGAAAAATGTCCCTATGACGGACAGGTCAATCTTGTCCTGACAGACAACGAGGAGATCAAGAGGGTAAATACGGAATTCCGGAATATCCAGGCTCCTACGGATGTGCTGTCATTTCCTATGATCCCCTTTGAGACACCGGCGGATTATTCCGTTGTGGAAGAGGATGAGTCCTATTTTGATCTGGACAGTGATGAACTCCTTCTTGGAGATATCATGATCTCCGTGCCTAAGGTTTTTGCCCAGGCAGAGGAATACGGACATAGTGTGACAAGGGAATTCTGTTTCCTGGTGGCACACAGTATGCTGCATCTTCTGGGCTATGATCATATGACAGAGGATGAGGCAAAGGTCATGGAAGCCAAGCAGGCAGCGGCACTGAAGGCGCTGGGGATCAACCGCTAGCTCCGGAATGACTGCGGGCTGTCCCACGGAAAAGCTAAGCGGAAAACTCTTCCGCTTTAAGAAAAGGAGGTAATATATGAGAATGAAAAAGACAGGTATCCTGGCAGGTATCACAGCTGCATGCATCTGCATTGCCCAGACTGTTCCCGCTTTTGGAGCAGGGCAGGATCTGGTAGGCTTTGTCCCCAATGAGGAAAAGCAGGAAGAAACTCAGGTAAAGAGCTATCTTACCGGCGAAAATGTTCCGGAGAGCATTGGACGGAGAAGACCGGTTGCCGTGATGATGGGCAACAACAGTGTCGGAGCTCCCCAGAGTGGTATCGGACATGCCGGTGTTGTCTACGAAGCGCCGGTGGAAGGTAATATTACCCGTCTTATGGGCATTCTCGAAGATTACGATGAGCTGGAACGGATCGGTTCCGTTCGCAGCTGCCGTGACTATTATCTCTTTTATGCCAACGAATTTAATGCGATCTATGCCCACTACGGACAGGCTGCCTATGCACTGCCTTATCTGGAGCAGCATGTGATCGATAACCTCAACGGGATCCAGATCGGCAAGCTGGCTTTTTTCCGCACAACAGACAGGAAGGCACCTCACAATGCCTACACAGATGCCAGTCACCTTCAGGCAGGCATAGATGCCATGGGATACAGCCAGGAATATAAAGAAGAATATACCGGACATTATCTTTTTGCAGAAGATGGTACAGAGACTGTACCGGATGGGATCATAGCCAGCCTTGTGAAGCTGGATAATTTTACTGACAATCATCCGTGGTATGAATACGATGAAGAGACAAAGGAATATAAGCGGTTCCAGTTTGGCAAGGAACATGTGGATCAGCTGGATAATGAACCGCTTACCTGCGACAATATCATCCTTCAGTATTCATCCTGCCCGGCCTACGATGGAAACGGCTATCTGAATATTGATGCCATTTCCGGCGGAGAGGGCAAGTTTATTACCAGAGGCAAAGCTATTGATATCCGCTGGGAGAAGGATTCTCCATGGGGGATCACGCATTATTACGACGGAAATGAACAGGAGATCCGCCTGAATCCGGGTACTACCTGGGTGGAGATCGTACAAAATGACAGGATTGATTCCGTTACTTATCAGTAAGACTAATATACAGGTATCAGGAGAAACAAAAAACATGAACGCAAATTACAGGGAACGACTGAAAGACAAGAAACGCATCGTTATCAAGATCGGATCATCATCACTGATCCACGCAGAAACAGGAAGACTGGATTTCCGTAAGCTGGAGATCCTGGCCAGAGAGCTCAGTGACCTTCACAATCAGGGGAAAGACGTAGTGTTGGTATCCTCCGGAGCCATTGCGGTAGGTGCAGCTGCACTGGGTATGAAGGGAAAGCCGGCAGAGCTTGAGAAAAAGCAGGCCTGTGCAGCTGTGGGACAGGCCAGGCTGATGACCATTTATCAGAAGCTTTTCGGGGAATACAATCAGATGGTGGCACAGATCCTGATGACCAAGAATACCATGGTCAACAATACCAACCGCAGGAATGCCCAGAATACCTTCCAGCAGCTTCTGGCAGAAAAGGTGATCCCCATTGTAAATGAGAACGACTCGGTATCCTCCTACGAATTCCAGAACCTGGTAAAATTCGGAGACAACGATACCCTTTCCTCTGTGGTTGCTGCACTGATCGATGCGGATCTTCTGATCCTCATGTCCGATATTGACGGTCTTTTTACAGACGATCCCAATTCCAATCCGGATGCACAGTTTATCGACATTGTAGAAAATATGGATGACAATATGCGTAAGCTTGGCAAATCCTCTACAGGAAGCAATGTCGGTACCGGGGGAATGGCAACCAAGCTTACCGCTGCGATCATCGCAACTGCGGCAGGGGCGGACATGGTCATTGCCAACGGAAACGACTTCCACAACATCCACAGGATCGTGGAAGGCAGGAGCTGCGGAACATTATTTGTAGGAAACAAGAAGGAAGAATTCTTCCTCATTGATTATATCGAAAAACTGCTTTAAGGAGAGTATCATTATGATGGACAATATCAAGATCGACAGGATCAACGCACTGGCACATAAACAGAAAAGTGTAGGTCTTACCGAGGAAGAAAAGGTGGAACAGGCGAAGCTTCGGAGAGAATATCTGGATGCAGTGAAGGGAAATCTCCGTGCGCATCTGAATAATATCGATATCAAAGAAAAGGATGGCAGCATCACCAATCTTGGAGAAAAATATGGAAGAAAAAAAGGAAATTAGAAAAAAGATCTTCAAAGCCAGAAAAGAACATACCGATGCCTGGATCCGGGAAAATAGTCTCCGGATCACAGAGGCCCTGACACAGCTTCCGGAATACCGGAATGCAGAACGGATCATGGCATACGCAGATTATAACCATGAAGTGATCACACGCTACATCATCGAGCAGGCCTGGAAAGACGGCAAGGAAGTGGCAGTGCCAAAGGTTTTCGGAAAGGATATGGTATTTTACAGACTGACCGATTTCAGTCAGCTGGAATCCGGCTACTTCGGGATCCCGGAGCCAAAGGAAGACGGAGAAACGGTTTCCTGGGAAGAAGCCATGATGGTCATGCCAGGGGTGGCTTTTGACATAAATTGCAACCGGGTAGGCTATGGCGGCGGTTTTTATGACCGTTTTCTGGAAAAACATCCGGAGGTCTGCCGCATTGCAGTAGGATTTTCCTTCCAGATCCTTCCGGAGGTTCCCACAGAGCCTACGGATATCCGTCCGCAGGTCATTGTGACGGAAGAGAATATATACCGCGATGCACAGTAAGATATTGCTGTAAAGACAGAAAGAAAGGCAGGAATATTTGGAAATGAATGAAATGCTTGAAAAATTGGGACAGAATGCGAAAGATGCGGAGACAGTCCTTCGAAATCTTTCCACAAATGACAAAAATAAAACCCTGGAAGCTGTGGCAAAGGCTCTTGTCGCTCATACCGATGAGATCCTGAAGGCCAATGCCCTGGATGTGGAAAACGGCAAAAAGAATCAGATGCCGGAAGGCCTGATCGACCGTCTGATGCTGACACCGGAGCGGATCGAAGGAATGGCAGACGGACTTCGTCAGCTTACCGGTCTTGAAGATCCCATCGGGGAAGTTACCGGTATGAAAAAACGTCCCAACGGACTTCTGATCGGACAGAAACGTGTTCCCTTAGGTGTGATCGGCATCATTTACGAAGCACGTCCCAATGTTACCTCAGATGCATTCGGTCTCTGTTTCAAAACCGGAAATGTTGTGATCCTGAAGGGAGGAAGCGACGCAATCCATTCCAATACTGCCATTGTCAACTGTATCCGTGAGGCATTAAAAGCCTGCGGCATTACCGAGGATGCTATTCAGCTGATCCAGGATACCTCCAGAGAAACAGCTGCGGAATTTATGAAGCTGAACCGGTATGTGGATGTACTGATCCCACGTGGCGGAAGAGGACTGATCAAAGCAGTGGTAAACCAGAGTACGATCCCTGTCATCGAGACCGGAACCGGAAACTGCCATATCTATGTGGACGAGACTGCAGATCTTCAGATGGCAGCGGATATTGTGATCAATGCAAAGACCCAGCGTGTGGGTGTATGCAATGCATGCGAGTCCCTTCTTGTAAACCGTAAGGTGAAGGATGATTTTCTGCCGGTACTGGCCGGACGCCTTAAGGAGAAGCATGTGGAGGTCCGTGCAGATGAAGCAGCAAAGGCTCTGATGCCGGGAGCAGTTCCTGCAACAGAAGAGGACTGGGGAACGGAATATCTTGACTATATCCTTTCTGTAAAGGTAGTGGATTCCGTGGAGGAAGCCATTGCACATATCAATAAATATAATACAAAGCATTCGGAGGCCATCATTACCAATGATTATACCCATGCCCAGAAATTTCTGGATGAGGTAGATGCAGCAGCAGTTTATGTGAACGCTTCTACCAGATTCACCGATGGAAACGAATTTGGATTCGGTGCGGAGATCGGGATCAGCACCCAGAAGCTCCATGCAAGAGGCCCAATGGGACTCCTTGCACTGACCACCACCAAGTATATCATTTATGGTAATGGACAGGTACGTCCGTAAGACAGATACAGTAAAGCGGATTCTTTGGTCCGCTTTACTTTTTTGAAGTGTTGTGCTATACTTTTTTGTAATTGGATTTAAACAGATTAACTCATAACAGGAGGACTTATAAATGAAAAAAAAGCAGCTTTTTGCAGTCCTGCTTGCAGGTTCCATGACTGTTGGAATGGCACCTGCCGCAGCGTTTGCCGCTGAAGATACCGGAGCGGTAACAGAGGCAGAAGCATCGACTGCAGACGAGAATACAGAAACACCAGATGACGGAGCGGCTGTGGATGACCAGTCACAGAGTGAAGCCGACGCCCAGGCAGAGGCCGAAGCGCAGGCAGCGGCTCAGGCTCAGGCAGAGGCAGAAGCACAGGCAGCAGCCCAGGCCCAGGCAGAGGCCGAAGCCCAGGCAGCAGCCCAGGCCCAGGCGGAAGCAGAGGCACAGGCAGCAGCTCAGGCTCAGGCGGAAGAGGCGCAGCAGGAGCAGACGGAAACTGTAACAGGAACAACAGTAACCGATGAAGTTGGATTAGCAGCAGCTATTGCGGCAGCTCCTGACATTGACATTAATAATGTTAATAAAGACAATCTTACGACGATCGTTATCAGTGGAACAGTTCAGATTACGACACCGGTAGAAATTCCGAAAAATAAAGGTATTTTTATTGTTGGAAAAGATGATACATCCATGATACAGCGTGCAGCCGGCTTTACTGGTAATCTGTTTGACGTAAGCGGTGCACTTTATATGCTTGATAATAGCGATAGCACACTTGTTGTTGATGGTGGTTCTGTTAATGGTGTACAGGCAGCAGGATCTTTGATCCATGTAGCCAGTGGTGCAAAATTTTCAATGTCAACAGGTATCACGCTTACTAACAATAAGGTCGTAGCAGATGCAACAACAGCAGATACAACAGCTGCAGCTATTTTTAACGAAGGTGGAATCGTTCATATTTCAGGTGGTAAGATTGAGAATAACAGTTCAGATAAAGGTGCTGTCTATAGTACAGGAAAAGTTTTTATTGAGAAAATTGAAAATACAGCAGAAACAGAACCGGTTATTACTAATAACACAAAAGCGGATGGAACAACACCTGCCAATATCATTCTTGCTGGAGAAGGCCAGCTTGCTGTAAACAGTGCTATAGCAGATCCTCAGATTGGATTTTCTGTAGAAAATGCTGAAGAGAGGGTGCTGAATTCATCTGCGGTAATTGGGTAATGTTCCTGTTCCGGGTCGGTGCGGATGTTACAGGGAGAAAATACGATATGCCGACGGCACTTTCTGTAGCAGCAGTAATCGCAGTCGGAAGTAATCCGCTGTATCTTTATGATGGCGGTTTTTTGCTTTCATTTGGTGCATTACTTGCGATCTGCACAGTGATACCATTGGTGAAGAAAGAATCACAGCAGCCGGTACTGGTACGTATATTGGGGCCGGGAATTGCCATGAATTGTGTGTTGTGGCCGGTGATTCTGTATTTCTTTTTCGAAGTGCCGTTATATAGTGTGATACTGAATCTTCTGGTGATACCGTTGATGCCGGTAATATTATCCTGCGGGATGGCCGGCTCACTTGTGCGGATGGCAGGGGGAACATTTGGAACATGGATATTGATGGTGTGCAGCCGGATATTAAAATTCTATGACGGATGTTGTGTGTTGCTCCTGAAATTTCCTGTGGCAAGATGGATAGCAGGAAGACCGGAAAAATGGCGGTGCATAGTCTATTATCTTATGTTGTCAGGAGTCATTCTGATATGGAAATATATGGACAGACAGCCGGTAAAAATCAGAAAAAAGTACATGGCTAGTCTGGCACTTTATATTACTGCATGGCTGATACTGATATCAGGACCGCTGCTAAGAAGAGGAATGGAGGTGACAATGCTGGATATCGGGCAGGGAGACTGTATCTGTGTGCAGGGACCAAAGCATCAGAATTATCTGGTCGATGGTGGCAGCAGTGATGTGAAAGAGATTGGAAAATACCGAATAGAACCATTTCTAAAATCCCGGGGCATTGCACAACTTGATTATGTCTTTCTGTCTCATGGAGATCTGGATCATATGAATGGAATAGAAGAACTTCTGATGCGTCAGGATGTGGGAGTGCGCATCCGGAATCTTGTAGTGCCGGGAAAACAGTACTGGGATGAAAGGATTCTTAAAATTATA
>OLNF01004001.1_pt1 | contig 10314 bp, 9 predicted proteins | sample 1673061 | NCBI WGS metagenome assembly OLNF01 (sample SAMEA3136751, study PRJEB25190) | human gut metagenome | reverse complement strand
ATGATAACCGTTGAGATTTGAATATTTGAATGGATATATTTTGATTTTTAATACCCATTTGCACATTTTGAATACCCCTCGAGGGGAGGAGCTTTGTTTTGAAAAAGATATACGTTATGATCGGCAACTACGGCAGCGGCAAGAGTGAGCTTGCGCTGAATTTTGCTTTTAAAGCGGCTGAAACCGGAAAGACAGAACTCATTGACCTGGACCTGGTCAATACCTACTTCCGCCTGACTGAGCGCGGCAAGCTCGTGGAGCAGAAAGAGATCCGTCTCATCTCCCCGAACTATGCCTGCTCCGGCGTGGAGACGCTGTCGCTGCCGGCGGAGGTCGCTTCTGCATTTGCCATGAACTGGGATACCGTCGTGTTCGACGTCGGCGGCGATGCCGTCGGTTCGACCGCGCTTGGCCGTTATTATGAGGACTTTCAGGACTTCATGGCCATGGGCCCGGAACAGCTGGAGGTTCTGAATGTCGTCAATATCCGCCGCCCGCTTGCCGGCACGGTGGAGAAGATCATCGACCTGCAGCAGCAGATGGAGATCCATTCCCACCTGAAGATCACCGGCATGATCAACAATACCAACCTCGCCACCATGACCACGCCGGCAGAGCTGCGCGACGGTTATGAGATGCTGCGCGAGGTCAGCGACCGGACCGGCGTTCCGGTCATGTATACGACCGGAAAGAAGGAGATGCTCGACATCTTCCTGGCCGAAGGACATGACCCGAAGTATATCGGCAAGCCCGTCCCCATCGACATCATCATGAAGCGCGACTGGGACAGCTATATCCACAGCTTGTCGGAGAAGAAACAGGCGTAACCCGCGCATGCGGTTTACATAGGCAATTTCGCAAAACAGAACAGAAAAGAGGTAGCAAAAATGGTAAAGGTGACCATCAACGAGAATCTTTGCAAGGGTTGCGGTCTCTGTGTCAGAGCTTGCCCGAAGGGCGTTCTGGCGCTGGCGAAGGACAAACTCAACGCAAAGGGTTATCATCCGTCCGTCGTCGCGAATCCGGAGGCCTGCATTGGCTGCGCTTCCTGCGCGCGCACTTGCCCGGACGTGGTAATCAGCATTGTGAGAGATTAAGGAGGTACATCGAAAATGGCATTGACGCTTATGAAGGGTAGCGAAGCTATCGCTGAGGCTGCGATTCGTGCAGGCGCGCGTTACTTCTTCGGCTATCCGATCACTCCGCAGACGGAGATTCCTGAATATATGTCCGCACGTATGCCCGAAGTCGGCGGCTGCTTCCTGCAGGCCGAGAGCGAAGTTGCGGCTATCAACATGATCTATGGTGCAGCCGGTGCCGGTGCACGTGCGCTGACCTCTTCCTCCAGCCCCGGTGTCAGCCTGAAGCAGGAAGGCATTTCCTACTGCGCAGGCGCGCAGCTCCCGGCTGTCATCCTGAACGTCATGCGCGGCGGCCCCGGCCTCGGCAACATTCAGGCTTCTCAGGGCGACTACTTCCAGGCTGTCAAGGGCGGCGGCAACGGTGACTACCACCTGCTGACCTACGCTCCGGCATCCGTGCAGGAAGCGATCGACATCATGATGTACGCCTTCGACAAGGCTGAGAAGTACCGTATACCGGTCCTCTTCCTCGCCGACGGCATCATCGCGCAGATGATGGAGCCCGTGGAGATGCCCGAGATGGTCGACTACAAGATCGATCCCGAGAAGAAGCCCTGGGCTTGCACCGGCTGGAAACCGGGCGACGATCCGGCCAAGCGCGGCGTCATCAACTCCATCTACATCGATACCGAGACCCTGTCCGTCCACAACGACGAGCTGCAGGCCTGCTATCGTGAGATCACTGCCAACGAGCAGCAGTGGGAAGAGTACAACCTCGAGGGTGCTGAGTATGTCATCACCGCTTTCGGCACGGTTGCGCGTATTGCCAAGTCCGCCATTGCCGAGCTCAAGGAGCAGGGCATCAACGTTGGTCTGGTTCGCCCGATCACCGTCTGGCCGTTCCCGTATGACGCGGTCAAGAAGGCTGCCGAGCTTCCGGGCGTGAAGGCTGTTCTCGACGTCGAGCTCAACGAGGGCCAGATGCTTGAGGATGTCAAGATCGCGATCAACGGCGCGAAGCCGATCGACTTCTTCGGCCACCTCGGCAGCCAGATGCCGACCACCGATGAGATCGTCGCGAAGATTATCAGCATGAAGGAGGGCAAGTAAATGTCTGTTGTTTTTGAAAAGACCAAACTCCTCACGGACAAGCAGTTCCACTACTGCCCGGGCTGCAACCACGGCATTATCCACCGTCTGGTCGCAGAGGCCATTGATGAGATGAATCTGGACGGCAAGGTCATCGGCGTCGCGCCGGTCGGCTGCTCCGTCTTTGCGTATGATTACTTCAACTGCGATATGTACGAAGCCGCTCACGGCCGTGCACCCGCAGTCGCCACCGGCGCCAAGCGCGTCGTCGGCAAGGACACCCTCGTCTTCACCTACCAGGGCGACGGCGACCTCGCGTCCATCGGCACCGCTGAGATCGTTCACGCTGCGCACCGCGGCGAGAAGATCTCCACGATCTTTGTCAACAACGCGATCTACGGCATGACCGGCGGCCAGATGGCTCCGACCACGCTGGTCGGCCAGAAGACCACCACGAGCCCCTACGGCCGTGATGAGGACTGGTGCGGCGCTCCGCTGAAGGTCTCCGAGATGCTCGCTGAGGTTCCGTGCTCCTACTACATCGAGCGCGTTGCCGTCAACAACACCCCGAACATCGTCAAGGCGAAGAAGGCCATTTCCAAGGCGTTCCATTACCAGATGGAAGGCAAGGGCTTCACGATGGTCGAAGTCCTGTCCGCCTGCCCGACGAACTGGGGCCTGAGCCCGATCAAGGCGATGGAGTGGCTGGAAGAGAACATGATTCCGTACTACCCGCTCGGCGTTAAGAAGGACAAGGGGGCTGAATAACATGAAGAAAGAATACATTTTTGCTGGCTTTGGCGGTCAGGGCATGCTCCTGATCGGTAAGTTCCTGGCTATGGCCTGCATGCTCGACGGCAAGCACGTCTCCTGGCTGCCCTCTTACGGCCCCGAGATGCGCGGCGGCACGGCGAACTGCTCCGTCATCGTCTCCGACGATCCGGTTGCTTCCCCGCTTGTCGACATGGCTGACTGCGTCGTGGCGATGAACCGTCCGTCTCTGGACAAGTTCGAGAGCCACGTCAAGCCGGGCGGCGTCCTCGTCATCAACAGCTCCATCATCGACCGCAAGGCCGAGCGTGATGACATTCAGGTCGTCTACTGCGACGCCAACGGCATTGCCGAGTCCGTCGGCAACCCGAAGGGCGCGAACGTTGCGATCCTCGGCGCTCTGATGGAGAAGGCTCCGGTCGTCTCCAACGAGATCCTCGGCGAAGCGATCCGCATCGAGCTTGGCGAGAAGAAGGCCAAGTTCCTCGAGGGCAACATGAAGGCGCTCGAGGCCGGCGAAGCCGCTGCAAGAGGCTGAGCTTACCCATAACGAAAAAAGAACCGATCTGCGGATCGGTTCTTTTTTATTGCTTGTCCTTTGAGCGAAACAGCATGGCGACGAGCAGCCCGAAAAAGATCGCCGCGCAGATCCCGGCAGCGCCGGCCGTGAAGCCGCCTGTAAACGCGCCGAGCGCGCCGCGCTCGGCGACGGCCTTGCGGACGCCGCCGGCCAGCAGGTTTCCGAACCCGGTCAGCGGCACGCTCGCACCCGCGCCCGCCCAGCGCGCAAACGGCTCATAGACGCCGACAGCGCCGAGCAGCACGCCCGCCACCACATACAGCGTGAGGATGCGCGCCGGCGTCAGCCGCGTCTTGTCGATCAGCACCTGACCGATCATGCACAGCGCCGCGCCGGCGAAAAATGCCTTCAGATACTCTGCGATCATGCGTTCACCTGCGTTTCTATGGCCACGGCGTGACAGATGCCGGGGATGCTCTGCCCCTGCATGGACGCTGTGGGGGACATGAGCGCACCCGTCGCCGCAAACAGCAGCCGCCGGATCTGCCCGCCCGTCAGCAGTTTCATCAGATGCCCTGCGAGCACGGACGCGCTGCATCCGCAGCCGGAGCCGCCCGCGTGCACGTCCTGCGCCTCGAGATCGTAGATCATCAGTCCGCAGTCGTTGTACCTGCCGGTGAGATCCACGCCGTCGTCCGCAAACAGCCGCGTCACGACGGCGTGACCGATCTTGCCGAGGTCGCCGGTCACGATCAGATCATAGTCGTCCGGCGTGCGCCCGGTGTCGGCAAAGTGCGCCCTGAGCGTCTCATAGGCGGCGGGCGCCATCGCAGCGCCCATGTTGTTCGTGTCCGTAATGCCCGCGTCCACGATCGTCCCGGTCGTCGCCATGGTCACCCGCGGCCCGTCTCCGGCAGCCGCGAGGATGAGCGCACCCGCACCGGTCACCGTCCACTGAGCGGTCGGCGGACGCACGCCGCCGTATTCCAGCGGAAAGCGGTATTGCCGCTCGGCGGAGCAAAAGTGCGAGCTTGTGAGCGCGGCGGCGGTCTCGGCGCAGCCGCCGTCGATGAGCATCGCGGCCAGACTGACCGCCTCCGCCATCGTCGAGCACGCGCCGTACAGTCCGAGATACGGCGCACCGACGCCGCGCATGGCGTAGGCCGAGCCCACGCACTGGTTGAGCAGGTCGCCGGAGAGCACGTAGTCGAGCGCCTCCGGCGGCAGCGCCGCTTTGCTGCATACGCGCGCAAAGCACTGCCGCAGCATGGCGCTCTCGGCCTGCTCCCAGCTCTTTTCGCCGAAATATGTGTCCTGACTGACGCTGTCAAAGCGGCCGCACAGCGGTCCTTCGCCCTCTTTTCTGCCCACGACGCTGGCGGCGGCGCGGATCACGGGCGGGGTCGAAAACTGCACGGTCTGCCGTCCGATACGTTTGCCTTTCACGGGATCACCTTCGGCGATAGTATCCCCGGTTTTTTCGAAATGATGTGCCGCGGTCCGGATTATGTACCTTTGTATTTTCGCCGCGTCGCCATGCCGCCGCGGATGTGCCGCTCGGCCTTGTTGCGGTCGAGCAGCTGCCGCACCTGCTGATAGAGCGCGGGGTCGATCTTCTCCAGCCGCTCCGTGAGATCCTTGTGGACGGTCGATTTGGAGACACCGAACTGTTTGGCGGCGGCGCGGACGGTGGCGTTGTTGGCGAGAAGATATTCCGCGAGATCGCATGCGCGTGCTTCCATGTCCGTGTGCACTGACACCACTCCCCATATTTGCGTAATTCAGTATATGAAGCCTTGCCGGGAATATGAGGCGTCAATATGAGACGGTGACGTGCCGGTGTCGGCGGATGTGCGCAGCGCTGCCTGCGCTGCGCTGGGGCATTGCGTTTTCAGTGCGCAAAAAGTCTGCAATTTCCATGGAAAGCGGTTGCACCAATTTACGATTTGTGCTAAAATTAAACGTAATATGGACGAAATGTACATGATAGGTTTTCACGCGGCGCGCCGCCGATTTTGAGCCCTGCAGCCGGCGATTCGGTGACATATCTGAGCAGCCGCTGAAGAGAAAGATACAATTGGATGTGGAACGAATGCGCCGTTGCGCCGGGGTGCTTGACACTTGGTGCCTGTTATAACAATGCAATGATCCGACACAACGGTGCTGAGGAACGAGAGGGGGAGAACGTGAAGATAAAGCTATCTAAAAAGAGACGCATCGTCTCTGCGCTGCTTGGCTTGTGCATCGTGCTGCTGGCAGCTGGGTGTGGCAAGCAGCCTGCATCCGCGCGCGAAACACCGCCGGCCGGTCTGATGACCATTTCTACCCGCTATGGTGATCTCTGCTTTTCTGACCAGTGGGGAGAGGATCTCCACGTGGAGCAGAGCTCCAGCGGCAGCACGGAGATCGTTGCTTTTGCGGCGGATATTGACGGACAAACCTATTCGCTGTTCCAGGTGATGATCGTTGGCGATGCCGAGGATTGCGATGACTCCGATGCGGTCGGAGTGTTGACCGACCGGCAAGGCGTCCGGCGAGAAGTGTTTATTCGCATGGATCCCTTACCGGAAGGTGAACAACCGGATCGGCTGTACGCCATGCGTGATGGTGTGAACGAACTGATCGATCATTTGAAATAACACGAGGGGGAGACAGGAACAATGAAAATGCGTAAGAAATGGCTGGCGCGACTGTTGGTGTTGGTAATGCTGCTCAGCATGCTGACCCCGGCGGCCTTTGCCGTGACGGCAGAAAATGTTGGCGGTGAAATGGTGTGTGCCAGCTCTGCCGCAGACGACGGCCTGACCGATGTCATCACAGACGACACGGCGCAGGTGCAGCCGGTGCAGGAGATATCAGACTACTTGTCGTTCCTCAGTAGCCTGAAGGTGTTGGAGGGCTATGCACAGACCTATGCCCGCGAGCACGTGGGCGAAGATGCTGTGGGCCTGACCATCAACTACATTCGCTGCGGTGTGGCCAAATACACCGGCGGTACCTGGACTATGTTGGCCGGTGAGGAAAAAACGGACTTCACTGCCTATGTGGCGCAGCAGGATGCGGCCAATGGCACCAGCGCTGCCGCGCTGCGCAGCCTGCAGGAATTCACCCTGCCGAACGGGGACGAGGTTGACTTTGTGCACATGTTCGGCTGCATGGATATCACCTATCACACCATGCAGACGAATGCGTCGGCTGTTTTGACCAACAGTGACCTTGGCGGCTGGGGCGGCGACATCTGCGATCTCATTGACTATACCAAAAAGCACAGTCCCATCCAGTCCACCACTGTGGAGGAGATGGCCAATGAGCTGCGCACCGACGGGAGGCATTTGGGCTACGACGATCCGTCCGAGGATGACGATGTGCACAGCTTCGGCATGCTGGATCTATATGGTGATCTGGACGCTTATTACATCGTGCAGAACCTGTCGGGCGGCAAGACCATCAGCGCCGTCATGACCAACTATTTCAACAGCAGCCTGACGGATAAGTTCCGCGCGGACTTCCTGCTGCGCAGCCGTTTCCCCGGCGCCGGCACCAAGGAGGAACTTCGCGCCGCCGTGCTGTCCGCTTACAAGAGCAACACCGCCATTGCCGCGCTGGAAAGCAGCCGCGGACTGACGGATCTGGACGACCTGCGCACGGCCTGCTGCTATGCCTTTGCCGACTACCTGTATGCGCTGACGGGCACCATCACCGACAAGCCCAGCAACCAATACTATTCCGTGTACTCCAGCGAGACCTCCACGCTGGCGCCCGGCGTTACCCAGACGCTGCGCAGCGCCACGGCCGCAGACGGCAAGACGCTGGTGTATTACATTGCGACGGCGGACGTGACCCGCAGTGACGTGGCTATCTATGCCAACTACAAGGACAATGTGGGCACACCTTGGGGCATGGCGCGCGTGCAGGATCAGATGGATTCGGCCAAGGCGCGCCACTCCGATCCGAAGAATGAGAAGCTGTATATTCCTAACTATACGCCTGTGGTAGGTGTGAACGCCGACTTCTACAACATGACCAACGGTGCTCCCTCCGGTGCGCTGGTCATGGAGGGCGTCGAGTATCACGGCGCGGGCAGCGAGAATTTCTTCGCCATCCTCAAGGACGGCACGCCCATCATCGGCGGCTCCGCAGATTATGCAGCGCACAAAAACGACATTGCAGAGGCCGTAGGTGCCAGCATCCTGCTGGTGAAGGACGGCAAACTGGTCATCGGAGACAGCGGCGATTATTATAACAGCCGTGCCTCCCGTACCTGCGTGGGCATCACGGCGGACAACCGCGTGGTGCTGATGGTCATGGACGGCCGTCAGGAGCCCGTGTCTGCCGGCGGCAGCGCTATTGAGATCGCTCAGGTCATGCTCGACGCCGGGTGCGTTGTGGCCGTGAATCTTGACGGCGGCGGTTCTACTACATTCGTAGCCAAGGAAGAGGGCAGTGACGAACTGTCCGTCGTGAACCGTCCCTCCGACGGCTATGCCCGTTCCGTCAGTTCCTCGCTGATGGTGGTATCGACGGCCAAGCCCTCCAACGAGTTTGACCACGCCATCGTTTCGGCGGATTATGACTATCTCACCGTGGGCACGGCCCTGCCCGTTACCGTAAGCGGCGTCAGCGCCTCCGGCAACGCCGCGGAGCTGCCGGAAGGGACTGTCCTCCGGGTGACCGACAGCAGCATCGGCTCTGTCAGCGACGGTGTGTTCACTGCATCCGCTGTGGGCGATGTGCAGGTGCAGGCTGTGGCCAACGGCAAGGTGCTGGGCAGCAAGACGCTGCACGTCGTGGTGCCCACCGCGTTGAAGTTTGGCAAGGAGAGCATCAGCGCCATATACGGCGTGCCTGTGGAACTGCCGCTGACGGCGCTGTACAATGGCAACCGTGTGGCGGTGAACACGGCCGACGTGTCGCTGGGCTTCGTAGAGAACGGTCAAGCCGTTGCGGAGAGTACGGCTGGAACGATCAGCGGCCTGACCTTTACCGGCAATGAGAGCTCCGGCATCCGCTCCGTGACCATTGGCGCGGCGCTCATGAAAAATGGCCAGCCGGATCTGACCGGTGCCGTGACGATTGCCGTATACCTGTATAAGGCGGGCGAGGCGACCTTCGACTTTGATAACGTCACCGGCGGCGACCGGATGCTGGCATGGAACCGCGAGGTGTCCAATTCCAGCACCCGCGGCGACAATGTTTACTATATTGATAAGCCCGGCGTCTCAATGGACACCACGTATACCTTCGGCGTCGACATGAAGCAGATCCCCATCCCCGAGAAGCTCAAGCCCCTCATGGCACTCCTGCCCGGCGGCGACGATGAAAGCGCCACGGCGTGGGATTTCCTGCTGCAGTTGGCCGAACGCGTCAGCCAGCACACGCAGGTGAAGATCCAGCTTCAGATCCCCGCTGGGATCACCATCGACACTTCGAACATGAAGCTGGTCAACGAGTATTTTGACCTGACCTCCTGCGAGGTGGACAAGGCGACAAATACCCTGACCCTGATCTGCAATTTCAAAAAACAGACCAAGGCCATTGACCCTTCCACGGCCAACTCCCTGTGCATCCTCAGCGGCCTGAAGCTGATCCCCACAAATCGGGCTGCCTGGGAAAACGACCGCCTGACGATCGCCGTCAGCGGCAAACTCAGTTATGACATCTATCTGCGCTCCAACGCGATCTACGGCATTGCGAGCAATAAGGAAGCCCAGCAGACATACGGCATTTACCCCTACCAGAGCGATAAGTACAAGTATAACGGCTCGTGGGAGCGCGGTGCGCATTTCTACGAGGACGATCTCCGCTCCTTTACCGATACGTATGTTCTGGACAAGACCGTCAAGCAGGGCTGGGCGCAGGAGGACGGTAAGTGGTTCTACTATCAGAACAATGAGCCCCTTACCGGTATCCGAGAACTGCAGAGCCATGTTTCCGGCGAGAGTGGTAAATATTTCTACGATCTGGGCGATGACGGCGTTTCCAAGGGCAAGATCAGCGGCCTGTTTACACTCAATGGCAATCTCTACTTTGCCGAAAACGGCAAGCGCGTCAGCGGCTGGAAGGCCATTTCCCATCCCGGCGGCAGGGTGGAGAACTACTTCTTCAACACATGGAGCTATGCTGCGCTCGACGGTGAACAGACTGTCGGCGGCTACCATTACACATTCCGGGATCATATTTTGGTTCGCGGCGATCTGATCCGCAATGCCAGTGGCACGAAGTATATGTGGGCCGGCTCCTGGGCCTCGCAGCAGTGGCACACGGTTGACGGAAACCGGTACTATTTCCGGTCGAGCGGGTATGCTGCCACAGGCTTTTACGGCATGAATGTGGGCGGCAAAAATGTGATCTACGCCTTCGATAGTAACGGCGTTTGGCAAGAGCACGTTAACGGCTTCTATGACTGGCACGGCAATACCTATTGGGTAGAAAACGGCATTAAGAACATTGAGCCCGGTCTGCGCTACGTCGATGGCTACTACTACTATTTCAAGTATGAGACCGGCGGCGCCATGGTCAAAAACGGCACGTATTGGGTCGAGACTCCGAACGGCCTGATGAATCAGGGCAACTACCGGTTTGACGAACAGGGACGCATGGTGAACCCCAATCTCAAGCAGGGCACCGTGGTTTGGAAAAATGACGACGGCTCAGTGCTGAAGACCGAAAAGGTGAACTTCGGCGCTACGCCGGCCTTTGACGGCGTTCCCGTGAAGGCTTCCGATGCTCAGTATGCCTATCGTTTTGCCGGCTGGACTCCGGCGGTGACGCCTGTCATGGGGGATGCTGTTTACACCGCTGTATATGCAAAGCAGCTTCGCGCCTACACGGTCAAGTGGGTCAACTGGGACG
>OLNF01003995.1_pt1 | contig 10335 bp, 10 predicted proteins | sample 1673061 | NCBI WGS metagenome assembly OLNF01 (sample SAMEA3136751, study PRJEB25190) | human gut metagenome | reverse complement strand
CGATCTTAAACTCATCGGCCCATACATAAACCGGCTTCTCCGCCTCAAAGATCACGTTTGCCTCTTTCTGTCCGATCATGATATTCATGGTCTGGAGCACACCCCGGATCAGGGATACGATGTCAAACCTCTCCATCACAACTGCGTCTTTACCAGATTCCAGCTGATTCAGCGTAAGAAGATTTTTTACCAGCTTATTCATCTTGGAGGCTTCATCCATAATAACGTCGCAATAGAACTCTCTGCTCTCAGGGTCATCGGAAATGTTTTCTTTTAAACCTTCTGCATAGCCCTGGATCAGCGCGATCGGAGTTTTCAGCTCATGGGATACGTTATCCAGAAATTCTTTTCGCATCTTGTCGATCTTGATCTTATCCTCAATGTCCCGCTGGAGTTCATTGTTTGCGGATTTCAGTTCACTGATGGTTGTTTCAAGCTGTGAAGACATCCGGTTGAAATTATCCCCCAGAACATCGATCTCATTGCCTACTTTGCTCTCATATTTTGCCTCAAAATCAAGATCTGACATTTTTTTTGAAAGATCTGTCAGTTCGCTGATCGGGCGGGTGATCCGTTTCGTCACCAGCATGATCATAAGACCACTCACTACAATAATCGCAAGTCCAACCGCAAAATAAAACTTATTGGAAATGTTTGCGCTCTCACGAATGCTCTCAAGTGGTGTCCTTATAATAAAATAATGTTCATCATCCAGCTGTCCCCAGCATTCCACATAATCCATTCCTGCAAAACGGTCATGAGACTGCTGGATCGTATAATTGTCTCCCTGTTTCAGAGTCCGGCTCTTGTCCCCATCCTCATCCAGATCGTAGACATATCCGAACAGTTTGCTTTGAAGCATTTTTTCATTTTCGCCCCAGGAAAGCCAGCTGGTATTGCTGCTGTCAATGATAACCCAGGAAAGATTGTTTCTGGAGCAGGCTCTCTGGATCTCATCAGGGATACTCTCCGAACCTTCGGAGCTGTCACTGTTCATCATCTTGTCAATGTCTGTATTTTCCAGCGTTGTACGGAGATCAAGAAGTACATCGATTTTTTTTGTCACATAATATTTTTCAAGGAAAGCTCCGTTGATCACGGTGATAGTCAGAATGGACAAAAACAGCAGTCCGATAAAATATGCGGTGATCTGATGGCGTAGACTGTGGATTTTTTTTAGTTTTTTTTCTGGCTTTTTCATTCTCCTACCTCAAACTTGTAACCCATACCCCAGACTGTCTTGATGTACTCTCCTTTGTCGCCCATTTTACTTCTCAGTTTCTTTACATGGGTATCAATGGTTCTGGCATCACCAAAGTAATCATAATTCCATACAGAATTAAGAATTTTTTCTCTGGAAAGGGCGATTCCCTCGTTTTCCAGAAAATAAGTCAGAAGCTCAAATTCCTTGAAGCTTAAATCCATCGGTTTACCGTCCACTGTTGCCTGATGTGCTGCCTTGTCGATGACAATACCGCCTGCGGAAAGTACCTCATCCGGGTTGCTCTGTCCGGTTCTTCGAAGGATGGCTTCTACACGTGCCACCAGGATCTTTGGACTGAACGGTTTGGAAATATATTCGTCTACGCCAAGTTCAAATCCCAGAAGTTCATCACGTTCATCCCCTCTTGCTGTCAGCATAATGATGGGAACTTTGGAATTCTTACGGATCTCACGACATACTTCCCAGCCGTCCATCTTCGGCATCATCACGTCCAGGATCAGCAGTGCAATGTCTTTTTCTTTATAAAAAATATCCATGGCTTCCTCACCGTCACCGGCTTCCAGTACCTGGAAATTCTTTTTGGTAAGGAAATCTTTTACCAGTTTTCTCATTCTGCTCTCGTCATCTACTACAAGAATCTTTAATGCGTCCATTCTATCTTCCTCCGTTTCTCAAGTGCTGTTCCGGACAGTTATTTTCAGTCCGAAATGCTCTGTGTTATCCCACTTTCACAGAAAACAGATTTCTTCTCTGCTTCCCGTTCATTCTAAAGCGGATCTTCCCGTTCCGCTTTGCTATATGCTCATAATATATCACAGGTTTGTGTTGTGTGTGTGAACGTAATTTCATTTTTTAAGAAAATTTTGTGTAAAGCAAATATAAAAAAGAGAACCCTTTCACTTTCAAAAGGATTCTCCGATTTTTTCTCCCATAAGTACTCTTGTTTCCATTCCTGCCTGTGAATTTTTGAGGATATCTTCATCTGGCTTTACCGCATTTTTTTCGGTGATCAGCACAATGGTGGAACCACCGAAAGCAAAATTGCCTTTTTCCTCTCCACGTTTCACAGATGCCCTTCTTGGCCGGTTTTCGATCTTCCCCACAAAGAGAGCGCCTACTTCCATCATCAACATCGTGCGGAAATTTTCTGTTTTCAGAAGGGAATATTCCCGGCTGTTTTCTTTATAGATAGGATAGGCATCATTTGCCACAGGGTTGACTGTATGCAGAATCCCGGGGATTCTGATACGCCGGGACTCTGCTGCATTGTCCGGATAAATATATCTGTGATAATCCTGGACACAGAGACGAAGTACCCACACATAGCCACCCTGATATCTTTTCCCAAGGGAAGGGTTCCTTAAAAGTTCCTCCACTGTATATCGGGTCTGTTTGATATGAAGACAGGCTTTTTCATCCACAGGATATACACTGGCCCGGCAGTCACAGGGACTGATAAAATGCCCGGGTTCCATATCGATCCTGCGGGCACCCTCCCGGATCTTTCTCTTGAAAAAATCATTGTAGGAAATATATTTCCGCGTTTCATAATCACTCATATCCAGATGATTGAGCCGGATAAACGGTTCCACTGCTGCTGCCGAAATCCTGGAATCCAGAAGCTTTCCCACAACCGTGGAAACAGCCGGGGTAACCAGCGGCCGGATCATCATACGCCCGGCCACAGAACCGTAGATTTTTTCCAGCAAATTATTCTGAAAAGAATCTTCCTTTTTAATGTTTCCCTTTCGGTCTGCCGTCCGGATCATAAATTACCGCCTCTTTCCATGGAAAGTTTGTAGAGATAATTGAATTTCCACCATCCCTCATTATAGAAAAGAACCAGAAGGACTGCCACTGCAACTACCGCAACGATGATCACCAGCTCCCGGTTGGTTGGCTTACGGAATTTAAAATCCAGGATAAACAGAAGTCCTACTGCCAGCATTGTGATATGGAGGAGCACCACAAACCATTTATACTCCGGAAAAAGCAGGGAAACCACAAACAGAAGTGGCAGGATCACGGACATGGATGTGATGGGAAGTCCCTGATAATATTTCCGGTTTTCGGAGGTTTCATTCTGGCGTTTTTCTTCCATAACATTGAAATATGCCAGACGGATCAGGCCTGCAAGACCGTAGAACAGAAGAATGGCAATTCCGTAAATATGATACATCCAAGCTTAAATCCCAGCACAATGGGAAGGATTCCGAAACAGACAATATCCGCAAGAGAATCGATCTGGATCCCGAAGCACTTCTCTTCCTCCGTTCTGTTCTTCTTGGTTCGCGCAATCTTTCCGTCAAACATATCACACAACCCGGAAAATGCCAGACAGCACACTGCTGCTGAAATATGGTCCGTCACAGCGCAGAAGATTCCGATCATGGAAGACACTACGCTTATGTAAGTCATTATTACCGTGTAATCATAAAATCCTATCATTTGCACACCTCATTTTTCTCTTTCAATTACTTTTTTCCAATAGTCAGCTGGGCCACCACTGTAAACGCCGCACTGATCAGAAGCTCCCCATAATATCCAAGCCCTCTGCTAAGTACCATTCCCGGAAGCAGCAGTCCCCCGAACACCGGGCTGAAAATATTAAGGAACAGCGTCTCACTGATTCCCATTCCTCCCGGAAGCGGCAGCATATCCACAGATACCGAGATCACGGCCTGGAGAAAAAGAATCTCCCAGAATCCGGTGCCGTGAAGTCCAAAAGCCTGATATACAAACCAGGTCACCGCAAACAGTGCCATACGCTGGATAAAAGTGATTCCAATAACTTTAACGATCACAAAAGGATTATTCTTCAGATATGCCGCAGTATTTCGGTAAGTATCCATGGAATCTTCCAGTTTTTTCAGACGCCCATCTTTTTTCTTCACCAGATGAAGTCGTTCCAGAAGTTTCATTCCCTTTACCATGATCGCTTTTGCCAGAAGTGGATGGAACACCAGGATGGTCATAAATGTAACGCAGAAAATATTCAGTGCCAGTCCCAGGTAAAACACCGGCAGGATCCCTTCCAGATATTTATGGAGAAATCCCCTTCCGAAAATTGCGATTCCAATACCGATCACCACAAGTACCAGTTTATAGGTGATGGTTACGATCATCAGAATTACCGTTGACACCGGAATGGAAATCTTTTCTTTTTTCATGTAGTAGATCTGCATGGGCTGTCCGCCACTGGCGGACGGTGTGATACAGCTGAAAAAAAATCCCACGGAAGAGAACAGAAAACAGGTTCTCTTTTTCAGCTGGATTCCACTGGATCTCATCATGTACCAGATGATGATGGATTCTCCCCAGATAAAAAACGCTACCAGTGCAATTCCCGGAATCAGCCACCGTTTGTCAGCCCTGTGTATGGCATCCATCATGGAAGACAGATCTTCTCCGTGAAAAACGCCGTAGATGGTCAGGGCAAAAACGACCGCCAGGAATACTCCGTTAAATATGATCTTTTTTCTGCTTTTCATCTCTTGGCACCTTCTATATATCTGTTGATCTTCTTCTCAATTTTACTTCCGACCCGTTCATAAATATGCCAGATCTCCGTTTTCTGTCCCAGCATAAAACATATCTGTGCCAGGATCACGCCACCGGCCACATCCACCAGAACATGCTGCTTGGTAAAAAGGGTGGACAGAAAAACCAGAACTGCCAGCACAAAAGATACTCCTTTATACCATGCCGGAATTCTTTTCTGGTCTTTGATTCCCAGGAAACAGAACCAGCTTACCAGGCAGTGAATGGATGGAAACAGGTTATCCGCCGCATCAATGGAATAAAGCCATCCTGCCAGCAGATCCCAGAAACCGCTCCCCTCGATCACCGGTCTTGTGTTGGTGGTGGGGTATGCCAGAAATATGATCAGGCACACGCAGCGGGATATAAGATCTGCGGTAAAAAAACGGTAAACCTGTTCCTTCTCCTGCCTTGCCGCAAGAATATAATTCACTGCCCAGAATATATAACATCCGAAATAGACAATTAAAAACTGCGGCACAAACGGGAGCCGCAGGTCAAGACTACTTTCTATGTTGTGATGGTACCAACCGCCTGCAATTGCCCTTGAACCGGAATATACAAGACAGTTAAATACAAATGAAAAAACAAGGGGAAAAAGCCCGTACGCAGGTACAACCCCTGTTACATATTTCCAAAAACGTTTCATAAATTCACGCCTCATTATTTTATTGATCTCAGGAAGAAAACGTATTTTTTCCTGATGTTTTCTGTTACTCACAGTATAACAGTCGGGGCGTATGGTTTCAACTAAATATGGGAATTTTAAGAATTGTTAAGATTTCAGTTCAGCTAATTTTTCTTTTTTGTTCATACTTTTTTCAGAATGACGTCACAGAATGACCACAAAATGTGAGTATATTATTAGATGTGCAAAGGGTACTACCTTTGATAACACTTTTTTCTTTTTCATACTGCCGGGGCTACCTCCAAACAAAGCCCCGGCCTCCTTCCTTTTTATTTCCCCATTTTTTTAATTATGCCATGCAAGACGTACACTGGACGGATGTACTTCTTTTGTCATCCAGTCTACATCGTTGGTGATCCAGTCCATGATCCCCAGCTGACGTGTTTCCCATGCGATGGTCGCCTCTCTTGCTTCCGGTGTTTCTTCCACTTCCATGGTAGTGTCGATCTCATCGTATCCAAAAATATATCCGCCTGCGCTCCAGATGCTGAAGTTACTGTCCGGGCCCGGATCTATTGTATCGCCTCTCTGTGCTACAAGTCCGTCATGACGAGCCTTGTATTCTTCCTCACAGCCGTCTTTTAATTTTGTCATGAACATTCTGTGGCGGATCAGCTCTTTGTTTTCTCTCACAACACCAAAATTATGATACATCAGACGCATGTCTTTTCCAGGAGTGGAGATCCAGGTAAATGTATCCTGGATTTTTTCAGTCAGTGCTGCTTTTACTTTCTCCTCTTTTGGAGAGATCACAGCTCCGTCTGCATTTTCATAATATCCGAAGATCAGGTCTGCAGCATTCCAGATGCTGAAATTATGAATGCCGTTGCGATCCAGATATGCGGTAAGCTCCGGCCAGATTTCGCCTAAGGTCTTACGGTAATCGTTCATTTTTCCTTCTTTTACTTTCATTGCAAAAGCATGTCGTTCCATTTATGTACCCTCCTGTTTTATATGGCGTTTGCAGAAATTTCCATATGTAGTCTCATCAAAAATAACTGGTCTCTTTCTTTTCCGTACTCTGAGTTGATTTTAACACTTTTATCATACTTTTACAATTATACCACTGTATTTTGAAACATTCTCTGCACTTTTTTTCAGGCCAGATAAAACATCACCATCAAAGGCATGGTCACAATGCTGACCAGAGTTGTCATTACATTGATAGTACTGGCATAGACCGGTTCCCGGTCGTACAGCTGCGCCAGCTGTACAATCGTTGTTGCCGACGGTGTGATCACTGCCATCAGGCTGATCAGAAGAATCGTTTTTCCGTCTTTTACAAGAGATGCCAATGGCAGATATTTCAGAAGCAGCAGTACGATCAGCGGCGTCACCACCATTTTCAGGATCGTGATCAGATAGATTCTGGAATGACTGAAAATATCTTTCCATTTTACCTCTGTCATAGTCATTCCAAGCATGATCATACATACCGGTCCCAGGGTGGCTGAAATCTGGCTCATGGTATTTCCAAAGATGACAGGCAGTCGGATCTGTGTAAAGAACAAGACAATGCCAAGGATAATGGCGATCAGATTGATATTGCAGAGGATTTTTTTCCAGTTAATTCCTGCCTTCGCCTCCATCAGTGACTGTCCGTGGGTCCACATCAGGATCATCTGTACACTCAGGAAAGCGCTGGCATAGATTACCCATTCCTCTCCAAGGACTACGGTCACAAGCGGGATCACCAGGTTTCCGGAATTGGAATAAATGATGGATTCTTTTTCCACCACGCTTAATTTCAGCGGTTTGCCGATAATCTGTGTAAATACCAGCAGAAAAATATGGATCAGGACCGCTGCTGCTATTGCCAGAAGAAACCCATTCCGGATACTTCTGGAATATTCAATCTGAAACGCATTGATCATCACACATGGCATGATGATGTAAATGCAGATCACCGACAGTGTCCTGCTGCTTTTCGCATCGATCAGTCCACGTTTTACCACCGCAAACCCGCAGGCCATCATCAGAAAAAATACGATGATCTGCTGCAATAATTGTAAAGTTATCATTTTCTTTTCTCTCCTTCTGTACGCATCAGTTCTGCTCCAGCTCTTTCAGGGCCGTCTGAAGCTGCGTGTCTTCCTCATGTGTAAGTTCTGCCCAGTCTGTAATGTCTCCGGAAAGCTCTGCTTCCACATCTGGAGTGATTCCTTTTTTATTGATGTCATTGCCCTTTGGTGTAAAATATTTTGCAATGGTAATCTTTACTGCGCTGCCGTCGGTAAGCGGCTGGATGGTCTGCACTACGCCTTTTCCGTAAGTCGTTGTTCCCACGATCGTTCCAATACCGTAGTCTTTCACTGCTCCCGCAAAAATCTCTGATGCACTGGCACTGTTTCCGTTTACCAGAACTGCCAGCGGCATAGTCAGCTCATTCTTTCCGTCACAGGTTTCCTCTTCCCGTTTCCCGTTTTTGTCCTCTGTATAAACGATCAGTCCTTCCGGAAGGATCTGGCGGAGTACTCCACAGACTGCGGTAAGAAGGCCACCCGGATTGTCACGGAGATCGACTACCAGTTTTTTCATTCCCTGGTCTTTCAGATCTGCAAATGCTTTTTTATACTGGTCACTGGTCACTTCGGAAAACTCGGAAATCCGGATATATCCGGTGTCTCCGACAAGCATCTCATGAGAGACAGTCTGGATTTCCACATCTCGGATCTCTACTTTGATATTCTGAGTTTTCTCTTCATCTTCCCTTTGTATGGTCAGCGTTACGAAATCTTTATCACTGTCACGGACCATGGAAGCGATGTCGGAAGTTTCTTTTTCTGTGACATCTGTTCCATCGACCGCTTTGATCACGTCTCCGGTTTTCAGACCTGCCTGTTCTCCCGGTCCGCCTTCATAGAGCTGCACGACCTTTGCCCCTCCGCCATCCTCTTTCTGGAGAACTGCCCCGATTCCCACGTAGGAACCTTCATTGGAAGTATTCAGTTCTTTATACTGTTCTGCCGTGTAATACGTGGAGTATGGATCCTTCAGTCCGGCGAGCAGACCTGCATAAATGCCCTCCCGCAGACTGCTTTCATCCTTTTCATCCAGATATTCTGTATCGATCAGTTCTTCCAGATAATTCAGCTTCTGGACTGTTTTCACGTCTGACAGTGCATTGCCTTTGGGAAACAGCACTTTCTGATAACTGACAAAACCAGCCCCTGTCACAACAAGCGTGGCTGCCACTCCGATGGCTACGCCTTTTTTGAACTCTTTATTTTTCATATCTTTCCTTTCTTCTGCACAGCCCGGTAATATCACAGATTCTCTGTTTTCCTTATGTGCCGTCCGTTTTTTATATACTGAAAGCGGCTGCCGGTTCTCCGACAGCCGCTGTATCTCTTATAGGTATGCATCCCGCGGATACACGCAGATCCGCTCTGCTATTTGGTTACACTCTGAGATGTTTTCTTGTTGTGAAGAAACTTCCCAGAAGTCCGATTCCCACACCAAGTCCAAGTCCCATCGGGATCAGTCCTTCATAGATCTGCCAGATCGGGATAAAATCTACGATTCCTGTCAGTACATTGAATTTTGTCAGAATAAACTCAACTGCGGAATTGTAGAGGAAAAACAGACACACCAACGGGATTGCCGCACCAATCACACCCAGAAGGATTCCTTCCAGAAGGAATGGAAGCCGTACAAAAGCATCGGTAGCTCCTATGTATTTCATAATTCCGATTTCTTCCTTACGAACAGAAATACCCATAGATACAGTATTGCTGATCAGGAATATGGAAATCACCAGAAGGATCCCGATCACCGCAATGGAAATATAGGAAACCAGTTTGTTGATAGATCCAAGTGTCTTGGATGCCTGCTCAGACTGATTTACCTTGCGGACATGATCCAGACTCTGGATATAATTTACCAGCTCTGTCTGTTTGGTGATATCATTAAGATATACCTGATAGTTGGAAGAATTGGCCAGAGGATTGTCATCCTTGAATCCATCTGCTGCATCTTCATCTCCAAAATATTTCTGTTTATAATCCTCCCACGCCTGGTCTGCAGACTGATAATCCATTCTGGCAACTTCCGGTCTGGCCTGAATGGCAGCGCCGACCGCCTGGATCTCTTCCTCTGTAGTTCCCTCATCAAAGAATACCGTAATTGGCACTTCTTCTTCTACTTTATGTGCTATGGAATTTACGTTGTTAACAATGGAATAGAAAATTCCTACCAGAAAGATGCATGCAGCCATTGTAATGATACATGCCAGGGAAAACATCCAGTTTCTTTTTATATTCTTAAATCCCTGCTTCAGGGTATACCAGATCGTACTAGGCCTCATGATATCCTCCCTCTTTCTCATCGCTGATGATCTTTCCGTTGTGCATGGTGACTACTCGTTTACGCATGGCATTGACGATGTCTTTGTTATGGGTGACTACCAGAACGGTGGTTCCTCTGTCATTGATCTGCTCCATCAGAGCCATGATCTCCTCGGAAGTCTTCGGATCCAGGTTTCCGGTTGGCTCATCTGCCAGAAGGATGTCCGGGCGGTTTACCAGTGCTCTGGCAAGGGCAACTCTCTGCTGCTCACCACCGGAAAGTTCATCCGGATATGCCTTATATTTCCCTGCAAGACCTACTTCCTGGAGAACCTCCGGAACACGTTTACGGATCACGCGGGTCGGTCTTCCGATAACACGCTGTGCAAATGCTACGTTCTCATATACATTACGGTCTTTTAACAGGCGGAAATCCTGAAATACTACGCCAAGCTTTCTGCGATATTTGGCCACACGTCTGTGTTTCATCTTCTCCAGACGTTCTCCGCTGACTGTAATGGTTCCATTGGTAGAATCCAGCTCTTTCATCAGAAGCTTGATCAGTGTGGATTTACCGGAACCACTGCTTCCTACTA
>OLNF01003993.1_pt1 | contig 10341 bp, 4 predicted proteins | sample 1673061 | NCBI WGS metagenome assembly OLNF01 (sample SAMEA3136751, study PRJEB25190) | human gut metagenome | reverse complement strand
AAGCCTGTTTCCTTCATACATTGTGTAAAGGCAACCTCTGCCTTAACACCTTCAGCATTTGCTTCTTCATAGAAGATTTGTGCAAACTGCTCAATTGTACTAGCTCCACCCTTGGCAAGACTTCCATCATATTTACCTTCATATTTTGCCTTGAATGTATCATATCCACTCGCATTCGCCTTATAATAACGAACCATTTGAGCTACATTTGTCTGACTTGTACCCATGATCTTTGTCAAACTTACTTGTACATCCTTACTAATATATTCAAAGACCCACTTTTGAGCAGCTGAATTATTTGAAGTATACAATTGAATGTTTGAACCATTCGAAATCTTTCCACCACTCACATCAATCACAAGTTTAGAATTTAAACCAGATACAAGTTTAATATTTTGATTACTATCAAAGGCAATGATCCACTTTTGATTATATCCATTCGATTGACTTTGTTGATTTACATTCGCATTATTACTACTACCTGTTGCTGTTAAATACATACCTGAATTCACATTTTTAAAAGATACATATCCTTTAGAATCATGTGAAACCAACCATTTCTGTGCATCTGTTTTGTTCAAAGCATATAATTGAACATTGGCTCCAGAATATGCACTAGCACTTGCTACATCTAAGACAAACTTCACATCACGATTTTTAATGTAGTAAACACCATCCTCCATCATGTTCTTATTTTGTGTAGCCATTTCATCCAAACGTTCACGCTCTGTTACATACTTATCAAATGACCATTGTTGAGCAGTACTACCATTTCCTTGATAAAGCTGAATATTTTGACTATTAACAACCTTTCCACCATTCAAATCCAATACATAATTTGAATCTAAAGCCGAAATGATTGTATAACCTAAATTACTCTTTTTAACAATCCACTTTTGAGCACGTGATCCATTTGAAGCATATTGCTGAATATTTTTTCCATTAATAGCTTTACCATCACTTACATCAATAACCTTCCCTGAATTCACATTTGTAAAAGTTACATATCCTTGAGAGTCATGTGTTACTTTAAATGCTTGTGCAGAAGTTCCATTACTTAAATACAATTGTACATTAGCTCCATTATTTTTTGAACCAGACGCAATATCTAATACATAATTTGTATTTTGTGAATTACTGATTTTATAAACACCATCATTAATCGCATTTTTATTTTCAACAGCCAAATTATCCAATTTTTCTTGTTTAGTCATATGTTTAGTAAAATTCCACTTTTGAGCATTTGAATCATTCGAAGAATAAATTTGAATATTTTGACCATTTTTTACTTTTCCAGAACTTAAATCCAACACAAAATTTGAATCTAGAGCTGAAACAATTATATATCCATTACCAGACTTTTTAATAATCCACTTCTGAGCTCTTGTTCCATTTGAAGTATATTGCTGAACATTTTTTCCATTAATAGCTTTACCATCACTTACATCTAAAACTTTACCTGAATTCACATTTGTGAAAGTTACATATCCTTGAGAGTCATGTGTTACTTTAAATGCTTGTGCATCCGTTTCATTTTGTATATATAGTTGAATGTTAGCTAAATTTGATTTTGAAGCATCCTTTACATCCAATCCAAAAGAAGAGTTCAACGCTGTGGTAATCACATACACACCATCCGCAATTGTATTCTTATTTGAATTTGCCAAAACATCCAATTTCTCATATTTAGAAACAAATTTTTCAATATTCCAATTTTGTGCATCCGAACCATTTCCACTATATAACTGAATATTTGTACCATTATTAGCTTTACCACCATTCACATCCAATACATAATTTGAATCTAAAGCTGAAATAATCATATATCCATGGTTTGATTTTTTTACAACCCATTTTTGAGCACGAGTTCCATTCGACTCATACTGTTGAATATTTTTTTTATTTGTAGCCTTACCATCACTTACATCTAAAACTTTACCAGATTTGGCATTTGTGAAAGTGATATACCCTTGTGCATCATGACTCACAATAAATGCCTGTTGATCCGTTTCGTTGTCATATGTAGAAAGTTCAATATTAGCACTATTATTCAATGAACCATTCTTAACATCTAAAACATATTTAGAATTCAACATTGAAGAAATTACATATTTACCATCTGGAATCAGATTTTTATTTTCACTCGCAATTTGATCTAAGTATGCATTTTTTAAACTTAATCCAAGCGCACTTACAATACCCTTCGCATCCGCTACACCTAATTGTTGCAGTTTTGCATCTGAACTTAAATACTTATTATATTCATCTGGATTGTTTAAGAAACAATGCTCAATAATCAATCCAGAAATATTTTGTTCTTTCGCATAGCGAATAATACCATAGTAATCTCTATCACTACTATTTGGATTGGATGAAGTAGAACCATCCATATAGTTTCTGATTTTAATGCCACGATCATATAACCCTAAGGCAACCAATTGACTTTGGATAGCTTTAGCCATAGCTTGTCCATTACTTGATAAACTCGCATTCCCACTTGTATTTGGAAAATACACTTCAGCACCATGAGCCGAGGTATTCGCTGCTGAATTTAAGTGAATACTGATAATGTAAGAAGCCCCTGCCTTTTTAGCCGTCATAACACGTTCAATCAAATCTTGTGCAGCATTTTCACTTGGTCTTGTGTCCGTTGTTCTTGTCATTACAACATTCACATCATATTTCTCTAATTCTTCTTTACAATAATTGGCAATCTTTAATGTTAAGGTAGACTCTTTTTGACCAAAGGCATTCGCACCTGAATCACTACCACCATGTCCAGGGTCCAAACAAATTGTCATACCACCAGTTGCAGCTCTAGAAAATTCATCAATTGACATAATCGAAGCTTCACTTACCATGCCATTTGCGATTTCTTCTTCCGCTTTATTTACATCCGTTACTTGAATCACACCCTCTTGTTCTTGAGAATCTTGAGTCAAATCCGGTAGTGTTTCATCATAGCCAACATATTCTTGATCCACACCAAATTTAATATCCATCTCTAAATCACTAAAATTCAAATAATACGTTTGCCCATTATATACATAATGAAGCGAAGTTACTTGATATTCACCCTTATTACTAAAGACATTGGAAAACTTAACTAAATTACCAACTTGTTCCAAGCTTTCTAAATCAAAAGTTGTACCATCCTCTTTTTGAATGGTAATCCTAAAATTCGAATACCCCTCTGTATTATTTAATGAAAGAACAAAGTTTTCTGTTTCCTGAGACGATACTACTGGACTATCCACCAAGAAATATTCCATCATATTTGAATCACCCATTTGTTCTTCTACATTTGTATTTCCTTCAACAATTTCGTTTTCATCTGAAGTTGTTTCATCTACTGCATTCGTTTCATCTGCTGTATTTGTATCTTCCGTTTCAATGTCATCTGTTGTCGTTTCATCCACTGTATTTGTTTCTTCTTGTGTAATTTCATCTTCTGCAAATACAGTATATGTATTTGACAAAGTAGAAACAGACATAAATAAACTTAATACTAAAGCTAAAACTGGTTTTAATCTTTTATGCATTGTCTACCCCTCTTTTCAATACTTTTTATTTTAAAGGAATCTAAAAACATTTTCAATATAACTCAAAAAATAACCAAGCGAATAAAACGCTTGGTTAATGACTATACTCTAGTTAATTTGAATTTTTGGGCATTCGTACCATTACTTTGATACAATTGAATATTTTGTGTATTCACAATCTTTCCATTACTAATATCCAATACATAGTTATAATCTAATGCAGATACAAAAGTAAGAGTTCCATCCGTATTTTTCTTCGTAATCCATTTTTGTGCATATGTATCATTTACATCATACTGTTGAATATTCGAACCATTTTCCGCTTTTCCATCAGTAACATCTAACGCTTTATTTGAACCCACATTCACAAATGTAATATAACCTATAGAATCCTTTTTCAATATCCACTTTTGAGCATTTGTCGCATTCGTACTATATAGCCAAACATTAGCGCCTCGATTTGTAGAACCATATTTAACATCCAAACTATAATTTGGATTGGATGCCGTTGAAATCATATATGTACCCTCTTCGATTTTTGCATTATATTGTTTTGCCATTTTATCCATTTTTTGGCGAATAGATTCATAAGTTTGGAAATACCAACGCTGTGCGCTTGTTCCATTTTCTTTATACAATTGGATATTGGCCATATTTTTTACTTGTCCATTGCTTAAATCTAAAACAAAATTATCATTCAATGCAGATACGATTTTAAATCCATCGCCATCTTTTATAACGATCCATTTCTGTGCATACGTATTATTCGAGTCATATTGACTAATATTCTGTTCATTTTGTGAATATCCATTTTTTACATCGATAGCTTTACCTGATCCAACATTTATAAATGTTACATACCCTTTAGAATCATGATTTACTTTCCAGCCTTGAGCTACAGTACCATTGTTTTTGTATAATTGAATATTTCCAAAGTTTGCCTTTGATCCACCATTTACGTCCAATACAAACGTAAAATTTAAAGAAGAATTGATTGTATAGATACCATCAGAAAGATTATTTCTATTATTAACAGCCAAATCATCCAATTCTTCTCTAGTCTTTCCAATCTTCAATAATTTCCATGCCTGTGCTGCACTACCATTTCCTGTATACATCTGAATTTTATTTTTATTATTTAATTTAGCTCCATTCAAATCCACCACAAAACGTGAATCCCATGCAGAAGATATGACCCAATATCCATTACTGTTTCGTGCAATGATAAATTGGCATGACTTACTAGATGCATTCACACCTTGTACCAACCGATTTCCATCTCGCATAGAATTCCAGTCAGCTTGAACACCTAAATATAATCTTGAACCAATATTTTGAATTGTATAATACCCATTTTGGTTTTTACGAATATTATACTGTTGTGCTACACTACCATTCCAATCGTATAATTGAACGTATGCACCACTATTTAGAGAACCATTCTGAATATCTAATACTTTATTATTATTCATGGATGAAATAATTTCGTAAGTACCATTTGTCATTTCATCTTTTATAATATCAAATGTCAACGTTAATTTACCCGTAAACATGTTTACACCAATAATTGTTACGGTTCCTTTTCCAATATTTACATTATTTGAGTAAATAACTTTATAATCACGCCCCTGAACCAAACCTGTGTTTTTGATTGAAAGATTCACTTCAGGCTCTACTTTATTTCCTGTATAATATACATTTCCTACATGTCCCGTACCTTTAGATACATCCAAATATAAAGTCGTATCCACATAGTTACCTAATGAAAAGAATGGACCACCATCAATTTTATCTAATCCAAAACTAGAAGGATGACTAAAGATTTCACTAATATGTACACGACCATTACGTGTACTTGTATAAGGATCATAAACTGTAGTATATCCTTGTGCATCCAATCCAAATAATAAGATCTCATGTGAAATACCAGGCCAAGGACAGAATCTTCCACCCTCAACTGTAGCTGCGATCATATTTCCTTTCATTAACTCATTTTTAGCAGATTGCACATTTATATTGTTCTTATATGTCAAACCAAATTTATTTGAAATAAGTTTCCAAGTATCTCCACCTGCACCAATCTCACGCACATTATAGATACCTGCATTATATAATATATTCCCCATATCAATAGGTGTATAATTTGTTCCCTTAAGTGTATTGACAATCATGGCAGCCGTTGTGGGAACACACCCACTACTCGCAAACGTATAATTTCCATAGACTGACCAAGCCCAACGATTATCTCTTTGACAATAGTAAGAAACACCATTCCAACTTGCCTTAGTAATTAACCCATTATTATCTGTGTTATATGTTACCTTATCAATTTGGAAAGTCCCCTGTAATCTTTTACCAAAATTATCATAGTACTTAGCACTACTTCCCACATTCACAAAACCAACTGATAAAGTACCATCATTTCTAAAGTTGTACCAATTTCCATTCACTTGTTTTTCGCCAAAACTTGGAACTCCATTTTCAAAATAATAGATTTTACCATCCACATGCGTCATTCCATTAAATTCCATACCATTTTCAAGATAATAATGTACTTTACCATCCTCTTTCTTCAAAGAATAAAGAACGTTACCCGTACTTTCATCATAGTGCATCTGCATATTTGATTGTAAGACACCTGATTCATTGAAATAATAAGCATCTGTACCAATCGTTTTAAAACCAGTTACCTTATTGCCATTCTCATCAAAATAATATTTCTGCCCATCAATATCCTCAAAGCTATTTGTGACATAGACACCATCTTTGACAAACATTGTATAATCCGTGTTCCAACCATCTAATAACTTCGTATTAGTATCAATACTATCTGTTGTGATTGAATCCTTTTCATCTGTTGAAACAGAAACATCCGGATTTACAACACTATCAATCATATCCACTAAGTGATCCGATTCTTGTGTATTTGTCGTTTCTTTAATTGGCTCAACATTATTTTCTTCAGCATGAACAATTGTATCCGCAAAATTGTAGCTTACAACTGACGCAAGAACCGCAAAACCAACCTTAACAATATCTCTTCTATTCATAATTATTTAACCCTCGCATATATCTATTTTAATACTTGAAATTAAGCATGACAATTAACGAATGTTAAAATTCAAACAAAAAAACATTCAAATCTAGTGTAACTTGAATGTTTTGAACATCTAAAACTAGATAGGGATAAATCAACCTTTAAAAGTCATAGGGATTTCAACCCTACAATTTTTAAAGTCAACTTTTAGCCGACCCTATATAATTGTGGATTACCATTTTTTATCAACAACGTTATATTAAGCTATTTTTACCTAAAATTCAATTTCTTCTAAATATCTCTTTAAAGCATCCTGCCAAGTAGGTAAAGGTTTAAAACCATTTTCTACTAGTTTTGATTTATCCAAACGAGAATTAAAAGGACGAGCTGCCTTAGATAAACCATACTCTTTCGTTGTTACTGGAATTACTTTATTTGTATAACCTGCTTGTTTAAAAATTTCACACGCAAAATCATACCAACTAATATAGCCACCCTCATTTGTCGCATGATAGTAACCATATTTATCCGTTTCGATCATGTCAACTAATAAACGTGCTAAATCATAAGTATAAGTTGGTGTACCAATTTGATCATTTACGACTTTTAATGTATCAAATTTCTTTCCTACATTTAACATGGTCTTAATAAAGTTATTTCCATTCTTTCCAAATACCCACGCAATACGAACAATGAAATACTTAGATAAAGTATTTGAAACAGCTAGTTCTCCACCAAGTTTCGTTTCACCATATACATTCAATGGTTTGTAATCCTTACAATCAGGTTGCCAAGGCGTTGTTCCTTGACCATCAAATACATAATCCGTAGAAATATAGACCATTTTCGCATCTACTTCTTTACAAGCATCCGCAATATTTTGTGTACCATCCACATTAATCGCTTTTACTTTTTCTTGTTTATCTTCATCTTCGGCTAATTCAACTGCCGTCCATGCCGCACAATGCACAACAACATCTGGCTTTATAGACTTGATTGTATTCATTACAGCACTTTTGTCAGTGATATCTAAAGATACATATTCAGCCGTTGTTACATATGTACCATCTTGAATTCCACTATAGCTTTCAGCTAAGTCTGTACCTACTCCAGTATATCCTCTTAAAGCCAATTCATTCATGACATCATGACCTAATTGACCTGCAACACCTGTCACAAAAATTTTCATTCTAATTCACCCTCAAACTCTTTCAATAATTGAATCCATCTTTTATATGCATTCTCTTTACTAAACTCATCAAAATTATTTAGTGCACTTTTCGACACAGTTATTAAAGACTCTTCATCTAGTAAAAGGTCTTTTGTACGTTTCACAAATGCATCTACAGAATTTTCTACAAAGCCATCTACTTTATCATGAATCACTTCAAACACGCCATCTCCCCAGTTTGTGGAGATTGTGGGAACACCTTTAGCCTTAGCCTCTATAATTGTCATGCTCATCCCTTCAAAATCAGAAGTAAGCCATAATAAAGAATAATCATCGAAAATATTTTTATCATTACAGAAGCCACACAAATGAACATTCTCACTTAAACCGTTTTCTTCAATTAATTTCGCAATATCATCAACTAAAATGCCTGTACCATACATATCCAAAGTAAAATCCGAAATCTGTTGTTTTAATAATTTAGCGCACTCAATCATTTTAGGAAGATTCTTTTCCTTCACAAATCGGCCCATATAAATAATTTTATGTTTTCTTTTCTCTTTTCCGATACTAATCGTATTGTCAAATAAATCTCCATCCACAAAATTATAAGAAAATGTTGAGTTAAAATATCTGCTTCCCTTTTCCATATCTGATTTCGTTCTAAATACAGTTATATAAGGCTTTGACATCAACTTACTTTGTAGCGACCCCAAGAAATTATCTCCCCAAAAATATTCAAATTTCGTATGTATTTCTTGAATAAACTTAATATTTTTAGGAATATACATAGAAGCAGCTGGACTTGATGAAATCACAATATCTTGATTTGAAACAATTTTATTGATTTTTTTCTTTGCGAATGGAATAAAAGCTAAATATCGAACCAAATTAAAAATCTCTTTTAATACAATGTGAAATCTATATTTCTTGAATGCCTGTACCAATACTTTTAACTCAGGAAAAAAATCAGTCTTCGCTAGATAATGCACGTTTACATTTTTCAACTGATCATGATTTTCATCCTCTGCATTCATAACACTAATAATTTCAATATCATAATCATTCTGAAGTAAATCATATAAGGATACATATGCAGAAACAAGACCTCCCGCTTCAGTTGAATGAAAACGATCAAAAACAATATAAATGTTCTTCATCTTAACCCCTATCTAATATCTTACTGATTACTTTTTTATCTTTATTCATATCAAATTTACGTGCAAACATATATTGTCCATTCATAAAATTATCCATATCATCAACACCTAGTGTTTTAGGACTTGCATTCAACCCTTCAAAGACAATGTATCTTGAATTATATTTCAAAACATTATCCTTATACTTTGAATTCATCAAGAGTACTTGAAAGAAATGTTCATCTGGACATGCTGTATATTCAAATTTAGAACAGTAATCATTTTCATGGATGTACGACAAGATATAATTCATACATTCATAAGTAATACTAAACCATTGAGATCCTTTATACAATTCAAATCCTTTAAAATTATTTCTATGAACAAAAGGCATTTGAATCAAACGAAGAGCGATATCTGTTAATCGATATAATTTCTTGCGATTATTTGGATTTTCTCTAAAAAAAGAATATTGAGTCAATCTCCATTTATAGCTATCAATATTATGCACTTCTACAAATTGTTGATCTGTACCTTTATTTTCAATATACGCATCCATTTGTGCATGCGACATCAAAGGTAAATCCTGCCCACTAATAAAATGAATATAATCATATGTCCTTTTAGTTGATTCCACCAATTCAAATAATTTAATAGTTGCTTGAACTTGACTAAAACCAGACCAGTTTACACTCACTCTATCTTCAACCAAGAAAACATTAGAGTCATTTTTATAAATTTCTTTTAATTGTTTAAATAAAGCATCTTGTTTTTTATCAACATGAATATAAACGTCTCCAAATTGAAGAGCAGTTACTAAGACTTGTAACTGCTCCAAATTGGTATGCACGCTCATTATAAAAGCATGTTTTAACATAAAGATTATTCCTTAGCTCTTCCTTTTTCTACATACATCTTTTCAAAATAGTTTTGGTATTCACCACTAATGATGTTTTCCCACCATTCCTTGTTGTCTAAATACCATTGGATTGTCATTGGAATACCTGTATCAAATGTATATTTTGGTTTCCATCCAAGTTCTGTTTCCAACTTAGTTGGATCAATCGCATAACGCATATCATGACCTTTACGATCTGTTACATACGTAATTAAGCTTTCTGGTTTGTTTAATGCGTGTAATACAGTCTTTACAACTTCTAAGTTTGTTCTTTCGTTGTGACCACCTACATTATAAACTTCACCAACACGGCCCTTACGAACAATTAAATCAATAGCTACACAGTGATCATATACATGTAACCAGTCACGAACATTTTCACCCGTTCCATATACTGGGATTGTTTCATCATTTAAGGCACGAGAAATAATTAATGGAATTAATTTTTCTGGGAAATGATAAGGACCATAGTTATTTGAACAACGACTAATCGTTACTGGTAGACCATAAGTTCTGTGGTATGCCAACACAAATAAGTCGGCACTTGCCTTTGC
>OLNF01003983.1_pt1 | contig 10364 bp, 10 predicted proteins | sample 1673061 | NCBI WGS metagenome assembly OLNF01 (sample SAMEA3136751, study PRJEB25190) | human gut metagenome | reverse complement strand
TACTCGTTTCGTTCTATCTCTTTTTCTTTTCAAAACAGATTACGGGAAATGCCGAAGGCGGAGAGCGCCGCGAGCAGCGCGTACATCAGCGCGAGCGGACGGAATTTTTCGCCCAGCGAGCCGATATAATACATCGGCCCGCCCGAATACCCTGCGCCGTCGCGCCTGCGCGTCGCGACCGACAGGCTGATTTCCGCAAACTTCACGGCCATCCCCAGCAGCGCCGCCGCCCACATCCAGAACACCGCGCCCGGCCCGCCCATGGCTATGGCCTGCGCCGTGCCGACGATGTTGCCGGTGCCGAGGGTGGATGCCAGCGCCGTGGACGCCGCCTGCATGGGGCTTACGCCGTCGCCGCGGCCGCCTTTGGTGAGCTGGCGCAGCGAGGCGGGGAACAGCCGCAGCTGCAGAAACCGGCTGCACAGACTGAGCAGCAGCCCGCACAGCAGCACACAGGGCAGGAATATCCCAGTCCAGACAAGGTCATTGAGTTTATCAAGAATTAATAAAAGCATAACTTAAAAATTATGAAGATTTTCAAAAAGGACTTTATTTTTCGGTTACAATATGGTAACATGTATGATGCGTGACAGAGCCATAAAAATTTATATGGAACAAAATCGTAAAAAATGAGTCTTAATATATGAAGGATCAGGAAAGGATGATGTTGTTATGAAGAAATTCAGAAGAATAACCACACTGCTGCTGGCCGTCATGCTGATAGCGGCGATGTGTGTCCCCGCGTACGCGGATAACGGGATGACTCGCGCGGTCATCGGCGCGGACCTCAACGAGGATCAGGTCGCGGCGGTGTATCAGGCCTTCGGCGTGGAGCGCGGCAGCTGCATCGAGATGAAGGTCACGAACGCCGAGGAGCGCCAGTACCTTGAGGGCTATGTTGACAGCTCCCTCATCGGCACACGCTCCATCTCCAGCGTCTATGTCCAGCTTCTCAGCGACGGCAGCGGCATGGACGTCACCACCAGCAATATCACATGGTGCACCCCCGAGATGTACATAAGCGCGCTGGCCACCGCCGGCATCACCGACGCGAAGGTCGTCGTCGCGGCTCCGTTCGAGGTCAGCGGCACCGCCGCCCTGACGGGCATATACAAGGCCTATGAGGATATGACCGGCAAGAAGCTCGACAGTATTGCGAAGCTCGTCAGCACGCAACATCAGGCCATATTGCAGCAGCCAGTGCTTCTGGCTCCAGCTTTCCTGCAGGGAGCTCGGGGTCTGGGTGGTGGTGCCGTCCAGATTCATCACCGTGCCCCGGGTATTGGCGCGGTCGGCCACCTGCAGCTGGCGGTTCAGCAGCTGGAAATAAAGCGGCTGTTCCAGACCGTAGAGATTCATCATCACCGGCGAGATATCGTAAGCGGCAATGGTGCCCAGATCCACGGGCTTGTCGGTGTAGTTCGACCACATCAACAGGGTGGTCTGGTGCAGGCGCGGGTCCGCACTGGAATCGCTGGCATAGCCGCTGCTGGTAAAGACATCATAATTGGAATCAATGGGGTTGTAATGGTCGCCCCAGAACACCAGGATCACCGGCTCGTCCACCTGCGAGAAGTATTGGGTCAGCTTGCCCAGCATGGCATCGGCATCCCGGATGCCGGTCGCAAAATCTTCCAGTGCGCCGATGGTGCTGGCCTTGAGGCCCGCCGGGTGCTCTGTCACCTTCACCCGCACATCGTCCGGGTAGTTGTCTTTATTATAATTGGTATGGTTCTGCATCGTGACCGCGTGCAGAAAAACCGGTGCATCCGAGGATGCTTTCATCTTCTCGTACTGCTGGATGATCTGGTCCGCCATGGAGTCATCCGTGACCAGACCGCTGGTCCAGTAGTGCCTGCGCACCTTGTTGACATGGGTCATCTGTTCCAGGCTCAGAAAGGTGTCAAAGCCCAGGTTGGGGTATGCCGTGTCCCGGCTCCAATACTTGGCCCAGAAGCAATGAACTGCCGCCGTCTGATATCCCTGCGTCAGCTTGAGGTAATTGGGCAGCGAAAACATGGGCTTGGTCACATGCTGCTGGTAGGGCTTGCTGCCGTTGGGCAGAAAGGAAGCCGAATAGCCGGTCAGCGCTTCAAACTCCACATCGCAGGTTCCGCCGCCGAAACTGGGGCTGTACGCCCGGCCAGAAGCACTGGTCTGCTGCAGGGCGTGGAGGTTGGCAGAGACATCGGTATCAAACTGGAAACCGTACTGCTCCAGCTCCGACACGTCCCAGTAGGACTCGTCCATCACATAGATGATGGTGGGCTTTTTCACGGTCTCGTCCGCAGAGGTGGTGGCACCGTAAGATCCCGGGTAGAGCGGAGCGGTGGAATATTTCTGTGCAGCTTCGGTATCATCCAGGATCTCGTTGACAGCCTCCTCTGAATACCCCTCCGGCTTGGAGATCTCCAGATTGGTCAGATTGGTCAGAAAGCTGGTGATGACACCATAATAGCGGTAGTAGCGATCCTGCATCCAGGCATCCGGCACAATGCCAATGGCCTGTGTCACGGCAGGCTGCAGGAACACGCCAAAGAGCAGGCCGCAGGTAGCTGCCGCACTGGCAAGAAAGCCTGCCACCCGGGGCTTCCAGTTCAGCTTCTGCCGCCCTCTATAAAGGAAGAAAGACACCACGACCAGCAGCACGATAATAACAATGGATACCACCATGCTGGTCTGGATGTGGATACCGGCCGCAGCTGCCACGCCTGCAGCCTCTGACACCTGCATCAGATCCCAGGGCAGGAAGGGCTCGCCGCGCAGCTGCAGTGTGTAGAAATTGACTGCCGCCGGGGCACAGCCCAGCACTGCCGCCAGCAGGGTCGCCAACGGTGCAAACCGGGTCAGCCAGTCCACTGCCAGCCAGCTGAGGAATAGCATGGCCCACGCCAGCAAATAGGCTTCGGCATGGGGGAAAATGTATTGGGTAAAGGTTTCCCCTGTCAGGCTGCCGCGGGCGATCCACTCCGTCAGGAACAGGATGCCCAGCGTTGCCAGCGGCGGGAAGAGCAGCCGCAGCCCATGCAGGGAAAGCGGCGTATGTTTTTTTGCGTTCATAGAGAGAAGTTCCTTTCACTTCCGGAAATCAGATTTCAAGCCGGAGCGGCAAGGCTCTGCCGCTCACGGTTCTCTATTATAATCCGATTTTTTGTAAAATCAAACCCTGATGCAGGAAAAATTCACGAAAAATTTCAGCCGTCCAGCCAGTGCCGCAGTTTTTGCCAGAAACCCTGCTTTTTGGCTTCCGGCTCCGGCAGCTCCGTGCGGACCAGGATCGCGTCCACTCCCAGTGTTTCGATGTCCGTCCAGGGGATGACCAGAGTCTCGTCCCGGCCCAGCAGCCCAAACAGATGAGGCTGCCCGAGCAGCAGCAGGCTTTTGACCTGCGCCGTTGCCGGATCGAGCTCCAGATCATCGGCGCGGCCAAGGCAGGCCCCGTTGCTCAGCTGAACGATCTCCTTTGTGCACAGCTCCCGGAATTTCATCGTGCTCCCCTCCCCGCAGTTTGCCTGTTTCATCCTATGCAGCAGCACAGTGCTTGATGCAGGGCGGGCAGTTGTGCTATACTGTGGGCAGAATCTTTCTGGCAGAAACATCCATACAGAATTGAGGAAACAGCGATGTATAAAAATATCATCTTTGATCTGGGCGGTGTCATGGTGGATTTCGACCCCAAGACCTACCTGGTAGACCGCTTCTGCAATGCCGAGGTAGAGGAGCAGGTCTCCCAGCTGACTTTTGAAAGCGAGGAGTGGAAGCTGCTGGATGCAGGGCTTATCACCCGCTCCGAGGCCAACCTGCGGATGCTGGCCCGCGCAAAGGAATATGGCCGCGCGTTTGAGGTGCAGGGCGTGCTGGACGATTGGATGCATATCCTCCGCCCCCGCCGCCGGATGCAGGAGCTGGTGCGGAAGCTCAAGAGCCGTGGCTACTGCGTCTATTACCTGAGCAATATCCCCGAGGATGTGCTGGATTTTCTGACCGAGCGCGACCTCAAGGGCCTGTTCGACGGCGGCGTGGCCTCCTGCGAGGTGCACATCAACAAGCCTGACCCGCGCATCTATAAGGCCCTGCTGGACAAATACCAGCTCAAGGCCGGGGAAAGTGTTTTCATTGATGACCGGCTGGAGAATGTGCAGGCCGCCTTCCGTCTGGGCTTTGCAGGCATCCAGATGAAGGACAGCGTCGGCACACTGGTGCGCAGCCTTGCTACCTGCAGTGTGGCAATCCACTGAACAGCACACAAAAACTCCCCGCTCAATGCCCTGTTTGGGGCGCTGGGCGGGGAGTTTTCTGCCATTACGAATTATTTCTTTTCGTAATTCTGGCAGAAGTGCGGGGTCTCCACCTGCTGGGTGGTGCAGGAGCAGTGCTCTGTCACTTTGATCTTGGGCAGATCACACTTGCAGTTCTGCACATTGTGGCGGCACTCGCAGACATCGCAGGTCACACCTGTGTTTTCCATTTCTATCGCCTCCTTGGCTCTAGGTTGCCCCGGCTTCAGGCGATTATACATGGCTGCTTATTTTCCTGCGTTTGCTTCACGCCTTGCCTTCATTGTCACGATCACATGCTTGATGGAGAGAACGGGATGCACCGGCAGCATTCTGGGCCCGGCCCAGCGCATGACAGTGCGGATCTTTTCCCGCATCTCCGGCTGATAGCAATGCACCTTGCAGGCCGAGCAAAAGGTCTTGGTCTCCATAAAGGGGCAGTGCTCAATGCGGGCCAGCGCATAATCATGCAGCTGCTGGCATTCCGGGCAGAGACTGCCTCTGAGGGTGTGATGCTGCTTGCGGCAGTAGAGCGCGATCATCTCACTGACAAGCATTTTTTCGTCGGAACGCTTCTTTGCCAGGTCTTCCGGGGTGGTTTTGGACATTGGGACTGTTCCTCCTGCATTTTTTCCTTGCGGGCCATCCGCAGAGCCGCGCAACGCACCGCGTGATGCAAAACTGCGAAACAGGCCGTAATTCCAACAGCAACAGCCATTTCCATACACACCACCTTTCCTAAAAAGCAAAGCAGCAGGAGACCGGGTTCAGCCCCTGTTGTTCCCCTGCTGCTCTCAGGTTCGTTTGTCCGGCAAATGGGCTGCTGCGCAACCTCTAGAGGCTAACACAGCAAACCCCATTTGTCAAATTTTGCAATGTGCCTCTAATCCGGTCACCATGCTGCCAGGTCTGCACCCAGCTTGCGGCAGGCAGCCTGAACATCCTCATCCGGTGCCTCGTTGCAGATCAGACCCTCACCGTTGAGCACCTGTGCGCCATCACCCTGTGCACGCTCGACCCAGTCGCGCATCCACTGGCCGTCGCCCCAGCCATAAGAGCCGAACAGAGCGATCTTCTTGCCGTTCAGGGAACCCTCCAGATCGGAGAACATCGGCTCAAACTCGCTCTCTTCCAGCTGCTCTGCACCCATTGCGGGGCAGCCAAATGCAACTGCATCAAACTCTGCCAGCTTTGCGGCGTTCATTTCGCTACAGGGAACGATGGTGCCGTTTGCACCCTCTGCCACGCAGTTTGCCATGGTCTCCGTGTTGCCGGTTGCACTCCAGAATACAACTGCTACTTTGCTCATAAAGAAGAACCTCTCTTTCAATTTTGGTTAGTATATTCTAACTTTTATCTTCAAGAAATTGCTCTGCCTGACATAAGACAGAGCAATTTGGTTAGGCTTTTCTAACCATCAAAAGAATACCACAGGGCGAGCTCCTTGTCAAGAACCTTTTGCAGAATTTTTCAGAGCGCTCCTTCACCCCGGCGCAGCAAGAGGAACACCACCGTCAGCACGCCGTAGATCACCGGCTGGTGGAGCAGATATAGCATCAGCGAGTTCCGCCCCAGCCACCCCAGCGGCGGGCAAACCGAACGACGCAGCGGACGGAGACTCTGCGCTGTTCGCTCTACCAGATGATGCAGGTAAAAACCAGCCCAGAACAGGAAGAGCCACGGGGTCAGTGGGAAGTAATCCGTAGAGAAGAAGCCAAAGGGATAAAACCCCAGATAGGCCGTGAAGTAGTTGGCGTAGAGAAAACCCGGCAGTGTGATGAGCCAATGGCCCAGCTGCAAATAGCCATCGGCTGCATAGCGGGTGAAGTAAAACAGAAACATGCTCCCTGCAAGGCCGACCACCGGGGGCACCTTTTCCATCCACTTTTCCAGCAGTCCTGTGATGACCATAGCCGAGCCCAGCAGGGTCAACACACCGAACCAGACCGCATCCGCAGGCATGAAGATCAGCGTGACCGCCGTGACAAGTGCGCCGCACCCAAACACCACCGCGCCTCGTTTGACCGGGTGGCGGCCCAGCGGCAGACAGAAGCCGGATAGCAAGATGAACACCCAGCAGATGGATTGCTGCCACAGTTCTCCCTGCCAGCTGCCATACCACGGTGCACGCACACCAAACAGATAGACCAGATCCCACATGCCATGGTAAAGCATCATGCTGATCAGGTCCAGTCCGCGCAGCTCGTCCAGCAGCGCACAGCGTGTGGAAGTTGATTTCATAAGACTTCCCCTTTTCGGAATATTTTTTTCCATTGTACGCCCTGCCATGGATCCCGTCAAGCAAAAAGCTGCCGTGCAGCTTTGGAACCGCACGGCAGCTTTATGATAACAGGTTCAGAAAAATGCAGGAATTACAGCTCCACGTTGAAGTAGCGCTTCAGCAGGCCCTCGAAGCCGCGGCCATGGCGAGCCTCGTCCTTTGCCATCTCGTGGACGGTATCGTGGATTGCATCCAGATTCAGGGCCTTTGCCTTCTTGGCCAGGTCCATCTTGCCGGAGCATGCGCCGCACTCAGCCTCAGCACGCATCATCAGGTTCTTCTTGGTGCTGTCGGTCACGACCTCACCCAGCAGCTCGGCGAAACGGGATGCGTGGTCAGCCTCCTCGTAGGCATAGCGCTTGTAAGCCTCAGCGATCTCGGGGTAGCCCTCGCGCTCAGCCACACGGGCCATGGCAAGGTACATGCCGACCTCGCTGCACTCACCCTCAAAGTTTGCACGCAGACCGTCAACGATCTCCTGAGGCACACCCTCAGCCTTGCCGATGCCGACCACATGCTCGGTCACATAGGTGTTGCCGGTCTTTTCGACAAATGCGGATGCAGGAGCCTTGCAGACAGGGCACTGCTCAGGGATAGAGCCTTCAGCGATATAACCACAGACGGTGCAAACATACTTTTTCATAAGAATATCCTCCATTGTTTTTCATTATGATCTTGGCCTCCCCTCTGGTACAGGGGGCCTTGCTTCTGAGCCTATTATAGCAATGATTCCTAGATTAGTCAAGACTAATTTTAAGAATTATTCCTATTTATTTTTTAGACCTGCAGGTTGCCGCTGCTCGGAGCATCGGAACCGTTGGCAGCATCAAACTCGTAATCATTGCCGGGGAGGATGGCGTTGAGCAGGATGCCCACGATGGCGGCAATGGCCAGGCCGGACAGGTTGATGGAGACACCGCCCACAGCGAAGGTCAGACCGCCCACAGAGTTGAAGCCCAGTGCGCAGACCAGGATGACAGCGGCAACGATCAGGTTGCGGCTGTTGGTAAAGTCCACACGGTTCTCGACCACGTTGCGGACACCGATCGCGGAGATCATTCCGTACAGCACAAAGCTGATGCCGCCAATGATGCCGGTGGGGATGGTGTTGATGACGGCCTCAAACTTGGGGCTGAAGCTCAGGATCACAGCCATCACAGCGGCAATGCGGATGACGAGCGGATCGTAGATGCGGCTCAGGGCCAGAACACCGGTGTTCTCACCGTAGGTAGTATTGGCGGGGCCGCCCAGCAGACCGGCCATGGCAGTGGCAAGGCCGTCGCCCATCAGGGTGCGGTTCAGGCCGGGATCATTGATATAGTTGTGGCCGACCGTAGCGCTGATGGCAGCGATATCGCCCACATGCTCCATCATGGTTGCCAGTGCAATGGGGATGATGGTGAACATTGCGCTGATGAGCTCAGGGCTGCCGTCGATGGCGAACAGGCCCATGGCACTCTTGTGCAGGGGGATGCCGAACCAGTCGGCAGCAGCAATGGCCTCAAAGTTGACTGCACCAGTGACCAGAGCCACAGCATAGGAGACCAGCACACCAATCAGGATGGGCAGGATCTTGACCATGCCCTTGCCCCAGATGTTGCAGACAATAACGGTGCCCAGGGCCACAAAAGCCAGCAGCCAGTTGGACTCGCAGTTGGTGATGGCGGAGGGAGCCAGGATCAGACCAATAGAGATGATGATGGGGCCTGTGACCACCGGCGGGAAGAATTTCATAATGCGGCGGATGCCAAAGGTGGAGATGAGCAGGCTGACCAGCAGGTACAGAATGCCGGACAGTGCCACGCCCGCGCAGGCGTAGGGCAGCATTTTGGTATTGGCAACGGTCAGGTTGCCGTCTGCGTCAGCCAGCATGGGGGCTACAATGGAAAAACCGCCCAGGTAAGCAAACGAGGAGCCAAGGAAGGCCGGGACCTTGCCCTTGGTGACAAGGTGGAACAGCAGGGTGCCCAGACCGGCACAGAGCAGAGTGGTGGAAACGCTCAGGCCGGTGAGCAGGGGTACCAGCACAGTTGCGCCGAACATGGCAAACATGTGCTGCAAGCCCAGGATCAGCATCCGTCCGGTGCCGAGCTGCCGGGCATCGTAAATGCCCTTGGAGTAATCGATCTTTTCACTCATAGAGATGTTCTCCTTTCATCGCTGCCCAAAAAAAGAGGCATTGCCGCAGCAACGGCAGTGCCTCAATCCTTCTGGAGCAGATTCAAAAAACGGGACCGGAAGGCAAAACACGCGCTCCGCAAAGTCGAACGAAACATTTTGCTCTCCCCTTCCCTGTCTGACTTTATAAAGTATACCAGAAACCCTGCCCAGATGCAATCCGTTTGCCGCAGTTTCCCTCAGCTTTTTGGCCGGACATCTTGAAATATGCCCCTGTCCGCACTATAATATAACCTATTGAATTGATTTGTATTTCAAGAGGAATGTTATGACCTATCTGGATTATTCTGCAAACACCCCGGTGGATGCGCGGGTGTTGGAGCAGTTCTGTGCCGTGGAGCGCCGCTGCATCGGCAACGCCAACTCTCATCACCAGGCAGGCTCTGCCGCCAAGGCAGAGATCGATGCTGCCACCATCAAAATCTCCTCTCTGCTGGGCGTTCAGCCAGCAGAGATCATCTATACCTCCGGTGCCAGCGAGGCCAACAACTTTGCTTTAAAGGGGCTGGCCCGTCTCTCCCGCCATGCGGGCAGGCACATCATCTCCACTCCGCTGGAGCATTCTTCGGTCAGCGGCACCCTGACGGCATTACAGGAGCAGGGGTATGAGATCGACCTGCTGGACGTGAAACAGGACGGCACCGTGGATCTTGAGCACCTGAAGGATCTGCTTCGCCCGGATACCATCTGCGTTGCCATAACGCTGGTGGACAGTGAATTGGGCGTGGTGCAGCCTGTACAGGAGATCGCCGCCATCCTGAAAGCATACCCTCACTGTCACCTGCATGTGGATGCGACCCAGGCTGTGGGCAAGATCCCCGTTTCTTTTGAGGGCGTGGATACCATGAGCCTGACGGCCCACAAATTCTACGGACTGAACGGCATCGGCCTGCTGATCAAGCGGCGGAATCTGGCGCTGGAGCCTCTCATCCATGGCGGCGAGAGTACCACCATCTACCGCAGCGGCACCCCCACTGTGGCGCTGGCCTCCTCGCTGGCCTGTGCGCTTGATTTTGCCGTCACTGACCTGCCCGGACGCGTTGACCATGTGGCAAAACTGAATGCAGAACTCCGCTCCGCCCTCAGCACATATCCGCTGGTGCGCATCAACAGCCCGGAACACGCCATCCCTCATGTGCTGAATCTGAGCGTCCGTAATGTCAAGGGCACCGTGTTCCAGCGGGAGCTGGATGCCAAAGGGGTCTGCGTCTCGGTCAAGTCAGCCTGCTCTTCGGATGGTCTGCCTTCGCGTGCGGTGTTTGCGGTCAGCCGCGACCGCCGCAACGCACTGTCCTCCTGGCGCATCAGCCTGAGCCATCTGACCACCGAGGACGAGATCAAAGCCTTTTTGCAGGCGTTCGATGTCTGCTACCGTGAGCTGACCGCCGTACATTAAATAAAAAGAGGAACCAACATGAAACGTGAGCTTGAACCTTATCAGATGATCGAACGCAGTATCATCAAGAAATACCGCAAGGAGCTGTGGACCCCCTTTATCGTGGCGGTAAAGCGCTACGAGCTGGTACAGGAGGGCGACAAGATCGCCGTCTGCATCTCGGGCGGCAAAGACTCCATGCTGATGGCAAAGCTGATGCAGGAGCTGCAGAAGCACAGCGATGTTCCCTTTG
>OLNF01003980.1_pt1 | contig 10368 bp, 7 predicted proteins | sample 1673061 | NCBI WGS metagenome assembly OLNF01 (sample SAMEA3136751, study PRJEB25190) | human gut metagenome | reverse complement strand
AGTTTTTTGCGATATTCTCCCGAAAGCCCCATGATTCTCTTTATGAACTTAAACATTTTCAGTTGCCGCCAACGCCGGATACCAGAAGTATTTGCGGCTGTCTGCCGCATCCGGTACGCCCAGCGCTCCCACCAGAAAATCCACGAACGAAGAGCGTGCGGCCTACTATTTGTATCAGCTTCAGAAGGATGAGGCCACCACGAACGAGGCCGAAACCGAATGGGCTGACATGCAGAAAGAAATCGCCTATTGGGTGGGCAAGGGCTATTCAGATGATGAGGTGCTGGCGAAGGTCAACGCGGACGGCAAGTATACCACCCTGAAGAAGATGGACTCCGCTGCCGGGATGGGTGCGCCGACGGCGCTGAACCGGGCTGTCGGGTACTCCAAAGAAGCGCAGTACGGCGCGATTTGGGCGGCGCGGAACGGCGGCGGCAGCGGCGACGCGTTTCAGGATTCTGTCAGCTACGCGTCCGGGGTAGGCAAGCGCTACAACGCGGATAAGACGCTGGAAGCGCGGCGGGACGTGACCAGCAAGGACTATATGCCCTATGCGGACGGCTCCACGCTGGACGACGCCAACATGTACTTTGGCGTGTCCAGCTTTGACCAAGACTGGATCAATGCCAACAAGGGCCTGCTGAACGGCACAGACAGCACGGCGGCGAAGTATTTTAAGCAGGTCTATCAGGCAGAGCAGACTACGCAGGAAGCGGAGCAGGAACGGGCTGGCGTGTATGCGTGGATTGACGCCATGCAGCGGCAGGGCCTGTCAGCGGACAAGATCAGCGACCTGCTGCAAGGCATGTATGACGATCCCAGCAGCACGGACGCGGTGCACATGTCCGCGCTGAAGAAAATGGATGAAGGGCGCAGATCGGGCGATCCTGTTGCGCTGACACGCTCTGTCGACTGGCGGCTGGAGGATGCGCTGGCGTATGTGCGCGGCGGCAGGACGGCGGAAACGGGTGCCACAGGCCGCCAGAACGCAGCGAAGCTGGGGCAGGCGCTGACGCAGCCCGCAGTACAGGCGCAGCCGCAGGCAGAGGCGGCCCCTGCGGCGACTGCACAGGCTGGAAACTCCCCAGCCCTGAGCGATGACGGGCTGGTTGCGGCCTTTGCCGCCCAAAGGGCAGAAGATGAAACGCCGACTACGGCAGAAACAGGCGAAGCGGCGGAGGACGTGCGCGAGCAGAGCGAGGCAGAGACTCAGCGCGCTCAGCTTGTAGAAGAGTACCAGACGCTCCAGCACAGCGCGGAGGTGCGCGGGTATGCGCAGACGGAAAGCATGGACGCGCTCCGCGAAGAGATTTCCACATTGACTGCACAAATTGGGGATAACTTTACCCTTGATCGTCCCTACACCAGCGACGAAGCGGAAGCGGTGCTGACGAAGGTTTACGCAGGCACAGAAGAGCTGACCGAGGACGAGCAGAAAATCTTTTCCAGTTTCTTTGACGATTACGGCGGCATTGCGGGCGGCAGCGACGGAGGGTACCGTGACTACGATTCCGCGCTGCAGTACGGCTCCAAGGCCACGGAGGCGCTGACGTGGACGGACAGCCCGGAGGCGACCACCCGTGACGGCGTGCAGACCATTATGCAGATCGTCAAGGACAGCCAGAGTGCGGAGCTGGCAGGCCTGTCGCTGGATGACTGGTACGCCGCGAACCCGGACGCGGAAGCCCGGCTGATGCAGGTGAAGGACAACGTGCTGGCGAGCCGGGAAGCCAAGGCAGAGGCGCAGAAGCAGCAGGCAGCGGAGCAGCGGCAGCAGCAGTTGGCTTATAACGTGCATGTGCTGCAGCAGGTAGCCAGCGGCGAAGCGCTGGACGAGACCGACCAAGCCGCCTATGACCGTATCATGCAAACGGACGCGAAGCAGCTTCTGGCGACGGATGCAGGCTATGCGGCACGCATCGATGCGCTGTATGATGGCACCGCGTTTCAAGCGTTTGCGGAAAAGAGGGGCTTGTCGGACGATCAGCGGACGTGTACGCCTTTTGTGGCAGCTATAGTAGAAGACTATTACGCCACGGACGCGAAGCTGGCGGCCTCCGTTGGGTTGACGCTGGATGAGCTTTACGCGCAGTACCCGGCGCTGCAAAAGTCCGAAGATGCGGTGATTGAACAAGCGCGGCAGGACTATTCCGCACGCTGGAACGAACCGGCAGACAGCACCCCAGAGGGTGAAGGGCTGGGCTTTTTTAAGTCGCTTGCGCTGGGCGCTGACAGCGGTTGGAATAGTTGGGTGTCCGGCAAGATTGGGTTTTATCAGGCGCTCACTACCCATGACGACGAGACGGTAGCACAGGATAACTATGATGTGTATGTGCGCACCTACGGCATCGCAGGCGCACGGAGAGCCTACAGCAACGATGTTGCAAGCGCGATCTACGCCATGGCGGATGACGATCCTATGAAAGCCGTATATGCACAGCAGTTTGCGGATGCACAACGGAATGGCACGGACATCTTCCAGCTCCCGTTCAACTTCACCGCTGAGACGCTGCGGCAGGCTCGGCAGAAGTTTGACGCAAACGTGCAGGCAAACGCCGATCTAGTGAATGAATATGGTACATGGGCGGAAAAGTGCCTGTTGTATCCTGTATCCAGCAGCATTGTCAGCAACAGCTTGAACTTGGCGGAAAGCGCTGCGGTGACGGGGTTGACGGGCGTTCCGACGCTTGGCACGGTTGCCGGATACGGGTTGCAGCAGTTTGGTGAAACAAAGCTGGAAGCCATGGGCAAAGGCCTTTCCAGCGCGGAAGCAACGCTGGTGGGTGCGTTGGATGCAGCGTCTACCGCATTTCTAGAAGGCAAAATGGCGGAGAAGTATATCCCGTCCGTCTTTGGCGGCGCAGTGAAGGATGCGACCGTTGGCGCAGCGCGGAAGGGCGGCACGGCGTTTTTCGCCAAGGTGGGGGCGTTGGCGAAGGAATTTGTCTCCAACGGCATAGACGAAGCCATCCAGGAAAATGTGGAGAACGTTGTCTCCGGCGGCATTAAGGCGGCAGCCTATGGAGACGCTGCCGAGCTGACCAGTCAGCTTCAGCCGGGGCAGGTGTTTGAAACCGCTGCTATGGCCTTTGCAACCTCGTTTGCGCTGACCGCTGAGGGCAAGGGCATGAATTTGATAGCCCAGCAAACGCATAAACGTGCCAAAACGGAGCAGCAGCAGACCCAGCAGGAGGCCCAGCAGCAACAGGAAGGTTCCGAAACGGAACAGGTGGAACAGCCCGTGCAGGAAGCGCAGACGGAGCTAACTCCAACACAAGAAAATAATGTTGTGTTGGAGGATGACAGCGGCGAGGCGGTACAGCCCATGGGAACAGTATCAGAAGCCCAGCAGCAGGCCGTCCGTGAAGCTATTGCGCAGGTGATGGGCTACCCCGAAGCAATGGAGCAGGTGGTGGAAGCCCGTGCGGCGCAGATCGTCAATGAGCGTGTGGGGCTGGGCGAACTGAATACCGAGCAGATCAGCCAACTAACCGCCCGTGCGCAGGAAACCGAGAATGCGCTGCTGACGGCAAGGAATACGCAGGCCGAACAGAGGCAGGAGCTGCAAAGGGTGCAGGCGGTTTTACAAAAGGCGAACCAGCGGGCGGCGACCAAGCAGGGCGCGAAGATGATCTCCCAGTATGCCCCCAAGGCCGCGAACCTGCGGGAGGCGCTGCGCGTATCAAATCAGCAGGTGCAGGAGGCGCAGCAGGCATACCAGACGGCGCGGCAGGAGCTTAAACAGGCACGGCAGGCAGCTTACACCCAACTGCAGCAGCAAGCCATGACGCAAGCGCAGCAGGAGATACAGCAGGCCGCTGAACTGACAGCCGAAGCCGCTATGACCGGGGACGATGTGCAGGAGATTCAGAGCCAGCAGCAGCAGGCCGACGCTGTAGAGCAGGCCAGCGCTCCGGACGCTGCGCAGGCGCTGAAGGCCGCAAGAAGCGCCTACTATCAGGCGCGGAAGCAGGGTAAGGCGCTGCAAACCCAAAAGCAGCAGCTTACCGCCCAGCTCCAAGGACATCTCCAAGCTGTACGTGTTGCTGAACAAAATGGGTCTGACGTGAGCGCTTTCGCACAGACCCTCGAACAGATCACGGGGGCGCTGACAGAGGTTGACAAGCAGATTCAGCAGCAGGCGCAGGTAATTAAGGATGCGAGGGCTGAAATGAATCGGATGGCGGCAGGAAGCCAAGAGAATACCCAGCAAACGCAGGGTGCACAGAATGCACAGAACACACAGAATGCCCCGCAAGCAGGGCAGGAAGCCGCGCAGACGGTACAGGCAGCACAAGTAGAAGGCCAAACCGAAGGGGCGGCGCAGGGGCAAAATGAAGCGCCTGTGACTGCTGCCGAACAAACGCAAGGGTATCCCTATAAGAACGACACCGCGCAGGAAGCGGGTGAAGACACCGCACAGCGCCAATGGGGGCGCGAGGGAGCGCAGTCTTCGCAGGTTCTGCCGCAGGGAGTGAAAGACTATGTTCTAAATCATAACGAATATTACAAGGACAGCAACACGGAACAGGTTAACCGTGCGCTGGCGAGGATCGAGAAGATCGGCGAGACGGGGGCCTTGTCTGAATGGATGTCCATAGATGAAAATGACATGGGGAATGCTGACGCGCAGGCCATGGGGAATGTCCTGATGGCGCTTGCCTGCCAGCGCGGAGACGCAACGACGCAGTGCGCGTTGGTAGAGCGGATCGCGGACAAGTACAATCGCATTGGCACCGTTGCAGGCCAAGCCCTGCAAGCGCGAAAGATTTGCGACATGATGACGCCGCAGGGTGCGGCGCTGTATGTCCAGCATTTTGCCAATAAGATGTCGAAGCAGTTCTCCTCAAAAAAGACGCAGCTCGATCTTAAAGTCTCTCCGGAGACCATGCAGCAAATCCTTACGGCTGAGACGCTGGAAGAACGCCAAAGCGCGGTGGACGCGGCAGGCGCAGAAATTATGCGGCAGGTTCCGCCTACGTTGGTGGACAAGCTCAATGCATGGCGGTATCTTGCCATGCTGGGAAATCCTCGCACGCATATCCGTAACATGGTTGGCAATGCGGTATTCATGCCGGAGGTCGGCATCCGCAACAAGGTAGCTGCCTCCATGCAGGCGGTAGCGCAGCGAATGGGCTGGATGGACGCGAGTGAGCGCACCCGCAACGCCGCGCCGATCAAGGATGAATACCGTGAATTTGCGAAGGCGGATGCAAAAGCAGAAAAGGTTGTCAAGGCGTTGAAAGACGGTGAAAAGTACCTGACGGACAGCCAGCAAGGATTCTCGGACGCTCCCAAACGCCGCTCTTTTGGCAACAGCGCAGCAGGCAATGTCGCTCAGGCCTTGTCCGATTTTACGGGTAAAGCATTGGCGGCTGAGGACATGGTTGCAAAACGGTACTACTACACTCGCGCTCTCGCAAGCTATATGCAGGCGCAGAACATGGACTTGCGGACGGCGACGGAGCAGCAGCTTACGGAGGCGCGAACCTTTGCCGTACGGGAGGCCATGAAGAACACCTATAATAATCGCAACACCATGGTGGAGTGGCTGATCGACGCTGAAAATCGACTGCGTCAACGGAAAGGCGGACGCACTGCCGCAGCCATCATCGAAGGCGTTATCCCGTTTAAAAACACCCCGGCAAACGTCATTGCGCGAGGGGTTGAGTACAGCCCGGTCGGCTTGGCAAAGACAGTCGTGATCGATACGGTGAAACTAAAGAAAGGCGAATTGTCTCTGTCTAACTATATTGACAACCTGGCTTCCGGGCTGACGGGCACGGGAATGTTCGCGCTGGGGATGTGGCTGCGGTCGATTGGCGCAATCACGGGCAGCATTGACAACGACGACGAAGGCAAGTTTGAGAAGCTGAAGGGCGAACAGGAATATGCCTTTAGGGTGTTTGGGAAATCGTACACGGCTGACTGGCTTGCACCCGGCGGCATCTCGATGTTTACAGGCGCAGACTTTTTTGACATAATGGCGGATTCTGGGGCTTTTAGTTTGACGGACATGTTTACGTCTCTGGGCAAGCTGACCGAGCCTGTATACAATCTGACGATGCTGGACAGCATTAACAGCGTTTTTGACGCTGATAGCCCCAGCGAAGCGGGACTTACCGCGCTGCAGAATTACCTTGGACAGTTCGTCCCTACCATTCTGGGGCAGATCACCAGAACGATTGACCCTGTGCGGAGAGCGAACTACACGGACAAGAACAGTTGGATTCCTGTAGACGTTCAGTATTTTTTGAATAAGCAAAGGAACAAGATTCCTGGTCTGTCTACATTGTCCACGCCCTACGTGGACGCCTTTGGGCGGCAGGATGTAAGCGATAACGTTTGGCTGCGGGCGTTTGAGAACTTTATCTCGCCGGGATACTTGAACGATTTGCAGGAAAATGACGTAACCGCAATGATCGACCAGGTAGCCAAAGAGAGCGGTGAAGACGTTTTCCCGTCCAGCACGGCAAAATATATCAGTGTAGGCGGCGAACGCAAGAACCTGACGGCGGAACAATGGACACAGTATCAGACGCAGGCAGGCAGAGACCTTTACGCTGTGCTCGATGTGCTGTCAAAGGACGCGGACTTCGCGGGGCTTGAACCTGCCTATCAGGCCAAGGCGATCAAGAACGCGACCCAGTACGCAGTCAAGAAGGCGCAGCAAGCGCTGTATCCAGATGTGAGCGCGGCGAAGTGGATCACAAAAGCCGAAACCGTGCCGGAGGCCGCAAGGGAAGCAGTCAGCCGTGCGCATGACAGCATGGTATCCGACTACGCGGAAGCGAACGCAAAGGAGATCGTACAATGGGCGCAGGACGGCAATTTGGAGGTGTGCGAAACGCTTATGCCCATCTTCCGCGAACTTGGCCTGAAAGACAGCGAAATCAAGTCGAAACTGGCAGCAGAAGCAAAGGAGGTGTATCAAAAAGCATGGTTGGAAGGCGACACGGCAACGTGTCTGACTCTTGAATCCGTGCTGGATGCCATGAACGTTGGATTCAGCAGCAGGGATTACAAAACGTGGAAAACGGACGCGCAGAAGGAGAAGTAAGGGGGTGACGCCCCGTGAAGCTAGCCGAGCTGACGGGTGCAGAATACCATTACTTCAGACAAAACTGCCCATTCTCCGACCGTGAAATTGCCGTGCTGGACCTGTGCCGCCGGGGCGCGTCCCTTGTTGAGACCGCCCTGACGCTGCACATTTCCACGGCAACGGTCAGCCGAACGCGCAGAAATATCCAAAAGAAGATCGCCCGAGAGCAGGGCTGACAGAAAGATGAGGAGCTTGTGATAGGCTCCTCTCTTTTTTTATGCCAAAATATAGGCAGGAGGTGACGGGAATGCCTTATTTCCCCCAATATCAACAGCCTGCCTACCCGGCGCTGCAGGCTCCGGTCTACAACACCTATCAACAGCCGCCACAACAGCAGACACAGCCTGAACAAGGCGTGCTTGCGCGGCTGGTTACGAGCCGAGAGGAAGCGCTTGCCGCTCCCGTGGACTTTATGGGACGGCCTACCCTAAGTCTTGACATGGCGCACGGCATGATCTACCTCAAAGTCTTCAACAGCAGCACAGGCAGCGCGGATTTTACGGACTTTGGCAAGATCGCCGCACCTGAAAGCGCCAAACAGCCCGTTTACGCTCCGATGACGGCGGTGGACGAGCTGAAAGCGGAAATTGAGAAACTCAAACAAAAATTGAATGGAGAGGCAGAAACATGAATCCATTACAGATGCTTGGAAACGGGCACCCGCTGCTGCAGATGATGCAAGGGATGCGCACAGGCGCAAACCCTATGGCGATGCTGGGGCAGTTAACAGGGAATAATCCCATTATGGCAAGAGGGATGCAGATTGTGCAGGACAAGACCCCGGAGCAGCTCCAGCAGATCGCGCAGAACATGGCGAAAGAACGAGGCGTTGACCTGAATGTCATGCTGCGGCAGTTTGGCTTACGGTGATTTCAACAGGGCGGCGCGTCCCCTGTAGAAATAAAAAACATAAAGGAGATTGAATGATGGGCGATAATGATTTTGCGACCGGCTATGCCATTGGGCAGAGCGACAACGGCAACCGCAGCAACGGCATGTTCGGCGGTGACTGCTGGATTTGGATCATTGTGGTGTTTGCGCTGCTCTTCGGTTGGGGCAACGGTGGCTGGGGCGGCAATGGCGGCGCTGCTGGTGCGACTCCCTTTGCAACCAGCGCGCTGACGCAGGCAGACCTACAGCGTGGCTTTGATACGCAGAGCATCGTGTCGAAACTGGATGGGCTGAACAACGGTCTGTGTGACAGCACCTATGCGCTGAACAACAGCATGCAGACTGGCTTTGCCAACGTACAGCAGTCTCTCTGCCAGGGCTTCAACGGCGTGAACACGGCAATGTTGCAGGGCTTTAACAGCGTAGAGCGCGGACAGGCCGACCTGGGCTATCGTCTGCAAGACTGCTGCTGTCAGACCCAGCGCGCTATTGACAACGTGAACTACAACATGGCGACCAATACTTGCGCCATCCAGAACACGATTCAGAACACCACTCGTGACGTGCTGGATAGCAATAACGCCAACACCCGCGCCATTCTTGACTTCCTCACGCAGGACAAGATCAGCGCGTTGCAGGCAGAGAACCAGACGCTGAAGCTGGCAGCGTCTCAGTCCGCGCAGAACTCCTATCTGACAGCGATGTCTAACGCGCAGACGGCGGAGCTGATCCGGCGGTTGAACCCCGCGCCGATCCCGGCTTATCAGGTGCCTGCGCCCTATCCCTACGCAAACGGCAACGGCTGCATGGGCTGCAACGGCTGACAGCGTGATTCGGGGGCGGTGTAATGCCGCCCCCTGAGAAAGGAGCAGAAAATGAGCTGCAAAAATGTATGCGCCCTCTGCCCACGGCTGGTAATCAGCCAGGCCGTGACCTTTGCGGGGGGAGTATTGGCGATCAACCTGCCTGCCGGGAATTATCGAAATGGGGAGAAGTACTGCATTGTAGTCGCGCAGACGATCCCTGCGACCACGACTATCAACGCGCCTGTGGTAGTGACCATTGGCACAGGCACGGCGCAGTATCCGCTGACCAAGCGCAACTGCGCACAGGTAACGGCCTGCGGCATTCGCACGAGGACGCGGTACGCCACCACGGTCTTCACCAGCGCAACGGGCGGTGCGTTCCGGCTGCTGGGGATCCCGTGCTGTGCCCCGAGCAACGCGCTGACCAGCATTGATGGCACTGCTCCTGCCGCAGCAGCGGACGGAGGTGGCGCCGGATGAAATCTGGATTGAGGATGGTGCTTATGAGCAGAGACAGAAGGTATGACCCCACGCCCCAGCGCATCGGATATGATGACGGAGAGCGGTATGAGGACGATTACGGGCGGCGGTCTCGGTATGATGGGCGTGTTGACCGCATCCGCGATTATATGCCGCCTGTATACGATCACTACGACGACGGGGATGAGTACGAGCAACCCTCTCGTTACCGCCGCGATCAGCGCGAACAGGAGCGCATTAAGTGGCAGCGGGAGCAGGACAAGAAGCGCATGATGGAGCGTCAGCGGGAGAGCCAGACCTATCAGGGCGAGGATGCCGCCGTTCCCACGCGGGAGCAGCATCCGCCGCGCATGACTATGGAAATGGCGGAAGAATGGGTGGAGTGCATGCAGCCCGCAGACCCTCGCGCTCCCGAAGGCGGCAAGTGGTCGGCAGCGGAAGTCAAGCCCTTTGCCATTCAGCTTGGCATTCCGCAGGGCGGCAGCAAGTTCGCGGAGTTCTATGCAATGATGAACGCCATGTACAGCGACTATTGCGAAGTAGCCAAGAAGTACGGCGTAGATCAGACGGACTTCTACGCGGACATGGCGAAGGCTTGGATGAACGACAAGGACGCGAAGAAGAACAAGACCGCGCTGTACTATGAGTGCATCGTGGAGAAGGATACCTAATACAAGTTTGCCCTGTTGGAGCGATTCGGCAGGGCATTTTGTTTGATTTTTAAGGGCGAGTGTGGTATAAAGTGTGGTATGATAATTCTGGGGAGAGGCGCGAAGCGTTGGGAATGCAGGGGTTGAATGGGAACTAGTGCTCTTCTGCGGAAGAAGGTTCGCAAATTTTAGCACAAAAAATAACAAGCCGTCAAGCCCTTGAAAATAAAGGGTTTGAGGGCTGTTTTTGTTTGTTACAAAAGTATTACGGAGACAAAAATACCACACTTTTGAGATCGAAAGTGTGGTATAAAGTGTGGTATGAAATTGTGGGAAGGAGAAATAATACAAGTTATTTGACGTAGCGGGTGAAGGCTGCGTCCATCAGGGTGGCGGTGCGGGCAGCGTCATCGGCGAGGGCGGGCCCGTACTGGCCGAA
>OLNF01003973.1_pt1 | contig 10385 bp, 9 predicted proteins | sample 1673061 | NCBI WGS metagenome assembly OLNF01 (sample SAMEA3136751, study PRJEB25190) | human gut metagenome | reverse complement strand
CGCTGCGCAGGATATCGCCCAGCACGTTGCCCGCGCCCACGGAGGGCAGCTGATCGGCGTCGCCCACCAGGATCAGCCGCGCGCCGCGGGGCAGCGCGCGCAGGAAGGCGCGCATCAGAAACACATCCACCATGGACATCTCATCCACAATCAGGCAGGTGCAGTCCAGCGGGTTTTCCTCATCGCGCGTGAACTCGCCGCTGTCGCCGCCGTATTCCAGCAGGCGGTGCAGCGTGCTGGCCTCGCGCCCGGTGGCCTCGCTCATGCGCTTGGCGGCGCGGCCGGTAGGGGCGGCCAGCAGCACGCTTTCGCTGTCCAGCAGGGACAGGATGCAGTTGATAATCGTGGTTTTGCCCGTGCCGGGGCCGCCGGTGATGACCAGCAATCCCTGCTGCGCGGCCATGGAAATGGCCTTTTTCTGCGTGGGCGAAAACGAAATGCCCTTGGCCTTTTCAAAATTGCGAATCTGCGCGTCCACCGTGCCGTCCATGATGGTCTGCGACGCGGCCTGCAAATCGCGCAGGCGGCGGGCGATCTCGCTTTCCGCCTGCCACATCTGGGGCAGAAAAACGCCCTCCACGCCGTCCATCACATGCGCGCGCAGCTTGCGGGCCAGCAGCAGCGCCGTCAGGTGCGTCTGCAATAGCTGCGGCTCCACCCGCAAAAGCCTTCCGGTCAGGCTCAGCAGTTCGTCCATGGGCAGGTAGGTATGCCCCGCCGAGGCGGCGGCCTCCTGCAGGGCGTAGATCAGCCCGGCGGACAGGCGGCTGTCGCTTTCGGGCGCAACGCCCATGGACAGGGCGATGCGGTCGGCGGTCAGAAAGCCCACGCCCTCCACATCCTCCACCAGGCGGTAGGGGTTTTGCTGGATTACCTCGCGCGTGCGCTCGCCGTACACCTTGCTGATCTTCACCGCCATGCCGGGCGTTACGCCGTAGGCTTGCAGAAAGATCATGGCCTGCCGGGTGGCGTACTGCTCGCGGAAGCTGTCGCCGATCTGCTTGGCGCGCTTTACGCCGATGCCCGGCACCTCGCTGAGGCGGTGCGGCTGCTGGCTGAGGATATCCATGGTTTCCAGCCCGAACTCCTGCACAATCAGCCGCGCGGTGGCCGCGCCTACGCCGCGAATAAGGCCCGATGCCAGATACCGCTCGATGCCAAGCAAGGTGGAGGGCGCCAGCACCTCGCAACTGGCGGCCTTGAACTGCCTGCCGTACTGCGGGTGCTGCACCCACTCGCCCTGGAACACCGCCTGCTCGCCCGCGGCCACCTCGGGCATCACGCCCACCACGGTGACGTTTTCGCGCCCGGCGCGCACGGTCAGCACGGTGTAGCCGTTTTCGGCGTTGCGAAAGGCCGTTTCGTTTATGGTTGCGCGTAATTCTTCCATCAATCTTTCCTTACGGTTTAGTCTTGTTCCACAGCCCATAGCGGCTGTCGTCCCTGAGGGCGGTGAGCAGGTATTCCTTGGCGCGCGGATAGCGGCGGGACAGCTCCTCGAGCATGTCTTTCATCTCCTGCCGGGTGGTGTGTCCATCCGCCGGGCAGGGGTTTTTGACCACGGGCACGGCGTATTTTTTAGCCAGATGGATGATCTCGCGCTCGGGCGCGTACACCATGGGGCGAATCACCGTGACCCCGCTGTCCTCCATGTGCGTGACGGGATGGAAGGTATGCAGCCGGGCCTCATAGAGCACGCTCATCAGCAGCGTTTCCTCCGCGTCCTCGCGGTGATGGCCCAGCGCCAGCTTGTTGCAGCCCTGCTCGGCCGCCATGCGCAGCAGCGCGCCGCGCCGCAGCCGCGCGCACAGGGCGCAGGGGTTTTCCTCGCGCCGCACGTCAAAAAGCTGGTGGATGAGGTCGCACTCCTCCACCACATAGGGCACGTTCAGCTCCTCGCACAGCGCGCGGATGGGCGCAACGTCGAAGGGATCGCCCGTTTTGAGGGTGATGGCGACCACCTCAAAGGGCTTTACGGCAAAGCGGCTGTACACCGCCAGCGCGCGCAGCAGCACCAGGCTGTCCTTGCCGCCCGATACCCCCACGGCCACGCGGTCGCCGCGCGCAATCATGTGAAAATCCTCGTCCGCCCGGCGGATATCGCCCAAAAGCCGCTTCATGGTGCGCCTCCCCGTTGTTTACTGCACAATGCTCCCGTCCCGCAGGAAGACGCCGGGCCAGTAGATCGCCCCGGCCAGGCTGTCGCGCTGCGCCCCGGCAAAGAAGAAGCACACGCCGCTCACGCCGCGCAGCTCGGTCAGGGTGTTCACCAGCGCGTAAACCATCAGCCGCTCGGAGGCAGGCTCCACCTGCGCCATATCGGCCGCCGCATGCTGGGACAGGTTCAGCAGCAGCGTCGTGCCGCTCAGACCCAGACCCAGCACATCCGCATCTCCCAGGGTATCGGGCAGCACGGTCTGAATGCCCGGCGCGTTGTCGCAGGGCTGGGGGCCCTGCATCAGGCAGTTGATCAGATACCGCGCCGAGCGCGTTTCATAATAGGGAATCGGCCGCTGCACGGCGGTCAGATGACCCGCGCCGTCGCTGAAATACAGCGTGCAATTGGACAGGAGGAAGTGCGAAAAATCGCTGCGGCGCATCACGCCGTTCTGGAAATTGACCGGCTCGTCCGCACCCTCATACACGCCGCCGGGCACCACCACGGATACCAGCTCGTCCCCGATGTAGGCCGTCACGCCGCTCAGTCCGGGCACAAAGGTGGTCAGCGTGTAGGTCAGCGCGGCCATCATCACCGAGCGCGGGATGCCCGCGGCAATCAGCACGTCGTTAAAGCTCTGGGTAAAGCGCAGCACGGCGCACTGGCCGCCCGACACGGCGATTTCCTGCACGGCCGGGGCCTCGGTCAGGTAGACGGACAGATCGGGCATGGCAGGGGTGTTGCCCAGCGTCTGCGCGCCCTGGGACAGGGCGGACAGCAGGGTTTTGATCATCTCGCCCTTATCGCGCCCGGCAAAGCTGAGCGTGCGCGTTTCGGCCAGGATGCCCTTGCCCGAGTAGGTGGGATAATACAGCGTGGCGTTCAGGCTGATGCGCCGGTCGGCGGGCGCGGCGGACTGCGTCTGCGAGGCAGTCAGCATGGCATCGATGGTATCGGCGGCGTTGGCGGCAAAGCAGCCCGCAGGCACGCTGGCGCCCACGTCCAGGCCGGGCTGAATGGAGCTGACCAGCACGTTGACATAGCGGATATCGCCCCACTGCGTAAGCGTATTGGCGATGGCCTGGCACACAACGTACAGATCGCTATGCGACAGCGACAGCGCCGAGGCGGCCAGGTTGACCGTGGCGGTATCGCCTGAAATTTCCACGGGATTGACGGTGGACAATTGCAGCGTCACATCGGGGCTCAGGCTTTGCGCGCTGTCGTTGCCCGCAAAGGCAAACAGGCGGCGCAGCGTGGCCTCGGCCGGGTGGCGCGCGGCGGACAGCACAATTTTTTCAGTCTGGGCGATCAGGCGCGTGCCGGCGGCGCTTGGCACATACAGCAGCACGCTCTGCGCCGTTTCCTGATTGGTATCGCCCGTGGGCGCGTCGTATTCCACCTGCGCGGGCGGCAGGGTGACGGAGCTGGTTTTGTTCAGCGCGTCCACGCCCGCCACGCACCCGCACAGGCACAGGCACAGCGCCAGGCACAGCACCGATACAAGCGCGCGCTTGATTTTCATTCGCATGTTCAGCCCCCTCACTTGTTTGCTGCCTGCATCATTTCAAGCAGCGCGGCGGCGGGAATTTTCCACACCCCGCCCTCGCGGATCATCCGCAGCGGCCAGGCGGCGCAGGCAGACTCCGCGCCGTCGTCCCCGCGCAGGGTCAAATCCACGCACACCACGGCGCTTTGGCCGTCGGGCGATACGCAGCCCTCGCCCGCCTGCGCAGCCAGAAGCGTTTGCGCCTTGGCCAGGCTGGCCGGGGCGATATCGGCGGCGGAAGCCCCACGCGCGGCGATCCACTGGCTCAGGCTTTCCCAATCGCGGGTCTGCCAGGCGGCCAGCGCCAGCCGGGCCGAGGCCGCGAGCGTGGGCAGATACGTCTCCTCGCGGGTAAGCGCGTCGCAGGGCAGCTCGCTATCCGCAAGGAAATAGCTTTCTCGCAGCCGCATGGAGGAGCCCACATTGGACTCCGCCCGCACCAGCACCTGCACGGCGCGGTACTCGCCGCTTTCGGTCAGGGTGGCGCACAGGGCGGCCATGGCCAGGCGGCGGCGCAGGATCGCCTGCTCGCGCGCCTGCCCGGACAGCGATTCATCGGGATAGCGATCGTAGAGCGCCTCGTTGAAGGTGACGTAGATCACCCCGTCCTGCGCCTGGGTGGACAGCACCTGCGTGCCGTCGGGAAACAGCGCGCTGCCGCCGCCCTCATGCGGGCCGTCCAGCAGCGCCGTCACCAGCGCCTTTTCGCGGCTTTCATTGGGCATCACGGTCAATTCGCGCGTTTCCTGCCGCAGCAGGGCGGAATCGCCATAGCGGAAATACAGCGTGGCGGTCTGCTCGCGCGCGGCCCCGGCCTCCGGCTCGGCGGACAGGGGCGTCTGCCCCTCGGGCGTGCTTTGCTGCAAGGCAGCAGGCGGCAGCTCGCCGCAGCCTGCCAGCAGCAGGCACAGGCTGGCAAGCAGCGCCAGCAGGCGCATCTTCTTTGCTTTCACGGTCATTTCTTGGCTCCCGGCTCCGCGCCCACGCACCAGCCGCGCAGCTTGGTCACGGCGCGCTCCAGCGCGTCGCGGCTGTTGCCCCAGGGCTTATCGGCGTTGCGGTAATCAAATTTCAGGGTGAACCACTCCAGCTCGTCCGCCACGCGGGACAGGCTGTCGTCGGTCAGTTTTTCCATATCGGCGGCAAAATCGGCCTGCTCGCGGGCATTGAGCTGGCTGGCAGCCATGCGCAGCAGCAGCGCCGCATCCTTGAGGCACACGCCCTTGGACTGCTGAAACGCCTGCTTGAAGGCCGCGTCGTTGGCATACAGATGCAGGAAGGTATAGGCATAGCGGTTCATGTTCTCCTGGATGCTGTCGCACAGGATGCAGGAGGAGGTGAGCTTATCCAGCCCGTCCGCCGCAGCCAGCAGCGCTTCCTTGCCGCCGCCCTTGCCCAGCGCGCGCTTGACCGCCGGCGCGCCCGCACCCGCCTTGGCCCCCTGCGCGGCGGCGTCCAGCAGCTTATGCGCCTTGCCGGCCGTTTCCTTTAGATGGGTGTGCGTCATCAGTGCGTGACCCAGGCGATTCTGCTGGGCGTAAAGCAGCACATGGTGCCGCTGGCAAAAGCCCTTTTCGTTGACGCGCACGCGGGTATCGGGCTCCATCACCGAGCCGCCCAGAAACCGATCCACATCGGCCGCCTCGATGCTGCGGCGCAGCGCGCACAGCGGGCACTCGCCCTGCTGCTTGAGCGCATCCCACACGGGGATGGTATCGATATGATAACGCATGGATGCCTGTGCCTCCTGAAAGCATGCTGAAAAAATCGTGCGGGGCGAGGAGCATGCAGGCTCCCCCCTCCCCCGCAAAAGCGGTATAAAACAACCGCTCTATTCTACCACAATCGGCGGTATTTGCGCAACCGCGCGCGCATATGCTGATATGCAAGGAGGGATGAGCATGCGCGCGGATCGTCTGCAAACCAATACCTATCCTATCTCCCATCGCCCGGCGCGCGCCGCGCTGTGTCTGCTGCTGGGCGCGGGCATTCTGGCGCTGGCCGTATATCTGCAATTGGGGCGCGGGGGCAGCCTGCCTTTTTCGCTTGGCAGCCCGGCCACCGCAGTGCCGTCGCGCGCCACGCCCGCCCCCAAGCGCGCCGAGGGTGAAATCACCCTGGCCGCGCATACCTGGTACGCCCTGCAATTGGGCGCGTTCACCCAGGAGGGCTCGGCGCGGCAGCTGGCGCAGGAATATATCGCCCGCGGCGCGGCAGGCTATGTGCAGCAGCAGGATAGCACCTATCGCGTGCTGGCCGCCGCCTATCCCACCCGCGCCGAGGCGCAGGCCGTGCAAACGCGGCTGAGCGCCCAGAACGTGGGCGTGTACATCCATCCCTTCACGCAGCCCGAACTGTCCCTGCGCGCCCAGGGCAGCGCCGACCAGGTGGAGGCCGTGCAGGAAACGCTGGCATATCTGGACGCGCTGGCCGATAAGCTGGGCACGCTCTCCTGCGCGCTGGACGCGCACGACATGGACGCCGACGCCGCCCGCAGCGCCCTGCAATCCGAGGGCAGCACCTGCGCGGGGCTGAAAAAGCGGCTGCTGAGCGCCTTTGAAGGCGAACTGCCAGCGCTGCTCTCCCAGCCCGCCGCGCTGCTGGATAGCATCTGCGCCGAATCCGACGCGCTGCAAAAAGAAACAAGCGCCGCGCGGACAGGCGCGGCGCTCAAGCGCTGCCAGCTGGCAGCCGCCGTGGGCATGATGGATTTTGCAGCCGTGCTGCAGGGGCGTTAATTGCGGTTGGGCGCGTTGCAATTGGAGCAGGGCTGGAGCTTTGCGTAGGCCGTCTCGTCAAGCTGCGAATACAGGAACGAGCCCTTGAGCGGCAGGTACTTATTGTTGATCCGCGAGCAGTTCTGATCCGCATGGTAGTAAGAGCCGCCGTCCGGATTGTAGTAGAGCACCTGGCCGGGATCGGGGGAGTTGGTCGGCATCAGGGTGTAAACCGGGGCGGTGGTGGCCTCCTCCTTCACCTCGGTGGCGGAGGATAGCGACGCGGGATCAACATACCACACGCCGTTCACGCGCAGCATCAGCACCTCGTAGCGATAGTTCTTCTGCGTGCCGTTGGCGCGATCCATCAGCGCTTCCATGGTGATGGTGCGCGAATCGTCCGAATCGCTGCCCGCCACATAGGTAATGTTGAAGCTCAGCGGCGTGTTTACGCCGCGAATGTTAAAGATTTCACGCTGCGGGTTCTCATGAGAGTTAATCCAGGAGGGCGTGCAGCAGGCCAGCATGCCGTTCACATCCTGGCTCATCCAGCTGTTCATGAAGGTTTCCAGGCGGCTCTGCGCCTCCGAGCGCGGATCGGGCGTAGGCGCGGCGCTGACGCTGCTGCTGGGCTGCGTAATATCCGCACCGCCCGCAAAAGCGCCTACATCGCTGGCCGTTACATTATTACCAAACAGCGCGCCATAATTGATGCCGCCGTCCTTGGGCTGCTGCTCCCCCTGTCCGGCGATGGAATGGGTGAACCACAGCGCCGCGGCCAGGGAGACGATCATCAGCGCGGTATAGATCAGCGTCATGGTGGTGCGCGCCTGGGGCACAAAGGCATGCCCCAGCCACATGATCAGCAGCGCCAGCGCGGACAGGCCCAAGAAGGCCCAGTGCAGCTCGGTATAGCGCAGGATCAGCGCCACCACAAACAGCGCAGGCAGCAGCAGGCTCATGATCACCTGCAGGCCCACAAACGTGCGCTGCCGGGCCGGGCGCGGCTGATGCTCGGGCGGCACCTGAAACCCGCCGCCCGAGGGGCGGCTATGCTTTAGTCCATATAATGGTGAGGATGAATACTTTTGCCGGTTTTCGCTCATTCGTCCTCCTCCTTCCAAAGTACATGATTGCTCAATATATTATAACATATTTGTAACAAAAGTAAACACTATTTTGATGGAAGCGGCATTTAATTCTCTCCCCCTAACTTGACAAGAGGCGGGCAAATCGATAAAATGCAGATAGAATCATCTCCGCATCAGGCGCGCCAGGGCTGCAAGTCCACCGCGCCAATTTTGATCATTTGGGGGATTTAATATGTCGATACCGGCTATCTGCATCGTCGGCTGGGCCAACAGCGGCAAAACCACCCTGATCGAAGGGCTTTTGCGCCAGCTTACCGCCCAGGGTATGCGCGTGGGCGTGATCAAGCACACGCACCACCCCCTGCCGGAGGATGAGGCAGGCAAGGATACCGCCCGCTTTCAGGCGGCGGGCGCGGCGACGGTGACGCTGGCCAATTCGGAGGGCGCGCTGACGCGCGAGGCCGGGGACAAGCGCCTGACCGAGCTGCTTTCCCGCGTGCGCGATGTGGATTTAATCCTGATAGAGGGCTTTGAAAAGCAGGCCTGCCTGCCCATGATCGAGGTGTGGCGCGATCCCGCCCTGCCCATGCGCTCGCCCGCGCAATGGCGGCGCGCGGTGGTGACGGCGTCTCCCTGCCCCGGCGATCTGCCCGTGTTCGCACCCGGCGATATCGAGGCCGTAGCGGCTTTTGTGCTAAACCTGACTGCCGGGCAGCGCGGCTGCGCCGGCGCGCAGGCGCATATCTATCTGGATGGGCAGGAGCTGAGCATCGTCCCCTTTGTGCAGCGGATGGTCGCGGGCGTAAACCGCGGGCTGCTGTCCACCCTGGACGGCTACCATGAGGGCTGCGAAATCACCATCCGCATCGGCGGCGAAAAATAACAGCCACAGCAGTTGAATATGAAAAAGCCTTTCCTGACCCGGAAAGGCTTTTCATTATGGGCAAATCTCACGATGGGCGGTGCTTACAGCACCTCCGCTCCCGCGCGTTCAAACTCGCGCAGCGTCTTTTCATCCAGCCCGCCATCGGAAACCACCGCGCTCACATCCTCCGCCCGGGCGAAGGTGCACATGCTGGTCACGCCGATTTTCTGCGAATCCATCAGCATCACAGCCTTTTCGGAGTGTTCAATGACCGTGCGCTTCAGCTCGCATTCCTCGGGCGAGCCGCAGGTGAAGCCGCGGGAATGGATATACCCCATCACACCGATAAAGGCGGTGTGGAAATTGATCATCGCCAGATCGCGCACCGTCATGGCGCCCTTGAGCGACAGGCTGGACGCGTTCATATGCCCGCCGATGATATGCACCTGCGCCTGCTGCAGGCGCGCCAGCTCCAGCGCGCCGCTCAGAGAGGTGGTAAAGATCATGTACGGCCCATCGGGCATATGGCGGGCAAACTCCGTGCAGGTAGAGCCGGAATCCAGAAAAATGGTGGTATTTTCCTGCACAAGGCTGACGGCCTTTTCGGCGATGATCTTCTTTTCGTCCGCGTTGCGGGTGGTGCGCTTAAGGTACAGATCGTCCGTGCCGATAAGCACCTCCACCGAGCGCGCGCCGCCATGGGTGCGGATGATGCGCTTGTTGCGATCCAGGTATTCCAGATCGCGCCGCAGCGTCATCTCGGACACCTGATGGAAATTTTCCTTTAGCTTGGTAAAGCTGACCGACCCTTCGCGGTTGATCAGGCTGACGATTTTTTCGCGGCGTTGTTCCATATTCATGCTATTCTGTTCCGTTCTTTAGCGTTCCGCTGCTTCGCGTTCTGTTCTTTTGCGTTCCGTTCCCTAGCGTCACGGATAGTATAGCATGCCTTTACAGAAGCTGGCAAGCATTATTTTGCGCGCCGGTTAGCCCTCGGTCAGCACGGCCACACGGGGCTGCTCGCTCAAATCCTTGGCCGTCACGCGCAAAAGCGGCATGCGCGGCGCATCCTGCGCGTCCATGGCGGAAAGAAAATCCTCCACCGGCGCGATGGGCCAATCCGCGTTTGCCTGCGTGCGGTAATGCATGGGAATGATCATGCGCGGCTGCACGCGATGGCACAGGGCGGCGGCGCTCTGCGCGTCGATGGTGTAATAGCCGCCCACCGGGATCAGCAGAATATCCAGCCCGGTCAGGCGCTCGGCCAGCGCGTCGTCCCACGCGCCCAGATCGCCCAGATGCGCAATGCGCAGGCCGTCGGCCTCCAGAATATAGATACGGTTGGGCCCGCGCAGCGCGCCCTGTTGATCATCGTGCCAGCTTTCAATGCCCTTGACCACCACGCCGGGAGCCAGCACGGTGGTGCCGGCATGATCCACCAGCGCGGTGTAATTTTCCGCCTTGCCCACCTCGCTGTGATCGCCGTGCGCGTGGCTGACCGTCACCGCGTCGCAGCGTACCCGGCGCATAGGATAGCCCACATGCGCGTCAAAGGGGTCGGTCAGGATGCGATAGCCGTCGGCCAGCTCCAATAGAAACTCGCTGTGTCCGTGATGAAAAATCAGCATGAACGGGGCCTCCTTGAAAATGATTTTGTGGTAACGCAAGCGTCGGAGATGTAAGGCTTTTATCGTCGCACAGTTTTTACGAAACTGTCTTTTACGTCACAACCAGTTTTTTCTTCCTTGGCTCAAGAAAGAATCGTTTCCCCTTCTTCCCCCAGCGCGTCTTCCATGATTGCGTATGCCGCGGCGGCGGGCAAGGGTGCATGCGTGCGCTTGCACAGCGCCGTTTGCGCGGATAGCGTCTGCCACAGGCGCTGCCTGTCTCCCGCGGCCAGCAGCAAAAGCGTCTGCCGGATGGGCGGCCAGGGCTGGTCGCGCGCAGGCACAAATTCCTGTTCTTCAATTACAACATCTGTTGTATAGACTTTCTGACCTTCCCT
>OLNF01003966.1_pt1 | contig 10398 bp, 9 predicted proteins | sample 1673061 | NCBI WGS metagenome assembly OLNF01 (sample SAMEA3136751, study PRJEB25190) | human gut metagenome | reverse complement strand
CCATGCATATCCAAATATCTGGATAGAAGATGCTGACGGAAATCTTGTTTACGGCTCTGTCCTTCCGGAAATGAAGAAAGCACTGCAGGCGCTCCAGTACCTTTATTCCGAAGGTGCAATTGACCCCGAGTTCGCCATCAAGGAATATGACAAGGTCACGGAAGATCTTGCGGCAGACAAGATTGGCGCTGCATTCTCCATTCCATTCTTCCCGACCCATGTAACCGGCCAGCAGTATCTGCGAAATCCGGAAAAATATGCAGGAGCATGGAGATCCTTTGAAATCCCTGCTTCTGACGATAAACCGGTCTATGCTCAGTCCTACAATACCGTTCCAAAACAATTCATGGTCGTTAACAAGAATTGCAAACACCCTGAAGCCCTGGCCAAAATGTATTGCCTGTGGATTGAACTGATGTTCTCCGACAATGTCACAGCTGAAATGTATCACAAATATCATGTAAATGATGAAGTAGGGCCTTACAACTATTCTTTGACAAACGATCACTGGCCCTACAAACGTCCGAGATACACGCAGATGATGCAGATCAGCGATGATCCTGATTTCACTGAAGCGGATCTGACCGGTGAAGCAATCTTTGTTTATGACAATATCAAACGGTTCCATGCCGGCGATATTGGACATACGCTGTATGAACAGCATGCAAACTTCTGCTGTGATCCCAACTGTGAAGATTCAGCATATTCTGTAAGAACAAAATTCATCTATATGGACGAGGATCGGATTATGAAAGACCTGGGTTATGGACCTCAGACTCCGACTCAGACAGAGCGTGAATCAACCTTGAAAAAGCTGCAGGATGAAACGGTCATTCAGATCATTACCGGCGAGAAGAGTGTTGACGAATGGGATTCGTTTGTGGAGAACTGGTATAATCTTGGCGGTAAGGATATCACAAAGGAAATGAATGAATGGTGGATTTCTCAGAAGTAAAGAATGAATTATGGAAACTGCGGCTTTCGCCGCAGTTTCCAATTCAAGAAAACGAAGGAGAGATCAGAATTGTTACGAAGACTTAAACGCGAATGGCAATATCATGTGATGATCTTACCCGCTATGATTTTGCTTTTTATTTTCTCCTATATACCCATGTTTGGACTGGTCATCGCATTCCAGAAATTCAATCCGATCCGTGGTGTATGGAAAAGCCCGTTCATTGGACTGGACAATTTTACCTATCTGTTATCATTGCCGTCGTTTGTCCAGGTGATTGGAAATACGTTCCGAATTGCCTGTCTGAAAATCATAATGGACTTACTCTGTCCGATTATTCTTGCTTTGCTTCTGAACGAAGTCAGAAGGATCAAAGTCAAGAGCTTTATTCAGACAGTTGTGTATATGCCGCATTTCCTATCCTGGGTCATTCTAAGCGGCATATTAGTTGATCTGCTGTCCCCGACGGACGGAGTCGTTAATATGATACTTGGCAAACTGGGAATTCAGCCCATCTTTTTCATCGGGGATGCGGATATCTTCCCATATACGGTCGTTATTTCGCACGAGTGGAAGGAAATGGGATTCGGAGCGGTTATCTATCTCTCTGCACTGACATCCATTGATCCGACTCTTTATGAGGCAGCGCTAGTAGATGGGGCCGGAAGATGGAAACAAACGGTTTACATTACGATTCCTTCCTTGCTTCCGACAGCAGTGCTTCTGTTGATATTAAGCATGGGAAATGTCCTGAATGCGGGTTTTGACCAGGTATACAATATGTACAGCATTTCTGTTTATCGGACTGGCGACATTCTTGATACATTTGTCTACAGACTGGGACTGGAAGATTTTCAATATGCTCCGGCAGCAGCTGTTGGTTTCTTTAAATCGGCTGTATCCTGTACTCTTCTGATAATCGGCTATCGGATTGCCTATAAGACAACCGGATACAAACTGCTCTAGGAGGGATAAATAATGCACATGAGGACACGGGGACAAAAAATATTCAGTGTTGTGAATTTCTTCCTTCTTACAATGATTGCGCTCAGCTGCCTTCTGCCATTAATGAATATTCTGGCGCTTTCACTTTCATCTACCGAAGCTGCCGCTGGAGGAGAGGTAACACTGTATCCTATTGGTTTCAATCTGATTGCTTACAAAAACACCATGCAAAGGCAGGCCTTCTGGCAGTCTTTTCTCAATTCACTGATTCGGGTAGGAATAGGTGTACCGCTCAATATGATCCTGACCATCCTGGCTGCTTTTACATTGTCCAGACGAGAAGACAAACTGATGGGCAGAAAAATATATGTATGGTTTTTCCTGCTAACAATGCTTTTTAATGGTGGATTGATTCCATGGTACCTGACAATACGGGCTACAGGGCTTTTGAATTCCATGTGGGCCCTCATTCTTCCAAGCGCTGTTCAGGTATACAACACGATTTTGCTTGTCAGTTTTTTCAGGGGAGTGCCATACGAGATTGAGGAAGCAGCCATTATTGACGGTTCAGGTCCAATGGGGGTCTTAACCAATGTATATATTCCCTGTTCAGTTCCGGCGATCGCCACATTAACCTTATTCTGTCTGGTAAATCACTGGAATGAATGGTTCAGCGGACAGATTCTGATGAACAAAATGGAGAAATATCCCCTGATGAGTTATCTGCAGGTTCTTCTGCATCTGTCGAAAAATCTGGAAAAACTTTCGGAAAAAGAAATTGAGGAATTGTTAAAAGTAAATCTGAGAACTTTTAACGCAGCTCAGTTAGTCATAGCCATGCTTCCCATGCTTCTGGCATATCCCTTTTTCCAGAGGTTTTTTATAACAGGATTGACACTGGGAGGCGTAAAAGGATAAGATCAAGTTGATATTATTACCGAAACGGAGATGCCAATATGAATGACAGCAGTTTCAGGATGAGAATTGTGATAAGACTTATTCTTCTGTTCTTACTGATCTTGCTTGTCCTGCTGTCATCTGTGGGAATACTGGTCAATTATCGGCAGACGGAATATGCCAGTCGGATCCGAAATTTCGTAGAAATGAGATTCCGGTTTGTTGGAGATCAGATTGAGCGGGAAATATGGCAGATTCTGCAAAGGCAGTTCAATGTGATCAATGATGATGAGATTATCATTGATGTGATTCAACAGAAAACGTATTCGAATTATCAGAGAATATGTTCCGCGAATCATATTATGGATGAACTGAAAAGTATTCAGGAAAGTTCAGGTTTTGCTGAGAAATGTTATCTTATCATTCCGGCAAAAAATATGGCCTATGGCAGCAACGGAAGACTTGAAACCATATCGGAATCCGGAATAGATATCTCCGGTCTTTCTTCAAAGTATTCAACATCCTTCCAACTTATTGATCAGAAATTGGCAGTGGTTTCAGCTTATCCGCAGTCTTTGCGGGATGATGCCGAATTTGTAGTCGTTACCTTCATTGACGAGAAAAACCTTCAAATGCTTCTCGACGACAACTGTGATCAGTACAACACTTTCTTGCTTCTTGAGGAAACACAATGTAATTGGTATCTTGCCGGCAGCAATGCTTCATATCGCCTGGATGATGCTTCCCTTCAGAGAGATCATACCTATGGAAATGATCGCATCCTGCAAAAAGGAATACTTAACAATAATTTTTCATTGTCTGCCCACCTTAATATCTCGGAAATTGAAGGAAAATGGTTTCAGCTTGTCTTCTGGGGGGGGGATGTTGATTTTACTTGTTGTATCCACATTATTCTTTGGCCGTCAGCTGTACAGGTTGTTGTCGCTCCCAATCAATACACTGACCGATGCGTTTGAACATATAAAAAGAGGAGACTTCAGTGTTTCGATCCATTATCATCGTGGAGATGAATTTCAAAAAATATATAGTGGCTACAACAATATGAAGGACCAACTGAAGGAGTTGATCAGGGACAATTATGAAAAGGAGCTGATGGTAAGCAAAGCAGAAATGAAACTCCTGCAGGCCCAGATTTCTCCGCATTTTTTGTATAACAGTTTCTACAACATCTATTCTTTAGCCCAGCTTCAGGATTGTGAAGGCATTCAGAATCTGACATCCAGACTGGCTGAATATTATCGGTATATTACCAGAAACAAAGCCGATCAGGTTGAACTGTGGAAAGAATATGAATTTACAAAGAACTATATTGAAATACAGAATATTCGCTTTGGCGATCGGATTGACTGCCAGATGGAGGCCCTTCCGTCTGATCTTTCATCCTTCATGGTTCCGAAGCTATTTATGCAGCCTATGGTTGAGAATGCTTACAGGCACGGATTAAAGGATGTTGAGAGCAACGGAATATTGCTCATTACACATCATCGTGTTGCAGACGGAAATCTGACCATTATTATTGAGAACAACGGCAAAGAGGTCACGGATGAAGAACTTGCGGAAATTAATCACAGGCTGAAAATAGAGACATTCCATGGGGATGAAGAATTAACGGGTATGGTAAACACACATCGTCGCCTGCGTATTCTTCTGGGAGAAAACAGTGGTATTTCACTGGGAAGGTCTGATCTTGGCGGAATGAAAGTTGAAATTCATCTGGAGTTTTCAGGGGAAGGAAAACCGAATGTATAGAGTATTATTGGTGGATGACGAAATCAATATTGTTGATGCGTTACAGGATGCATTGCAGCAAATGGATGATGACAGAATCGAATATGTAAAGGCATATTCCGGTCAGAAAGCGTTGCAATGTCTGAATCGTATGCAGATTGATGTTGTTGTTACTGATATCAGTATGCCACGGATAGACGGCATCGAACTTCTCCGAAAAATAGAAGAGCTCTGGCCCCGATGTAAAGTAATCTTCCTGACTTGCCACGACGACTTTGAATACGCACAGAAAGCTGCCAATCTGAACTGTTTCCGGTATTTAATGAAATATGACGGATATCAGATTGTTCATCAGACTATTCAGGAAGCAATTCAGGCCATTGAAAATGAAGCGGGAATGCTATGGATCAGTGATGATGTTCAGGGAGCCTGTCAGGTATGCAGGAAAAGAAACGATTTTCTGAAAGGCATTTTCTCCGGGGATCAGTATGAGACAGACGAGCGAAAAAGAAAGCTTAATGAAGTCGCTCTCTCATTCTCAGGAGAGAAACCTGTCAGGATGTTTTCTCTTTACATGAACAAGAATCATTTCGAACGTATGCTGGATCTGGAGAATTTACTCCTTCGATGTGAGCAGAGAATCTCCAGGCTTGCGGAAGGGTTCATGGCGATGGTCCCTCTGGTTTCCGGAACGGAATTGATTTGTCTGTTACAGGAAAAGGACGGGGAAGACAGCAACTATGTCGGGGGAAGAATTTCAGGTATGCTCGAGATGCTGCTGACAGCAGAAAAAGAAAACGAAAGCCTGGAAATAGCTCAGTTGCGAGATCCCCTGGAATGGAATGATATCGGTTATGCCTATAAAACCATGCAATGGGCCAGAAATCATAATTCCTATGAAAACAAAATCATTATCATCCCCTCTCCGTTTCTTGAAATAACGAAATGGCGGGAAAAAACCATCCAATGTATCTATAAAAACGTGTTGCTTCCCGGAATATCGGATGAATATGACAGATTTCTTTCAGGTACAGATAAGAATCCATATGCCAGGCAGGGAATCAGGGAGGGCCTGCTGATTGTTCTGGCAGATAAACTCTGTGAAAATGGGTTTAGTTTTCAGGTTTCCAATTTAATGATCCGGATGAATGGTGAAGACGACATATGGGAGAGCAGTGAAACTATTCGCTCCTTTCTGCTGCAGGTTGTCAGCACGGTAAAAGGGAGTCAGAAGGAAGAAGAAAGATCAATGAAACAGAAAACCATAGAGAAAGCGAGGTGGTTTATTGAGAATAATCTCCGGAACAATATCTCTCTTACTGATGTTGCGGAAAGCGTCTATCTGAATCCGAGTTATCTTTCAAGACTGTTTAAACAGGAATTAGGTGAAAATGTGATCAATTATATCAACCGGATCCGGGTCGAAAAGGCACAAAAACTACTGGTATCGACAAATATGAAAATTATAGATATTGCAAAGGAAACAGGTTTCTCTTCATCCGGATACTTTTCTGCTGTTTTCAGAAGATATACCGGAATGAATCCTATGGATTACAAAGTAAAATACTGAAAAGAGGGATATATATATGAAGTATGAAATGTTCGGTGATACAGGTCTTACTGTTTCGAAGCTTGCTCTGGGATGTGGACCGTTTGGAAGTCATCTTTCAGAAGAAGAATCTTTTAAGATTCTTGATGAATTCATTGAAAATGGAGGCACAATGCTGGATACAGCAAACATCTACGGAAGATGGGCGAAAGGATATCTGCCAAGAAGTGAAATGTGTGTCGGGAAATGGATAAAAGAACGTCATAATCGCAACAGTATTGTTCTTGACAGCAAGTGTGCCTGTCCGAATCTGATCACGATGCATATCAACAGAATGTCACCTCAGGAGATCAGTCATGATCTTCACGAGAGTCTCAGAAATCTGAATACAGATCATCTTGATTTTTACTGGTTGCATCATGACGATCCGCAACGGCCGGTGGCGGAAATACTGGAAACCTTAAATCGCTTTTATAAAGAAGGGAAAATATTAAATTTCGGGCTTTCCAATTGGCAGCTTCCAAGAATCCGCGAAGCAGTTTTATATGCAAAACAGGCAGGAATAAAAGGTTTTTCAGCCAGGCAGGTTATGCATAATCTGGCTGAAGCCAATGTTCCCGCTCTCCAGCCTGACAGGATGACCTGGCTGGGAGAAGAAGGAATCAATTACCATGTAGCCACTCAGATGCCCATTTTTGCATACTCCTCCCAGGCGCAGGGATATTTTACCCTCTCCAGGGAAAAGGATTTCCTGACCAGTGATAAATATGCCCATGTGAGATCTTTCTATGAGAACCCAGTATCCAGGAGAAGATCAGATGCAACAGCGGCTGTTGCCAAAGCCAGAAATGTAGATCCGACACAGATCGCACTTGCTTATTTGCTGAACAGACAATATTTCCAGATTATTCCCATTATCGGTGTCAGTACTCTTTCCGAACTAAAAATGAGTATTGAAGCACTTGATATTGAACTGTCTCAGGAAGAAATCGACAGAATTCACTGTTCGTAAAGGGGTCCATATGGAAATACTCTACAATGGAATAGAATTCAATGAAAAATGGCTGGTTGCTGATCACGGAAAATCTATGCTGGAAACGCTTCCGGTTCCTTATTTGGAGAATCCTCCTGAGATCAAGCCGATCGATATTGGCAGACAGCTTTTTGTTGACGATTTCCTGATTGAAAAGACAGACATGTATCGTGTCTTTCATCAACCAGAAACTCGTGATCTTCCTGTTTTGTTTCCTCAGACCGAGGTGGAATTGAATCATGGGTATTGTCCAGTGGCGGCTCCGTTCGATGACGGCCTGTTCTATGATGAAGATGCCGGTTGCTTCAAACTTTGGTATCATGCAGGATGGTTCCGGGGAATCGGATATGCTGAGAGCAAGGATGGTATTCACTGGAAAAGGCTGAATGAGATTGATTCTTCCATCATGGATGGCGTCGTCCTTCCGCTGAAAAACGGGACTTTCAGGGATGGAGCTGCTGTCTGGTTGGATAGAAATTACACCGATCCCAAAGAAAAATACAAGATGTTTGTATACTTCAGAGAATACGAAAAAAAGCTCGCGTTTCACAAGGAACTGCCATATGATCTGATACCTGAAGAGGAAGGGGGGCATCTGTTTCGTAGTGCGGATGGAATACATTGGGAAGAAGTATGCAAAACATCACCCTGTGGCGACAACTCCACATTCTTTTATAATCCGTTCAGGAAAAAATGGGTCTTTAGTCTGAGAACTTTCTCAACCATTGATAACAGCAGGACACGGGGATATGCGGAAGCAGATGATTTCTTTTCTGCAGCATGGAATTTGCCTGATGTCGCATTTTGGGCCAGAACGGACAAATATGATCTGCCAGATCCGGATTTGGGTTATGTTCCGCAATTATATAAACTTGATGCAACACCCTATGAGAGTCTTATGCTTGGAATGTTTGCCGTCTTTCAGGGACCTCCCAATGAAATATGTGATCGGCAAAAGCGACCGAAAACAATAGACCTGGAGATCGGATTCAGTCGGGATGGTTTTCACTGGACAAGGGATTGTCGTACTCCTTTTCTCTCTGCATCAAGAGTAAGAGGAAAATGGGATTATGGGTATTTGCACAACGTCGGCGGAATCTGCTGTGTTGTGGGAGATGAACTATATATATATTACTCCGCCTGGTCGGGACATTCACCACGTCTGGGAATGGATATGTATGCCGGCGCATCAATGGGACTTGCAACATTAAGAAGAGACGGCTTTGCTTCCATGAGAGCTGGGAACAGAGAAGCAGAATTGCTGACCGGCATATTGGAAACCAATGGAAAATTCTTATTCATCAATGCCGAATCAGGAATGGATGGGTATATAAAAGCAGAACTATTGGACGAAATAGGACAAATCATTCATGGCTTCGAAGTGGATGATTGTATCCCTTTGTGCGGTTCTTCAACCAAGCATATGGTTGTATGGAAACATTCTTCTGAATTGGAAGAAGGAAAAAAACGGCTCAGAATTCGTTTCCTGTCGAAGAATGCGGATATATATTCATTCTGGTTTGCTGATTCAAAAGAAGGAAAAAGCAAAGGATATTTAGGCGCAGGCGGTCCGGGTCTGAAAGATGCACAAGATGCATAGTTTCACCGCATAGACTGATAAACAAGAAGAAAACATGATTTCTCCGGATATGTTTTTGCGCCTGTTCCGGGGATCATCAATCCTCCCGGAAAATTGGTTGCCCGGGAGGACTTTTTCGAATAATAAATACCATCAATCGTGATCTGTTGTTTCGTCCTGTTCGCATATGGAATCTTCAGGCATTGGACAAATCATAGTGCCTCTGATTCCAGAAATTCCTTCAGTCTGATATGCCGGACAGTACTTGTTGAATAATCAATTTCATCATTGGTGATCAGGATTTTCTGCCTGGCGTTATCCAGCCCATTGAAAGCGTTTAATTCCCGCTGATATGCTTTATCGTTGACGACGCTGTGCGCGACCTGAATCAGATACTCCTTCCCTGCTTTGGAAGCAATAAAGTCAATTTCCTTTCCAGTATTATCGTACAGCATTACACTGTAACCTCTGTAGATCAGCTCAAGATATACGATATTTTCAAGATTATGATCTATATCAAAGCGATTATCCGGACAGCGGATGGAGTTGAGCGCCACATCGCCGTTATAACACTTTTTGTAAAAGCTTAGCTCCTGTTTCGTTTTTGTTGAATACTGTTTCATCTGCTCTATGGCATAGGATTTCTCAAGATATTCCACATATTTCATGATCGTATGCTGTGAACATTTTACCTTTTGGCTGACAGCTTTATATAACGAATGATAGGAAATGATCCTTCCATTGGATCTGAGAACAAAATCCGCTACAGCACGAAACAGGGATTCCTTCCTGATCTTGAATCTGCAGATAATGTCCTTATAGATGATCGTCTCGTCGATATCCTCCAGGTAACGAATCCTCGCTGCATTGTCGAATTCAAGACGTTTCGGGAATCCTCCCCAGACGAGATAATCAGTGACAGAGATACTGTGTCCCAGTTCTGATGCTAATTCCTGCAGTTCCTTCCAGACAAAGGGACGAATCCGGAAGGAAACAAAGCGCCCGCTCAGTGCATCTGTAAATTCAGAAGAAAGCAGTTTGGAATCGGAACCGGTGATAAAGACAGAAGCGTTTTCAAGCCGCAGCGTCTGGCAGATGCCGGACCAGTTTTCAACTTCCTGAATTTCGTCAAGGAAGACATAACATTTTCCTTCTTTTCGATGCGCGTCCACATACTGAAGTACCGCATTCGCATCCGGCAGTAAAGCCCGGGTGCGCATATTTTCAAATTCAAGAAAAATAACATTATCCGTTTTTGCGGAAACTTCTTCAGAGAGCTGCTGCAAAATAGTCGATTTCCCGTATCGCCTTATTCCGGTAATGACCTTGATCAGATCGTTACGCCGTATCTGCGGGTGATCCGCTGGAACTCCTTCAAGTCCTGCCCGGACAGCTCGATATTGCTTACGCCCTGATTCTGCCCGACCAGCTGCCTGACCGTCTGTTTGCCGCGGTGTTTCACACCGGGCGCAGACGGATTTTGACGGTGCGCCAGCAGCCTGAGCGCGGCGGACTTGAGGGTGCGGAGGCTGAATTTGGTGGCGTTAATCATCAGGGTTGCGCTTTTCTGCTCGATTTCTTCCTGCATGGAAACCTCCTTTTTCGCTTAATGGGCATGAAAAAAGCGGCCAGCTTCAACTGACCGCCAGTGTGTGGATAAGGATTATTTCTGAATGAGTTTCAGCACGTCG
>OLNF01003965.1_pt1 | contig 10399 bp, 6 predicted proteins | sample 1673061 | NCBI WGS metagenome assembly OLNF01 (sample SAMEA3136751, study PRJEB25190) | human gut metagenome | reverse complement strand
ATTCGCTTTGTTGTAAATGGTGCGGATGTAGCGGTCCATCTTCTCCGGCGTATTTGCCACACCGTCCATGATTCCCTCGACATAACCCTTGACCGCGGTAATCGGTGTTTTCAGATCATGCGAAATGTTGCTGATCAGCTCTTTATTCTCTTTGTCAAACTCGACTTTTTCCTCCGCCGTCTCTTTCAGCCGGATACGCATCTCCTCAAAATCCTCGCAGAGGTCATTAATCTCCGCCACGCCGCACGGTTCAACAGTGAAATCCAGATTTCCGTCTTTGATATTCTGTGTCGCCTTTTTCAGCTGCTCGAGCGGTCCGATCACACCGCGGTAAATCCAGAAGCTCAGGCCCAGACTGGTGAACACCAGAATCAGCACAATCACGATGCCTAGCTCTTTTACCATGCCCGTAATCTGCGGCGCAATCTGGTCTGTCTTGGTGACGATGAACGCACTGCATTCTTTTCCGTCCGAGTTCTCATAGTCCACCTGTTTGACCATCCACTGTTTTTCATTGCGGAAATAAACGCCGCCCTTCGAATTGGCCCCCGGGTCACCGTATTTCGGCAGCTCATTTTCCAGCTCCTCCGACGACAGCTCCTCCGAGCCATTGTAAATGATAACACCATCCTCGCGCATCGCGATAAACGACTGTTTTTTCTGCAGTCTTGCATTCAGAACAGAGAGATAATTCGTTTCTTCCAGCTTTGCCGTATCCGATTTCGCGGTATCCTCTACTTCGTCGTACTCTTCTGATGTCATCGCATTCAGCAGCAGGGTGTTGTTCGAAATCGTCCGGTATGTTGCGTTCGCAAGACCGTATTTTTCACCGATAATCTTTGCTTTATACCCTACAAAAAAGTAAAATGTCAAGGCACACATCACGATCGGAACCAGTATGATGATGAAAAAAGAAATGATTACTCTCGTCCTTAATTTCATGCTTTTCTTCTTTTTTTCCATATAAGATCCACCTGTTTTCCAACACATATTTCGTACTTTTGCGCACAAAAAATCCCCAGTACGCAGTCTAAATTTATTATAGCACAACGCCTGAGGATTTTTCATTAACTTAGATGAATCTTTCTAAACTTTCTATAAACAGAAAAGCCTGAAATTAGAGGTATTTCTTCAGGTCTTCTACTTTATCCAGTTCCTCCCACGGCAGATCCAGATCGTTTCTTCCGAAGTGGCCGTAAGCGGAAGTCTGTTTGTAGATCGGGCGGCGCAGATCCAGCATTTTGATGATTCCAGCCGGACGAAGGTCGAAGTTCTCACGAACGATGTCGGTCAGTTTGTTGTCGGAGAGTTTTCCTGTGCCGTAGCTGTCGATCATGATGGAAGTCGGATGAGCGACACCGATTGCGTAGGAAAGCTGGACCTCGCATTTGTCGGCAAGACCTGCTGCTACGATATTCTTTGCTACGTAACGTGCTGCATAAGCTGCAGAACGGTCTACCTTTGTACAGTCTTTTCCGGAGAAAGCTCCGCCGCCGTGACGAGCGTATCCGCCGTAGGTGTCTACGATGATCTTACGTCCGGTGAGGCCGGAATCTCCATGAGGTCCGCCGATTACAAAACGGCCGGTCGGGTTAATGAAGAACTTGGTGTGCTCATCTACCATGTCTTCCGGGATGATTTCGTCGAATACGTATTTTTTGATATCCTCATGAATCTGCTCCTGGGATACTTCCGGATCATGCTGAGTGGAAAGAACAACCGCATCAAGACGGAACGGTTTGCCGTTCTCATCGTACTCTACGGTTACCTGTGTTTTTCCGTCCGGACGCAGGTAACTTAAAGTACCGTCTTTGCGGACTTTGGTCAGCTGGCGAGCCAGTTTGTGTGCCATGTAGATCGGGTATGGCATGTACTCTTCGGTCTCGTTGGTTGCGAATCCGAACATCATTCCCTGATCTCCTGCTCCAATGGCATCGATCTCCTCATCGCTCATATTGTTCTCTTTTGCTTCGAGCGCTTTGTCTACACCCATAGCGATATCGGTGGACTGTTTGTCAATTGCAGTTACAACAGCGCAGGTATCTGCGTCAAATCCGTATTTTGCACGGTCGTAGCCGATTTCGCGAACGGTATCACGTACAACCTGCTGGAAGTCAATGTGTGCGTTGGATGTAATCTCACCCATTACCATAACGTATCCTGTTGTAGTACAGGTTTCGCAAGCTACACGGCTCATCGGATCCTGCTCAAGCAGCGCATCCAGAATCGCGTCAGAAATGGCATCACAGATTTTGTCCGGATGTCCTTCGGTTACAGACTCAGAAGTAAACAGTCTTTTTTCCATTCTTTTTCTCCTTTTTTCTTCTCTTCTCTTTTGCTTTTCGTTCGTGGGCTTTGGCTTTCCCTGAACATTTTTTCGTAAAAAAAGATCCGCAATTTTTAGCGGACCTGAATAGTAATGTTCAAATCCCCTTATTGTTCGAAAATTTCGCTCAGGCTGGCACCTTCCCATGCAGACCAATCTGCCGGGGGTTGCCGTGGTTTCACAGATCCTATGTATCTCCACCACTCTGAATAAGAGAAAAGCAACTCAATTTTTGATTTTGTTTTTTGTTACTCTGATACACTATCGCAAAATACGCCATTCGTCAAGAGGAAATAAAAGGATTTGAGACATTTTCTTACTGTTGTCCCAAACATCCTTTCTTTTTTTCTGATTTTTCGGCTGTATCTTCTGTTATTTGTGAACAGATAAGAAAACTCTCCAAAACAGAGAGTTTTCTTATCTGCTGTATCGTTTTTTCTACTCTTCTGCTTTCATCTCGCGGACAATCTTCCGCAGCTTCAGAATCATGGACGGAGCAACAGAAAGCTCATCCACTCCCATTCGTACAAACTGCTCCGTCAATGTCAGGTCTGCACCGAGCTCCCCGCAGATTCCTGCCCATTTTCCGCATTTGTGTGCATTTTCCACCACCATGCGAATCATCCGAAGAACTGCTTCATGGTGTGGGTTGTAAAAATCATCCAGCTGCTCATTCTGACGGTCAATCGCCAGGGTATACTGAGTCAGGTCATTCGTTCCGATGCTGAAGAAATCCACCATTTCCGCCAGACGGTCGCTGATCATCACGGCAGCCGGTGTCTCGATCATAATGCCCTGCTCCGGAATTTTATACTGCACTTCCTGTTTTTTCAACTCTTCCTCTACTTCTGCAACAATTGCGTAGATTTTTTCTACCTCTTCTGTTGATGTGATCATCGGATACATGACAGAAAGGTTTCCGTAAACGGCTGCGCGGAACAATGCGCGAAGCTGCGCTTTAAAAATTTCCGGCTGTTTCAGACAAATCCGGATTGCACGGTACCCAAGCGCCGGATTTTCTTCTTTTCCAAGATTAAAGTATTCTACCTGCTTATCTGCCCCGATATCCAGCGTACGGATAATCACTTTTTTGCCTGCCATGGTCTGCACGGCCTGTTTATATGCCTGAAACTGCTCTTCCTCCGTTGGGAAATCATTTCTTCCAAGATAGAGAAATTCACTTCGGAAAAGTCCGATTCCGCCGGCATCATTTTCCATCACATAGCCAAGGTCACCAACACTGCCGATATTTGCATAGATGTTGATCTTACGGCCATCCGGTGTAACATTTTCTTTTCCTTTCAGCTCCTCAAGAAGCTTCTGCTTTTCTGCTTCTTCCTGCATTCTTTTTTCGGTTTCTTTCTGTACGTCCTCCTCAGGCTCAAAGATAACCTGACCTGAAAAACCGTCTACAACGGCCGTCATGCCTGTTTTCAGACCGTTTAAATCCATCGGGACACCGATTAACGCCGGAATATTCATCATTCGCGCAAGAATCGCAGTATGAGAATTGGTAGATCCATGTACAGTCACAAACGCAAGTATTTTTTCTTTGTCCATCTGTACAGTTTCACTCGGACTTAAATCGTCTGCCACTATAATAGATGGTTCCATAGAGCTCAGGTCGTTATCTCCCTCTCCGCTTAAATTGCGGACCAGACGTTCGGAAATATCTTTTACATCTGCGGAACGTGCCTTCATATATTCATCATCCATAGCTGCAAACATCTCTGCAAAATTATCGCCGGTTGCTGCCACTGCATATTCTGCATTTACCAGCTCTATCCGGATCATGTTCTCCATTGATTCCAGATAGTCCTCATCCTCCAGCATCATCTGATGGACTTCAAAGATCGCCGCACTTGCCTCTCCAACTTCCCGGACTGCCTTGTCATACAGTCTGCCAAGCTGTTTTTTCGAAACCTCCACGGCTTCTTTCACACGTTTTACTTCTGCTTCCGGATCTTCAATCCGGGCTCTTTTAACCTGGTAATCATTTTTCTTCAGAACCGCAACCGGTCCCATAACAATTCCTTTATATACGGATTTCCCCTGAAAATACTGCATTTTTTATCCTCCGAGCGTACTTTTTACAGGTTTGCTTCGAAAAACGCTTTCAGCGTCTCAATCGCTGCATCTTCGTCCTCTCCGTTTGCTGCAACGGTTACGGTATCTCCCTGCTTTACACCAAGTGACATTAGCATCATCAGCTGAGTCAGTTTTTTCGTTTTTCCATCTTTTGTGATGGTGCATTCCGATGCAAATTTTTTTGCTTCCTTTACCAGCATTCCTGCCGGTCTTGCGTGGATTCCCAGTTCATCTTTAATGGTATATTCAAATGATTTCATGCTTTTATTCTCCTTCTTCTCTGTCCATAATCCGTTCTATGTGCATAGCGAGATATCCAATTTCGATCTCCTCCATCGGAAGTTTCAGCCTCTTTTCCATCTCCTCACAGATTCGTTTCGCCGCCCGAAAGGCTTCCGGAAACTTTACGGACATGTAGTCATTCATATTTACTTTCAGTTTTTCCCCACTGACCGCTCTTGCAACCATATAGCGGATATGGTTCATCATACGGTTATACGACAACGACATCACATCAATGGTATGCCCGGTGATATGCTCCACCAAAGAAATGCTCTCCCGGACTGCTCTTGCCACTTCCATGGCCTGTGAAACATTTTCCTCCACAATTGCCGAATGAACGTGAAGTGCAAGATAGCCGATTTCATGTTCATCAATCTCGATCTGAAGCCGTTCTTCTAAAAGCTCCCCGATACAGGAAGCAACTTTATACTCTTTGTAAAACATCACACGGATATCGTCGGTGAGCGGATTGCTGATCTGCTCACCGTTCTGAATCCGCCGGACAGCAAAATCCAGGTGATCTGCCATTGGAAAGACGATGGAACGGTCAATTTTTCCAAATTCCTTTTCTGCCTCGTCAAGCACGGCACTCGCCAGCTCCAGGCTGAGCGGAGAAACGCCCTGTACAATGGTTCTGGCATTTCCTCTCTCCGTCATCTCCGTCAGGGAATAAATGCGGACATCGTCTCCCGGCTGCACACGCTGTCCCGTTTTTTTCCCAAACGCAATTCCTTTCCCCATGACCAGATATTCCCGGTTATTTTCTTCTTCCACTCCAATAAATGAATTGTGGTTCAGTGTTTTTGCTATCCTGTACATTCTTCTCACCCGTTTTTAAGGCACAGCTTACGCGAGAATCTCAATCGCAAATAAAGGATCTCCTGCTTTTACCGGTCCGTCTGTCAAAAGACGGATTCTCTGGTTCTCCTCCAGCTCTGTGCAAAGAACCGGTGACGTAACCGACGGCGCATGTGTTTTCAGATATTCCAGATCCAGCTTCAGCATCGGATCACCTTTTTTCACGGTCTGACCGCTTTCTACCAGTGCCTCAAATCCCTCTCCGTTCAGTTTTACTGTATCAATTCCGACATGAATCAGAAGGCTGACCCCGGAATCGGTTACAAATCCAATTGCATGTTTTGTGTCAAAAACAAACGCAACTTCTCCGTCCTCCGGAGCACGCACATAAGGATCTTCCGGTGTTACAACAGCGCCGTCTCCCATCATCTTTTCCGCAAATGCTTCGTCCGGCGCAGTAGAAAGATCGGCAGCCAGTCCGCTCATCGGACTGCAGACAGTAATCGTATCCACAACCTTCTGTTCTTTTGTTTCCTGCGCTGGCTCCGCCTCTTTTTGGGCTGGTGCATTTTCTGCTTCTGCATTTTCTGCTTCCGCATACGTATTCGGAGCTTTTTCCAGATAATCCTCTAAATTTGATTTTATCACAGTTACGTTTGGTCCGTAAATAACCTGTACGCCATTTCCTTTATGCACAACGCCAGATGCTCCTGTCGCCTTTAAAATACTATCGCTGACTTTCGCCGCATCATGAACCGTACAGCGCAGTCTTGTTGCACAGCAGTCCACATCCGAAATATTTTTCTTTCCGCCAAGACCTCTTGTGATTGCTTCACTCATAGCATCCTCCGATGCTACCCCATCGTTCTGCGCTTCTTTTCTGGCATTTACATCTGCTTTCGTATAAAGCTTGGTTTCTACATCATCATTCTCACGGCCCGGTGTCTTAAAATCAAACTTTTTAATCATGAATTTGAAGATAAAATAATACAGGAAGAAATAAAGAACGCCGACCGGAATCACCCTCATCCAGCTTGTCTTTTCATTTCCCTGCAAAATACCGAACAGGAAGAAGTCCAGAAGTCCGCCGGAAAAGGTAAGACCCACTGCGATATTCAGGATGTGTGCGATCATATAAGCTGTTCCCGCAAGAATAACCTGCACGACAAACAACGCCGGCGCAACAAACAGGAACGAGAATTCCAGCGGTTCTGTGATACCGGTTGCCATACACGCAAGTGCTGCGGAAAGAAGCAGACCGCCTGCCGCTTTTTTCTTCTCCGGTTTCGCACAATGGTACATGGCAAGTGCTGCTCCCGGAAGTCCGAAAATCATAAAAATAAATTCTCCGGAAAAATATCTCGTTGCATCTGCACTGAAATGTGCAACATTCGCAGAATCCGCAAGCTGTGCGAAGAAAATATTCTGTCCGCCCTGCACCATCTGTCCTGCCACTTCCATGGTACCTCCGACTGCTGTCTGCCAGAAAGGCATATAGAACACGTGATGCAGACCAAATGGAATCAATGCCCGTTTAATCAAACCGAAAATCAGCGTTCCGACATAACCGGAGCCGGTTACCAGGCCACCCAGCGCATAAATGCCGTTCTGTACAACCGGCCATACAAAATACATTATAATTCCCACAAACATATAGACGATCGTAGAAATAATCGGTACAAAACGAGTACCTCCAAAGAAAGAAAGTGCATTCGGAAGCTGGATCCGGTAAAAACGATTATGAAGTGCAGCAACTCCAAGACCGACAATAATACCGCCAAACACACCCATCTGCAGTGACTGAATACCGCAGACAGAAGTGATGGTTCCTTCCAGAACGGATTCTGCAATTTCTCCGTTTTCCAGAATCTGACCCGTAATGGTCAGCATTGCGTTAATCGCTGTATTCATAACAAAATACGCAATAACGGCTGACAGGGCAGAAACCTCTTTTTCCTTCTTTGCCATACCAATTGCAACACCTACCGCAAAAATCAGCGGCAGGTTATCAAACACTGCACTTCCTACTTTGTTCATGATCACCAGCAGTGCATGAAGAATTGTGCCGTTGCCGAGCAAGCTTGTCAGCCCGTACGTTTCAATCGTGGTTGCATTGGTAAATGAGCTTCCGATTCCCAGCAAAAGTCCGGCTACCGGAAGGATTGCGATCGGGAGCATAAAGCTTCTTCCCACTCGCTGCAGAACACTAAAAATTTTGTCCTTCATTTTTTTACTCCTTGTGTAGTTTATACTTTTTACAAGAAGAGTTTCTGCGGTTTTGCATCTTTTTAGCCGGTCTGTACCCTTTTTTCTAAAACAGAGTACAAAAAAAGAGACACTAACCCACATAAACAATTCCTGTTATGTATAGTTAATGCCTCCATAAATCGAGTTACACACTACAACTGTAGTTGAATATAGCACAGATAAATTTCTTTTGTCAAGTCAGTTCTTATTATTTCAGCTTTTTTACTTTTATCCATTTTTCATATTTTTATGCATCTATTTTGTGCACAATAGCTAATCAACATCTTTTTTCTGAAATGTCATAAATTCAAGATCTTCCTGTTTCCATAGTTGTGCAGGCACATGCAATACTTCTTTTTGAGCAAACAATGGTATACTTGTTCCTTCTTTCTGGAAAACCCGAAGAGATGTACCACCATCAGCAAAAGCTTTGTTTTCTATATGAACAAATGTCATTCCCTCATATACTTCTTTACTTTCAATATCCTGCCACCGGCCTTCCGGAAGATACAGTTCATATTCATCTCTGTCAAATCCGGGTGAAATAAGCAATGCATCACCAAGCATATAAGACAGATTCTGTGTCTTTGCGATTGGATCTTTCGGATATTCCATCACAAGCGGACGAATCATTGGAATACCAGACTGATGAGTCTGGCAGGCGGTGTGATAAAGATATGGCACAAGTCGATGTCTGAAGTTAATCCATTTTTTTACTTCTTTTAATGCCATATCTCCATACTGCCATGGTTCCCGCGGTGTTTTACCGTGCGCTCTGGATAATGGCATCCACAATCCCATCTGCACAGAGGAAAGGTAATCTTCTATATTCGGACGTTCCTCATTTCCGATATAACCTGTGTTATAAAATCCGCCAAGATCATAACCCCAGAAAGATACGCCAGACATAGCCATCCCAAGTCCGGCCTGAAGAATTGCACTGTGACTTGCTTTATCACTGGAAGAATCTCCTGCCCATGCTGCCGGAATCGTATGAGAACCCACATACCCACTGCGTCCCCAAAGCATTGGCAATTCCCCACGTTCGTCGCAAATTTCTTTCATCCATGTGTAAATATTTTTTGCATACAGATACGTCAGAAGATTATGTCCTTCTCGCCCGCTCATGCCATTGTAAAATACAACATCTTCAGGTACTGCTTCAGAGAAATCTGTTTTTATCACTGATACACCCATTCTGACGATTTTTTTCACACGTTCCTCATACCATGCCAGAAATTCCGGATTTGTGAAATCAAAGCAGGCACACAAAAACTCTGAATCTGCAGTCGCTTTAAACATTGCAGGATGCCCTTCTTTATTTTTTATAAAAAATCCACGTTCTGCCAGTTCCTTAAATGCCGGCGAATCTTCCTGCAAGTACGGATAATTCCAAAGGCTTAAATGTATGTTCTTTTTATTTAATTCTTTAATCATTTCTTCCGGTTCAGGGAAACGTTCTGTATCCCATTCCCATACACCAGACATATCCTGCCTCTGCCAGCCATCGATATGAATTACATCGATACCTATTCCAAATTTTTCAGCATCAGCAACAACATCCTCGACTTCTTTACGGCTCATATAAGAGCATTTTGACATCCAGAAACCAAAAGCCCACTGTGGAATCATAGGTATCTGCCCTGTAATCTGCAAATACTGCTGCAACAGCTTCTTATAGTCTTTGCTTTCTTCTGCCAGGAAAATATAATCCAGAATAGGATCGTCACTGCCCATCTGATAACTGATCCATGATGAAGCACCCATATCAAATGATGAACGCGTAAATGTATTTAACAATACTGAATATCCCCGGCTGCTTGTAAAATACGGATGACTTTTATATGAATCCTCCGTATTAGTAGACAATGCATCTTTTTGCCAACACTCTATTCTTTGTCCACGTTTATTAAAATGTGTAAACTTCTCTCCAAATCCCCAAAATTGCTCATCGGAGAATAATACAAACTGCTCAAATGAGGCTATGCTTTTTCCAGATGCATCTACTCTAAATCCTGTTGGAAGCTGTTTCCACCGGTTATCGACATTAGTGTCAAAAGCCTGTTCTTTCGTCAATAATTTTCCATTCTGATATATGGACATTTCCCAGTAGTTTTTTGAAAAATGAAGACTTAACTGATTTGTTTCATATATATACATATCTTCATTTTCTGTAAATTCTGCATTTTTTGTTTCAAACTCCGATTCAAGTACATCTTCGACTACCGTCTGTCTGTGGCTTTTTGCAGTCATCTCCGGCACCATCACAAATCTGAATACCGATGGTGTCAAAAATGTAATACGAACTGTGGCTATACGGTCTTTCCATGTACGTACCAAAAAATGTATTCCATCTTCTTTGGCACACACTGATTCAATTTTTGTGAGAAAATCATACTCATCTGAAAAAATTGTTCTTCGCACCCCACATTGCGGATTATATTGTGTTTCTGCTTCATTAGACATATATTGTCCCCCTCTGGTTTTTATTATTTTTAGTCAAAATGTATAATCGGTAACGTTTTTGTATTCAATATATCATAAATTTGTATATTTTTAAATATCTTTTTTTACCAATACTGACCGCCTCAGCTTTGAAAACGGCGCGTCGCATTCTCGTTACTTTAGCCTGCAAATAAAAAGTCAATACTAAAATTG
>OLNF01003962.1_pt1 | contig 10403 bp, 8 predicted proteins | sample 1673061 | NCBI WGS metagenome assembly OLNF01 (sample SAMEA3136751, study PRJEB25190) | human gut metagenome | reverse complement strand
ATGCGCGAGCCGTACACGGCGTTCATGCAGGGCGGACTTACATACGAGAGCGCGCGGCTCGGAATAATGGCGGCACTCGAAAAGGCACTCGGACGGAGCTGAACGTCCGTTCGGGAAAAAGCGCGCTTCGGCGCACGGGAGAAAGGAAAGAATATGAGAAAGTTTATCTGTACGGCAGCGGCGCTTCTTGCCGCATCAATGATTTTTGCCGGATGCTCCGCAGTCGGAACACCCTCGGAGACGACCGGTGTCACCGATACCCGGGTTATAACCGACGCATCCGCCGAAAGCGAGAAGATAACGGAGAGCACGGAGAGCACGGATAACCGTGAGGGAATCCCGGAGGGTCCCGTTGATATCGAGACTTCGGGAACGGCGATCGTTATCGGAATCATCGGACGCGATGACGACGGATGGTTCTTCACCCCGGAGCAGACGGTTAATCTTCGGCTTACATATTACGGAGAAGATAACGCGGAGGTTTTTGACGGCGTAACGAAATTCCGAATGCTCGACACCGACGGAGACGGCATCCGCAAGGTGGAATATGAGGGAGTGACGGTTACCGTTTCCGGTCTGATAACCAATCCGCGCAGCGCGGGAATCCTTTATCTGATTCCGTATAAGGTGGAATTCGGCAGAACCGCAGACGGCAGCTGCGCCGCACCCGATCTTCAGCCGCCGGCATATCTGCCCGAAAACGGCGGATACGATGCGGACGCGCTTCCCGCCGAGATGGCGCCGAATACGGAAAACGGAGTGTATTCCTACAATTTCTTCGCGCTGTCCGAAGAGGCTCTGAACAAATACGGAAATGTTTTCGCCGATATGTATGTTGATTTTGTGAAAGCATATCTCAATTACGAAACCGAAATCGTCTGCCCGACAACGCCTGCTTCGGACGGCTACGGAACGGACATTCACTACGGAGACTTTATTCAGAACGTTGTCTACTATGAATTCCCCGTGTTCGCCGCGGATGCCGAGTTTTCGGACTATGACATTGAAACAAAGACGCTGACATGGAAGTATAAGGTCGGAAAGGCGGAACACGACTCGATCGTCGAAGAATTCAAAACTCTTGCCGAATCATATATGAACAACGTAAAGCCGTCCGACAGCGATGCCGTAAAGGCACAGAAGGTGTACCACAATTTCTCTCCGAAGATGACATACGATTTCGATGTTCTGGAAACGAGAGTGCATTCGGAACCCTATTATGCATTCAAACTGAATCGCGGAATCTGCACTACATTTGCGAAGGCGTATGCGGCGCTTCTTACACAGGTCGGAGTGAAGTGCACGGTTGCGTGCGGCGAGTATACGACGGGACCTCACGCATGGGACGTCATAACTGTGGACGGCGTAAATTATTTTGCCGATCCCACGTTTGAGCTGAGCAGGAAAGACGGCACCTCATATTTCTATTTCGGCGAAAGCTACGGAAACAGGATAAATGACGGTATTATCGAAGGCAGTATCTATATAGGAAGATACGGTTCAACCGATGCGAAAAGCTGCGGCATATCCGAACAGAATATTCGGATTTTGCCCACTGAATAAAGAAAGGATTCTGAAATGAGTGAGATTGCGGATATATCCCTTGCGGATTCGGGAAGAAAGAAGATAGATTGGGTCGCGTCGTATATGCCCGTACTCGGGAGAATACGGAGCGAGTTTGCAAAAAGCAAGCCTTTTCGCGGACTGAGAATATCGATGTCGATTCACATGGAAGCAAAGACCGCATACCTTGCCGAAACTCTGGCAGCGGGCGGAGCACAGGTGTTCGCCACGGGATGCAACCCGCTTTCAACGCAGGACGACGTTGCGGCGGCGCTTTCCATGACCGACGGAGTCGAGGTTTTCGCCCGTCACGGAGTTGATGAAGAGGGATACCGCCGCCATCTTCTCATGGCGCTTGAGAACAAGCCTCACCTTATAATCGACGACGGCGGAGATTTTACGAATCTGCTTTGCGGAGAGCGGCGCGACCTCTGCGAGAACCTGATCGGCGGTGCCGAGGAGACCACCACGGGAATACACCGCCTGCTTGCGCGCGCCGCGGCGGGAAAGCTCTATTTCCCGATGATCGACATAAACGACGCCGATTGCAAGCATCTTTTCGATAACCGCTACGGTACGGGACAGTCCACACTTGACGGCATAATGAATACGACGAATCTCATAATCGCGGGCAAGAATGTCGTTATCGCGGGATACGGATGGTGCGGACGCGGAGCGGCGATGCGCGCGCGCGGAATGGGCGCGGTCGTCACCGTCACCGAGATCGACCCCGTAAAGGCGATCGAGGCGGTCATGGACGGATTCACCGTTACCACGATGGATGAAGCCGCAAAGTACGGCGATCTTTTCATCACGCTGACAGGCTGCCGCGACGTTATCAGACGCGAGCATTTCGAGGTGATGAAGGACGGAGTGCTTCTTGCAAACAGCGGACACTTTGATGTCGAGATCGATAAGACCGCACTTTCGGATATGAGCGAAGAGATCACGGAGCGCAAGCCCAATATCACGGGATACCGTATGAAGGACGGAAGAATTCTCAATCTCCTTGCCGAGGGAAGACTCGTCAACCTTGCGGCGGGAAACGGACATCCCGCGGAGATCATGGACATGAGCTTTGCGCTTCAGGCGCTCGGAATGGAGTACCTTGCAAAGAGCGGTAAAAACCTCGCTCCCGGCGTATATCCCGTGTCCTCCGAAACGGATACGCGGGTCGCGCGAATCAAGCTTGAGTCTGCGGGAATCGAGATCGACAGCCTCTCTCCCGAGCAGAAGGCGTATCTTGAGGGCTGGGAGTAACTGCGCTCCGGATTTTAGGCTTCCGATTGGGAACGGCAGAGGGGCAGTGCGCGGGCGCGAGACACAGAGCCTGCGTGCCATCACGGCTGCACCGATCTTATCCGAATAGGTTTACCGTGCCGCTAACGCTGCCGTTCCGCTCAATGCGCACCGAAATCACCGCCGCGGCTTCGACAGATGCAGCGTTCTTCGTGTCGGCTTCCGGTAACGGTAAAAGCACAAAATAAAAGGCTCCTTCATATGATCTTATCATATGAAGGAGCTGTTTTTGTTGTGATGAAGATACTGCGACAACTCTGCCTTACCCGCGCGAATCTGCGGCTCACGACCACGGCGAAGATCGGTCTGACGGAAATTTACAGACCGAGCCAACAGCGCGCGTCCGTACTCCTAAAGCTGTCGTTTCGCCTGCCGATCGGGAAAACGAACCGCTGTATTGCCGCGCACCGCCTTACGGCATAAGCTCGGGCTTGTGCTTCAGACTGTCGCTTTCCGTGATCTCGCGTATAACTCTGCACGGAACTCCCGCGGCAAAGCTGTTTTCGGGAATGTCGTGCGTTACGACGCTGCCCGCGCCGATCACACAGTTATCCCCGAGCGTCACTCCGGGGCAGACGGTGACGCCTGCACCGAACCAACAGTTGTTTCCGATTTTGACGGGCTTCGCATAACAGAGACGCTTCGTCTCTCCGTTCGGGAGAGTGAACGCATTCCGCTCCTCGGCGATCATCGGATGAAGCGGAGTGACGATCGTCGTGTTCGGACCGAAATTGCAGCAGTCCCCGATCGTCACCCGTGCGTCGTCCTGCACCGTCAGATTGAAGTTTCCGAAGAAACGCTTTCCGATCTTCGTGTGCTTGCCGTAGTGGAAGAAGATCGGTCCCTGAATGAAACCGCCCTCGCCGAATTCTCCGAGAATTTCTCCGAGAATTTCCGCGCGCCGTTCGGTTTCGCCTTCAAGCGTGGCGTTGTACTCCGTGTTGAGATCGTGCGTTTTTCTTTTGATCGCCCGCAGCTCCGGATCGGAGGGGTCGAACAAAATCCCCGCGTCGATTTTTTCTTCTTCTCTCATCGCCGGAATTTGAGTGGGATCAGAGTCCGACAGGCTCGTCGGGCTCGTCGTAGGAGCCGAGTATCTCGTCGATCGAGGAAGCGCGGCGCGGACGCTCGCGTCCCGCCTTTTCCTCCTGGTAAGCCGCATAGGTTTCCTGAATCTTCGCGGACTCCTCTTCGGAGATCCTTCTTACGGGAGCGGATTTTGCGCTTTCCTTCTGCGCGCCGCCCTGCTTTGATGAGGAATTGCGGCGGTTCTTCTGCGAGCGCTTCTGCTCCGCCTTATCCGCACCCTCGTAGGTGATAACGACCTTGCGGTTTTCGTCGCTTCCCACGGAATGTGTATCGACATTCTCAAAGGTCTGAAGCTCGGAGTGGATTATGCGTCTTTCGTAAGGATTCATCGGCTCAAGCACCATGTTGCGCTTGTACTTTATCGCCTTCTGAGCCATGCGGCGCGCGAGTGCGCGGAGCGTTGCCTCGCGCTTTTCGCGGTAGTTTTCGATATCGACCGTTATCTTCACAAAGTCCTTGCCGGAGGTTCCGGTCTTGCGGTTTACGCAGAGATTTGCGAGGAACTGTATCGCGTCGAGCGTTTCACCGTGATGACCGATGAGAATTCCCGAACGGTCTCCGACGATCTCGATCTTGGGGTACACTCCCTCGAACACCGCGCCCTCGGGAGCGACTGCGGCTTCGGCATGCGCCTCGGACTCCATGTTGCGGAGAAGGGTGTTGATAAATCCGAGAGCAAGCTCCATCTCCTTTTCGGTGATGACGATGTTCGGACGTTCCTTCTCAACGAACGTGCCCTTCTGCGGCTTCTTTTCGGTGTTTTCCGACGCAGTTTGCTTCTGAGTATCGGGCTCCTTCGGAGCCTTCTTCGCACCCGAATCCCTGTTTTGGTTCTTCGGCGCCTTCTGCTTGTCCTGTGCGCCGTTTCTGTCCTGAGCGGCGATTCCGCCGTCCTGCTTTGACTGATCCTTCTGCTTGTTTTGCGGCTTATCCTGAGATTTCGGCTGCGCGTCCTTTGCGTCGCGCGCGGGAGCATTCTTCTTCGTCTCCTGCGGCTTCGGCTGATTCTTCGCACGGTCTGCGCCGTCTCTGCGCGGCTGAGTGTTTTTCGGCTTCGGGGCATTTTTCCGATCCGAATTTATCTCGCTGAGAATGCTCTCCTGCTCACGGTTTATTGTGACCTTAATCTTTGCGGGCGCGCTTCCGATGCCGAAAAAGCCCTTCTTCGGCATTTCGAGTATTTCGTACGATATATCGCCCTGCGAACCGTATTCCGCTTCGGCTTTCGAGAGAGCCTCGTCGACCGTCTTTGCTGTTATGATTATTTCTTCATTACTCATCTTCGGACTCATCTTCCTGCTCTGTAGCTTTTTTTCTGTCGTTTTCGTCCTTCAGCGGGGATTTTCCGACGTGAGAATCGGGAGAACCGCTGTTCTCCTTTGCCGCAGGAGCCTGTACGGCAGCGCTGTCGTCGTCATCGTCGTCTATATGGTGCAGCGAACGCACCGTTCCCGCTCTTTCGCTCTTCTTGACCTTCTTGGGGGCTTTTCCCGCAAACTCACGCTCCGCCGCCCTGTAATCCTCTTCGGTGAACTTCGGCGGGGGCATGATCTTTGCGATTGCGATCTGCTGAATTACCTGATAAATATTGCGGATTATCCAATAGATACCGATAGCCGCCGGCCATATATACGCAATGTACGCGGAGAAAAGCGGCATCGTGAGGTTCATGATCTTCATGGACATCGCGTTCTGCTGATCCTGAGCCTCCGGAGGCTGGTACATGAATTTGCGGGTTATCTTCTGGGTCAGATACATTATGACTAGCGTTACGATCGGGATGAGAATGAGCCAATCCCAATGCCAGCCGCCGTCGGATATTGCGAATTTCGGGGTAGTCGAAAGATTGAACGGACCGACCGTGAAGTTCGGTACGGCATCGATCGAGAAGCCCTCGATCGACGAAAGCTCGGCAGCTTTTTCGTGGATCTTGCCGATGACGCTTATTTCGGACGACTTCATCGCGGCGGTGTATGCGGCAGTATCCGTATATGCGCCGAGAGAAACGAGTTTTTCACCGATTGCGTTTATCACATCGGAGGAAAATCCCGAAACGTAGGAGAGCGGCTTGATTATCACCTGATAAAGAAGCATGATTATCGGAAGCTGTATGAGGAGGGGGAGGCATCCGCCTGCGGGGTTGAAGCCTTCCTTCTGATAGAGATCCATCGTTTCCTGCTGAAGCTTCTGCTGTGTGGCTTTGTCCGTGCGTCCTGCGTACTTCTTGCGCAGTGCGGCGACCTTCGGCGCGAGCGACGCCTGCTTGATCGAGTTTTTCTGCTGCTTGATTGCAAGGGGCAGCATCAGTATCTGGATAATAAGCGCGAACAGCGCAAGGGCGATCATGTAGTTGCCCGTTATCTTATCGAGAAACTGCAGTATGCTTCCGAAGAAGCGGTAAATTGCACTCATAGTTCAGTGTGCTTTGCTTGGCAAAGCGATCCTTTCTCCTTTTGTGTGCGGCGGCGCTTTTTCTTTCTCACGGGTACGGGGTCGTATCCGCCCTTGCCGAAAGGATTGCAGCGCAGTATGCGCCATACGGCGAGCGCGCTGCCTCTGATAAAGCCCCATTCGCCGAGCGCCTCGATCGCGTATTGCGAGCAGGTCGGTGTAAAGCGGCAGCTCGGACGGCTCTTCAGCGGAGAGATATACTTTCGGTAGAGGGAGATCAGAAATATAAAAAGGCGTGCCATATTCAGTTTTCCTTTGCGTCGGGGATGAGACCCGTCTTTGACAGGCAGTACTGCAAATCACGTTTTACGTCCTGCATTTTGAGAACCGTCGCGCTTTCCCGGCAGACTATGACACAGAGCCAGCCTTTGCGCACGCAGTGCTCTGCATCGATAAGACGGTATGCTTCACGCACGACGCGCTTTGCGCGGTTTCGTGCGACGGCGCCTCCGATTTTTTTTGAGGCTGATATCCCGACACGGTTTAAAAACTTTTTTTCCGGATTCTGCTTTCTGAGCAGAGCGGCGCGGCGATCCTTGAGAACGTAAACGGTCACGGAACGCGACGACGCGCGTTTTCCGTTTTTATAAGCTTTCTGAAAAAGGTGATTTTCACAAATTGCTCTCTGCTTCACCGAAAACCTCCGATACGAAAAAATGCCGCTTTAGTGATAAACCTCCGAAAAGCATACTGTAAGGTAAGCAAATCCGGAGGCCGGTCATATTAAACTTGCGGTCAGTGGGTGAGTCTTGCTCTGCCCTTCTGACGTCTTCTCTTGAGAACCTTTCTTCCGTCAGCGGTAGCCATTCTCTTTCTGAAGCCGTGGACCTTGCTGCGGTGACGCTTCTTGGGCTGATATGTTCTAAGCATGCTTAGCACCTCCTTGAATATTTACGATTTTATCAGTTTTTCGGAACAATAATTCCGTCGTGCGCATAGGCAGATATTATTATACAATAGGAATACTTGTAATGTCAAGTATTTTTCGTATAAAATATTGCGGAGGCGAAAAAAGCGGTCGGAGCACATCGTGCTCCGACCGCCGCCGTCATGCGTAGAAGTCGTGATTGCCGATCGTCGTGACGTACGGTCTGTGCCTCGGCACCCAGAAATCCTGCGCTGCCGATGCGTTTATAAAATACAGAACGCTGTCGGATACGCTGTATCCCTCGAGACACAGCTTGGCGGCGATCACCGATTCCGCCGAGGCGTCGCGTCCGATCGAACCGTCTGCCACGGGAGAGAACTGTACACCGTACTTTCTGTCAAATATGACCGAGTATATCGTGTCCGGAAATTCCGGAGAGCGGACGCGGTTGAGCACCACGTTTCCGACCGCGATCTTGCCGCGCATCGGTTCGCCGCGGCTTTCCGCCTCGATTATCTTTGAAAGCCAGTACACCTCATCGCCTTTGTAGTATTCGTACCACTGTGTGACGGTGCCGTCCCCGCGGCTGACATATGCCGCAAATTCGCCGTCATTCCAGCTTACCGTCATGCCGAACGCCGAAGCGATCGCACGGATCGGAACGTACATGATCCCGCTTTCTATGAAGTTTTCCTTCACGCCCCAGAAGTATCTTCCGTTTGACATAATGTATTCGGTTGAATTCACCGCCTTGATCGCAACGCGCGGATTGGTCACATATACGGCTTTCTCCGCTCCGACCCACTCGACGGTCGCGTCCTCGCAGAGCATCGTGAATTCGCGTATGCCGACGAAGGTCGTCCCGTCTATGAGAAGCGTGGTTCCCTCGTACTGCTCGCCGTCAACGTAGACCGTGACCGCCTGATTCGGATATGCCCGCAGACCGCGGCTTTCAAGCTCGGCTTCGACGGCAGCGTTCAGCGTTCGGCGGCTGAGCACATCGTTTTGAATCGCAACATCGGATGCTCCGGTGAAGAAAATCCCCGATGCGATCATTGCCGCCGCTGCCGTCGCCGCCGCCGTACTTCGTATAAAATTCTTTTTTCTTATCCTTTCGAAAAACATAGTAAACCTCCGTTTTATGCGGGCAGCGCCCGTCTTGATTTTTCCGTATACCGTGCTCCGGAGAAAAACGGTTTCGTCCCCCGCCTGTCCGATGATGCGCCGTATGCCGTACGTCGATCCGGCGATGTGCGGGATGAGTTTATTTTACCACATCCGGGAAATGCATTCAACACACAATATATGGATTACCATGTTTGCCTTATTATTCCTTGAATATTCATTCGAAACCGTTAAAATTCACATTTACGGATTGATTTTCTTCCCGGCGGGGATTATAATTATAATGTATTTTTGTGCGAACACACCGGGGGAACAAATGAAACCTGAGCGGATTGCAGCCGTAGTGCTTTTATTATGTACAGTCGCCGCACTGCTTTCGTCATGCGGCTTTATAGTTATAAACCGTCCCGGGGGGGAGAGCGCCGATTCTCAGACATCAGAGATCGAGCAGACAACCGCGCCCGAGACCGAGCCGCCGTACCACGGAGTGACGGAGGATTTCTCCGCACAGGCGAAGGAGTATCTTGACGGAGTGGCGGGCATCGACTGCGGCGGTGCGGTCATCAAGATAGTCTCGACCTCTCCCGAGCTTACGGGCGAGGACAGCGCACCGGAGATAATCTCACGCGCCGTCAAAGAAAGAAATGCGGCGGTGGAAGAGAAATACAACATCTCTCTTGTCACCGCCTCCGCGGATTCCGCGACGATGTACGCCGAGCTTTCCGCTTCGCTCAAATCCGGAATGTATTACGCCGATATGCTGAACTTCCCGCAGAGCACTATACCGTCGCTTGCCGCGGCGGGAATGCTTTACAACCTTCGTTCCATGCCCGGAATGAAGCTCGACGCGCCTTATTTCAATCAAAGCGCCGTCGAGGCGGCGAGCGCGGGCTACCGAATTCTTGCCGTGGCGGGCGAGGCGACGTACTCACCGTATTCTTTCCCCGCCGTCTTCTTTTCGGTCGATAAGCTGAACGCCGCGGGGCTTGAGCTTCCGTACAAATCGGCGAAGGCGGGAACGTGGACGTGGGATGAATTCTACTCATACTGTACGGCTGCGCTCGGTGCCGGATACGGCACGGTCTGCACGGGTGATACGGGGGATTTCGCACTTGACTGTGCGTTCTTTTCCGCAGGCGGAAAGCTTATTTCGGCGGGTGCGATGAAGTATCCGACCGTGGCGCTTACCGAGGACAACTCAAACGCGATTATCGATATGCTGTCGCGTATCTTCAAAGCGGATGGAGCTCTTACGGGGGAGAGCGGCGGTCACGGCGCATTTACCTCCTGCGTATTCATGATAGACACGATGGGCTCGCTTTATACGATGGCGGATTCCGCCGAGCGGTGGGGAATAGTCCCGATGCCGAAGGCGAGCGCCGATCAGGAAAGCTATATTTCGGCGGCGTCCCCGTCGTCGCTCTTCTTCGGAGTTCCGGCGACGGTATCCGCAGACGAACGCACGTCGCTCATACTTCAGGCGATGTTTGCGGCATCGTACGGAAACATACCTTCGGCATTTGTCGATTACACGCAGAACTCCATGCTGCGCGACAACGAATCCGCGAATATGCTCAGTATAATAATGAAGAACGAGCTTCGCTACGACTTCGCATATACCGCCGGTACGATGTACAGCGACACCCCGAACGCAACGTATTATGCCGTCAGAAATGCGATCCTCGGCGAATCCACGATCGGCGAGATGATCAGACTTTACGCATCGTCGTGCGAACGCGCGCTGCAGACCGCATTCCCCATGACGGACGGCTGAGCTTATTCCCTGACCGAGCCTGCGATCTCACGGAGCATCCCGCGTTTTTCTCCGCTCAGGGGGCAGAGCGGCAGACGGTATTCCTCCCTGCAAAGCCCCATGTCGGCGAGAACGGCTTTGACCGGGATCGGGTTCACCTCGCAGAACAGCGCGGACGCGATTTCGGATACGGAATCGAAGAGCGACCGCGACCGTTCGCGCTCCCCGCGCAGGAAAGCATCGGCGGCTTCGCTC
>OLNF01003961.1_pt1 | contig 10404 bp, 8 predicted proteins | sample 1673061 | NCBI WGS metagenome assembly OLNF01 (sample SAMEA3136751, study PRJEB25190) | human gut metagenome | reverse complement strand
GCGAACACCACCTGAATGGTCGTCCAGAATTCTTTCATGTTGTTTGTCCTCCTTTAAAAGTTGAATTTGTGTATGAAAAAAGGCACTCTGCAGAGCGCCCTGATTCCAAAAAATATTTTTATGTTACTGTGGTCAGCGACACCGTGTGCCACGATGACCATGTGCCGCCGTAGTTTCCTCGGATATACATCCTTGAGCCGTCATAGACGGTGTACCGCTGCTGAATGAAGTAGCTTTCCGGCAGAAAGACCTCCAGCATACCGATTGTGGTGGTCGGAAAGTGCTTTTCCGTGGAAGCGGAATACGCAAAATAGTAGCCGGGAGTCTTCACATTGTTGAGGTCGGTGGTCGAGCCGTCCACTCTACCCATTTTGCCGTGGACATTGACGCCGTTCATGTGGATGCTGCCGTCCACATCCAGCGTGGCTTGCGGGTTCGGCGTGTTGATGCCGACCTTCTTTTTCCGAAGCGCAATGAGCGGCGTACCCTGCGGGACAGTAAAATACAGATCCAGACTGCTCAAAGAATAGAGCTTGTCTTGGATCTGTAGATGAAGGTCGTAGGAACTGTTGGCATCCAGATTGCACAGTTCCAAATTGGAGTAGCTGAAAGAGGTTCCGCTTTTTGTCGTGCCGGAATAGATGCTGGTGTAGCTGCCGTAGCTGCTCTCACTGGTTTTCTTGTACCGATACCGCACATAAACCACGCTGTTTTTCTGCGTCCCGTCTACGGTCACAGCAGAAATAGAGCCACTGAATTTGAGCTGCATTTCCGCTTCAATGTCGTTGGTTCGTCGGAGCGTCACCGAGGACACCTTCGGCTTTGCGTATGGGATGACCGTAATAGTTTGGGAAACGCTGGCGGTATAACCGCGGGAGTCCGTGACCGTGAGCGTGACCGTTACGCTGCCGGACTTGGCGATCTTTCCAACAGATAAGGCAGAGCCGGTAGTGTTAGAGGATGACAGCCCATTGCAGGAAGCTGTGTAGTTGGAAATACTGGCACCGTTTTTTGCAGTTGCCGTTCCGGGCGTGACCTTGAGGGTCGAGTAGTTCTGAACGAATAGCTGGTCGTTGCCTGTGAGGTTTTTTGTGGTCGTGTAGCTGTCGGCGTAAGTGAAGCCATCCAACGCTGGGCCAGAATTTGCCGCTGTGGTCTGCACCGTAGCAGTCTTGCTTGAGGTGCTGCCGATCTGCGTTGAGCCGCTGAAGGAGGAAACGGCAAAGGTGCCCGTGAAGGACTTCATCGAGGCCATCCAATTGAGCAGCATGGTTCTCTGTGCTGATGACAGGGTGACCGAGCGGTTTGCCGTACCCTTCGTCCATGCAAGCCCGGTAACGGTCAGGATGGTCGTGTTCCCGCTTTTGATCGCCAGAGAATTGATGTAAGACGGTTCGTACACGGTGACATTGAGGGTGATGGTCACTCTGGCATTGTCTGCGGTCACCGTGCTGACGCTGTTTACCACCGCACCGCCCAATGTTTTCACCGTGGAGCTGCCGGAGGTGCCATAGACTTGGTTATACTGCCGCCGTGCCCGCACCTTCACCGTGTAGTTTGTGTTCGGCGAAAGTGATGACAATGTTACGCTGGCACTGGTGGATGCGGTCGTAGAAAAGGTCGTCCATGTGGAGCCGCCGTTGGTGCTGTACTGCCAGATATCCGCTGTTGAGGTGGAGTTTGCAGAGATTTTAAAGCCGTTTGCGGTGATGCTCGAAACGGAAAAGGTTACGGTAGGGGCAGCTCGGTCAATGGTGCTCAGCGTCACATTGTAGCTGCCGGAAGGACCGGTGTACTGACCCCACGGGCTGTTAACGCCCCAGTGCCAGTAGATTGGAAGGGTCAGCGCACCGTTGCTGTTGTGGTACACCGTGACCTGCTTGTCCTCGATCAGCCACTTCATGCCGCTGCCGCTCTGACCGTTCGTAAAGGTAAAGCAGTTTGAACCGGAGGTAGCCGTGCCGATATAGGAAGTGCCGTTGGTGCCGAAGTCCGACCATGCAATGGAGTATTTTGAGTAGACATACATACCCAGAGCGATGGTGGATGTGTTTGCAATCACATTCTGGGAGATGACCTTCACATAGATGTAGAGGTCGGTCGTCCAGCTGTTGGAGCCGTAATTCGTTTTTTCGGATTTCACCAGATAGGCGGTGCCGCCCGTCATTGCCATAGCTTTCCCTCCTTAATCCAGAATGACGATATTCAGCCCTTCGGACGCCGTCGGCATCGGGACAAACTTCGTTTTGCCCACGGTCAGCTCGCCGTCCACCGTGGTTTTCTTGGTCTGCGTTTCGTCCTTGTTCAGGGTAAAGATCACCTCATCGTTGTAATAACCGGCGAACTCCGTGTTCGTGATGACCGTCCGCTGAGACGATGCGCTGTTGGATACCTCGATGCCCCGCTTGTCGATCTTGACCTCCTGCGTGTAGATCTCGTTGGGAGCAGGCGTCCACTTTCGGGGAATCGCTCCTTCGGAAATCATGATGTCGGCGAGATAAATGGACGCATCCCGACAGTAGCAGTAAATACGCAACGTGGGGTCGGTCACATCCGTGAGCGTTACGGAGTAATCCGTCCAGTCAAACGCCGTGGACTTATTGAACAGGTACTTGGTTTTGTTCCCGTTGTAGGTCACATAGAAATACCCGGACATGGTCGAGGTTTTCTTTGCCCGAACCGAGATCGTATAAGTGCCGGGAACCACACCTCGGATGTACTGCGACAACGAGGAGTATGCGCCCAGCACAAAGCAGGAGTCGGAAATGGTGTTGTTCTGCGTATCGGTGGAGGTATCTGTTTTTACCGTACCGGAGTAGCTCCAATCATCCGTGATGCCGTTCAGCCCGGAAGAGTTCTGCACATAGTTGATGCCGCCGATGTACTGCTCCTGCATGGTGACGGACAGTCCATCCACCGTGTGTTCCAATTCCGAAACACGGCTTTCGGAGTTCAGCACCCGTTCCTCCAGGACGCCCTGGTCGTTGGACACTGTTTCCACCGTTTCGGTAAGGGTCGCCACATAGCTGTTCAGCCCGTCGATGGTCTGCTGGAACTGTGCGTCCTTCTCGGTCAGAATGGAAATGGTGGTGCGGATCGTTTCAATGTCGTTCTGCACCACCCATTCATTTCCGTCCCATATCTTCGTTTCCGGCGGGGTCACGGAAGTATCCACCCAGAGCTGCCCCTCATAGGGGTTCTCCGGCGGCGTGTCCGAGGTGACCACATCGCAGAGACTGATAATCGTGAACTGTGCCGATGCGATCATCTCACCACCTCCTTAAAGTGCCACAACGACCATAAAGGTTGCCTTGGTATCCACATCGGCGCTGGACACCGACAGGGTCTTGCCGGTCTTGCTGCCGTTGGTTCCCCAAGAGGTATCGACTACACCATCCTTGTTGTACTTCGTCCAGGTGTAACTGCCGTTTCCGGCTGCGTCGACCTCGGAGCCCGCCTGGTAGCAGACGGCGGTCAGCACAGTCGTGCCCTGGCCGTTCTTGAACACATCGCCGCCCGTGGAGGTGACGATGATCTGCAACGGGTCGGAGTTGTCGATGAAGGTCGCCACATCGAAAAACTTCGTGTTATAAGAAGCGGATGCGGAATCCGTGTCCTGGGCACAGCACTTGAACACGGCGTAGCTGTCCACCGCTGCGGCGTAGACCGTGAGGGTATTGGTGGCCGTGCCGGTGTATTTGTCGGCGGTATCCGAGAGCTTGCGCCAGCCGATACCGAAGTCCGCATCATAGCCGGTGGAAGAAGTAGCGGTGACGGAAGCGTCCATGACCGCCCACTTGTAGCTGACCTTGGTGGTGTCCACCGTAGAGCCGCGCCACAGCTCGGCCTTGGCGGTCAGACTGGCGACCTCCTCATTCTTGAACACATTTCCGTTGGGTGTGGTGACCAGCAGGTCGACGATGCCGGAACCGTTGACCACACGGGAGAAGGAAATGGTCAGTGGATGGGTCAGCGACAGACCGGTGCTTTCGTCCTTGTAGGTGATGACACAGCGGTAGTCGATGCCGGGCAGCTCCGCCATGACATTGGCCTTGACCGTGAGGATGTGGCTCTTGGCACCACTGAGGGCGTAGTTCGTGCCTGCGGTGATGGCGGTGTTGCTGTCGCCCACATACCACTTGACCGAGGTGACATTGGCGGTGGCGATCTGGTCGGCGGTGGTGCCGATGACATACAGGCTGGGCGTCAGAACGAGGTTCTTCGTTTTCCAGTCGGGGGTGTAACTGCCGTTGTCGGGGTTATACATCTGAGTCTTGGCGAGGTTCGAGCCGATGTACCCCGTCAGCGTCAGTGCGTCATTGTAGTCGATGATGGTAAACTGGCCTTGTGCTTTGCTCATGTGAGAAGCCTCCTTTAAAGTTGTTGTATCTGAACCGGACACTGTGCCGGTTTCTGTTGTGGGTTCTGCGGTTGCCATAGTGAATTCCTCCGTTATAACAGGCTCTGCCTGGTCGTGGTGTCGATGAGGTCACAATAAAAAGTGGCGCGGACTTTGACATCCGCACCGGTGATGACCACGGACTTTGCGCCGCCGAAATGCTGTTCATTCCAGACTTTGTCCGCTTCCGTATCCTCCGACACCCTTGTCCAGATAAACTGGTTGGCATCCAGCGTGTCGGTGATGTCCTCGTCCCAGGAGTACACCTTGGCGGAAAGCAGCGTTTTTACATTGCCGTTCTTGAAGATGTTCCCGTTGGACGAGATGATAACCAGCCGGAGCATTTTCTGCTCCTCAATGGTGGTAATGCGGTCGCTGACCTCGGTGACCTCCTTGCTGGTGGCGTAGGCACGAAGCACGACTTCGCCGCTCTCCAAATCCCACCAGGACGAGCCGTCCTGAGACTGGATGACACCGGCCTTGATGATGTTCGCCACCAAGGAGCCGGAGGTGATGAAGTCTGCGACGATCTGACCGTCTGCCGTGATGGCGGTTTCATAGGGACCGTTGTAGCCGTTATGGGAAAAGCCCAAGCCGCCCACATTCCACCGCCAGACATTCACGGCTTCGTCAATGGAGGGAGCGTCCAGAATGAGCAACTCGTAGGGCTGTCCGCTTTCGCTGTCTGTGTTAATAACCACATAGCCGCCGCTCTGGCCGGTGATAAGCCCGGTGGCTTTGCCGATGGCGGTTTGGAGCAGCTTCGGAAAGCGTCCCACCGTGGACTCCACCTTGTCGACCGTGGACTGCACCTCGGAGATGGTGGTGATCATGCTGGACTTGCTCTGACCGAGGGAAATGCTCTTGTACCGCTCGGCGAGGGTGTCGTATACGGTTTCGATGACCATAGCCGACACGCTGACACCCAGAAGCGAGTGCCGGATGGTGACGGTATCGCAGAGGTTGACCCGCTCCAGGAGTGCCGAATACTCCGGTTGTTTCCAGAGCGGCTCAAAGGACACCTTCACCGTGGGGATGGTCGCTCCCAGCGGATTGGCTTTGATGTAGCTGTTGGCTTTGGCTCTGAGGGCTTCCTCGGTCACAACTCCGTCAAACTGGTCGGAGAAATCCATGATGAGCGTTTTCGCCCGGACGATCTCCGAGGTCACAATGGGGAGCGTTACCTCCGGCAGCGTGACCACCGTTTCGGTATCCGCGCCCTCTGGGGTGTACACCGCATACGGAAGCAAAGCCGTGTACACACCGCTGTTGTCCTCGTCCTGCTCCATGGCGGTGAGGTTCTTGCCGTATTCAATGACCACTCCGGTCTTCTGCCCACGGTGCGAATGGAACTTTACCGTGAAGTTGTCCCATTCAAATTCACCGTACCATTTGGAGAGCATGGAGCCTTCCGTGCCGCCGAGGCAGACTCGGACGCTTTTCGGCTGGGCGACGGAAAATGCCTTTGCGTCCGAGTAATCCGTCCAGCCCGTAAAGCGTGTATCTCCGGCAAGCAGCTGCGAGAGAATAAGCTGCGGAGAGCGGCTATCGGTACTGAACGGCAGCACCGGCACATTGGCAAGGTCATAAGAAATGTGCTGACCGTAGATGGTGACGATGCCGTTCAGAGGCTTTGTGATGCGGTAAATGCGGAACGCCTGGTCGGCGGCGGTATCGTTGGGCTTTGCCTTGATGATGCACTCCTTGGTGATAAGCCCATAGTGCTGACCGCTCACCGGGTATTTGAGCAGGCACTCAAACACACCGTTCCGCTCTTCGGTCACTTCGCAGGAAATGGTGTCCGTCAGCACACCGAGACCGAATGAGGAAAAAACCGCAGTATTTGCGGCGTAGAGTACAGGGATCATAGGCAGCACCACCTTGGAATGACCTCAATCCTTGACACATCGCCATTGCAGTTAATGGTGCAAACACCCGGCTTGAGGGCTGGAAATTCCGCTCCTTTGACTGTGTCGTTTTTGAGGGCAGTGCCTTTGAAGCAGTTCATCAGCTCACTGTCGATCTCGATGTACTCATCCAGATTGGAAATCATCATACCTCGACCTTGGGGCTGTATCATTATTACCACCGTACCGCTGCCATAGAGCTTAATATACGGTTGGCTCTCAAAAGCCGTCGGATTTGTAATCGTCAGTTCGGATGCGTCTACTACCACCGCCTGCTGCCCCGCAAAGCTGTATTTGAAAGGCTTGCAGTTGAAGGTCACTCGGAAAGAACCCAGCTTGTTGAACTGTTCCTCAATATCCAGCGAACCGCTGATTACACCATAACGGAGATATTCAGCATCATAGGAATCGGTGATTTCGTGGTATCTGTCCGGCTCGGTATAGAGCCATCCCTTCACTGCACGAAGCACATCGGATAGTTCGGAGACGGTTTTTCTTTTCAAAAACACCGTGTATGCGACCTTGATATTGGCAAATCGGCGGTTTGAAACAATCAGGTCACCGTTCCTGCCGGGAATAGAAGTAAACTCTGCATCGTATTCCGGCGCAGAAAACACATCCTTTTTCTCGATATGCAGTCCGAACTCCTCAGAACTGCGCCCATTGTAGGTGAAATAACTCATGCAAATACCACTCCTTTCCGCATGGCAAACTGGTTCGCCGTTTCCATAACCTCGTTTGTAAGCTGTCGGATATCCTCCGAGGAGTAGTTGTTGAAGGTCGCAATGTTCAGCACAATGCTAAAGCCGCTGAAAGCACCGCCTCCGTTTACAGTGGACTTGACATTGCCCGTTACATCAAAGTCGGTGGGCAGAGCCGTCTGCATATCGTGGGCAAGGTCGCCCATGACGCCGTTGATGTCCTCTGCCATTCCTTCTGCGGCTTTGACCGCTTCATCGCCGTTGTCGTCAATGGAGCCTGCAAGACCCTTGACCAGCATTTCACCGACCCATGCCATCTCCTTCGAGGGCGAATGGATACCGAAGAAATCGCAGATGCCGTCCCAGATGGAGGAGATCCACCCGGACACCTTATCCCACAGCCACGAGGCAAGCTGGGTAATACCGCTCCACAGTCCCTTGACGATGTTGCCGCCGATCTCCACGATCTTATACATCAGAGAGCCGAAGGCTTTCACGATGCCCGCAATGATCTGCGGCACGGCCTTGACGATCTCCACGATGATGGTGGGCAGGTTTTCAATCAGGGCAACGAACAACTGAACGCCTGCCATGATGATTTTATCGATGTTTCCGACCAGAGCATTGACAATGCCGGAGATGATTTGCGGAATGGCCTGCACGATGGTCGTGATGATCTGCGGCAAAGCCTGTATCAGCGAGATCAGCAGGTCGATGCCCGCTTGAATAATGAGCGGTATCGCATTCAGCACCGCGTTGATAATGCCATCAATGATTTTCGGGATAGCTTCCACGATTGCCATAATGATATCCGGCAAGGCAGTCACCAGCGAAGTCAGAAGCTGGATGCCCGTTTCAATGATCTGCGGGATGGAGTCCAGCAGAAAGGTAATGATACCGTTGATGATCTCCGGCAGAGCGGCGATCAACACGGGTATTGCGTCCAGAAGCCCTTGCGCCAATCCCGTGATAAGCTGCAGCGCGGCATCCAGAAGCATCGGCAGACTGTCCACCAGTCCTTGTACGATGGTGACGATAGCCTGCACCGCTGCCGGGATGAGCGTGGGCAGCGCATCCGCAATGCCGGTCACCAGCGTGGACACCAGCTGAACCGCCGCATCAATGAGCAGGGGCAGATTCTCGATCAGCGTGTTCACGATGGTCATGAGTGCTGACACCGCCGCCGGGATAAGCTGCGGAAGCAGGGACAGAAGCGTTTCCAGCACCTGCGAGAACAGTTCGGTGACTGCTTCCAGCAGTGTGGGCAGCAGTTCACCCACAGCCGTCAGCAGAGCGTCCAGCGCCGTGGGCAGAGCCGCCACGATGTTCTCAATAACCGGGGTGATGTTCGCCACCACGGTCTTGAAGGCATCCACCATGTTGTTGCACAGCAGCTCCATGTCAGCGTCCGCATCACCAAAGCCTACGATGAGGTTCGACACGGCGGATTTCAGCGCATTGACAGAGCCGGAAATGGTGGCTTCCGCTTCTTTTGCGGTCGTACCGGCAATGTCCATGCTCTCCTGCATGACATGGATGGCTTCCACCACATCTGCGTAGGAGGAAATGTCGTACTTGACGCCGGATATCTTCTCCGCATCGGCAAGCAGTCGCTCCATTTCCTGCTTTGTGCCGCCGTAGCCCAGCTTGAGGTTGTCGAGCATCGTGTAGTTCTGCTTGGCAAAGCCCTGGTAGGCATTCTGAATGGAGGACATATCCGTACCCATCTTATTGGCGTTATCGGACATATCCGTGATTGCCATATCCGCATACTTTGCGGCTTTCTCGGTATCACCGCCGAGAGACTGGATCAGGCTTGCGGAGAAGCCCGTGACCGTCTCCATGTACTCATTGGCGGAAAGTCCTGCCGTTTTGTATGCGTTGGCGGCGTACCGCTGGATCTCCTGCGAGGAGTCCTTGAACAGCGTGTCAACGCCGCCGACCAGCTGCTCATAGTCCGCATAGGCAGCGATGACCTCTTTGCCGAGCTTCACGGCGGCGGCACCTGCGGCGACAGCTACGGCACCGAGCGCCACACCTACGGTTTTGAGAACCTTGCCGAAGCCTTCAAACTTACTGCCGGATTCCTCCGCAGCCTTGCCGCCCTCCTTGATGGCTTTCTCGTTCTCGTCCAGCTCACGGTTCATGTCGTTGAGGGCGGCTTCGGCATTGTTGAGTTGGATCTGCCAGTTCTGGGTGCGGCGGTCGTTCTCTCCAAAGGAGGTGGCGGCATTCTGCAGAGCCTTGCGAAGGGTGTCGATTTTTGTTGTCTGCTCGTCGATCTCTTTTCGCAGCACCTTGTTCCGTGCGGCGAGAGCCTCCACGGATTTGTCATTTTTATCGAACTGAGAGGTGGCGAGCTTCATTTCGGAGCCGAGCACCTTGAAGGACTGGTTGATGTCTGCAAGTGCTTTTTTGAACTCCTTTTCGCCCTCAAGACCGATCTTCAGTCCGAAACTATCTGCCATGTACCGTCACCTCCTTGTGGATGGCATGAAAAAAGCACCCCTCACCGAGAAGTTGGGACGAAACCGTCCGAAGTTCTCGATGAAAGCGTGCCTGATGGTATGAAAAAGGAGCGACCCCGAAAGGCCACTCCTTAAAACTGATTTACTTATTCCGTTTCCAGCATCTCAAGCTGCCTGTCAATATCTCTGCCGCCGTACATGATGCGCATGACTGTAACCGTGGTGTCATCGTGCGTGGGGACATAGAAAACAAGGTAGTTATCCACAGGCATGATACGCAGATTGCGCTCTCGCCAGTTCTTCCTGTCATACACACGATAACGCTCCGGCATTTGGTTGAGAGAGGCGATTGCCTTTTCGATGCGGGAGAGCTGAGCGTTTGCGTTCTGCACAGACTGCAGATCCACCGCAATGTATCTGAAAATCGCAGAGAGGTCAGCCTGGGCAGTTTCGGTCAGAACAATGGAATATTTCATACACCGAATTCCTTACGGACATTCGCAAACGCCTGCTCCATAGGAACCGTGCGTCCGGCTTTTGCATCCGCATAGCCTTTCTCCAGTTCTGCATCCAACTGCGCCGCCGTCATGCGGCTGACATCCAAAGGATGCTCCGGCAATTTCACTTCAAACGGTAATCCGTTCTGAAGAATGATCTGCTTATAGAACATGGTAATGGCATTGGAAGCAGGAATGCCGAGCGCAGTCAGAATGTTTTCAGCCTGCTCCTTGAGATCCGGCTCGATTCGTGCATACAGATTCGCTGATTTCGCCATATCAAAAACTCCTTTCGGTCTTATGGTATTCATCTTCGCTTCTATTATACACGAATGTGCGGACGATAGCAATACAATTCGAGATTATTTTTGTAAATTCTCTTTGAACTCAAATGCCGTCCGGGATAATATCGTCAATGTAGTGTTCGTGAGC
>OLNF01003960.1_pt1 | contig 10405 bp, 9 predicted proteins | sample 1673061 | NCBI WGS metagenome assembly OLNF01 (sample SAMEA3136751, study PRJEB25190) | human gut metagenome | reverse complement strand
GGCGGCGGCAGCAAATGTCTCCGCGCTCGATCTGCGCGTGATTTTGATTCAGGAATAAAAGAAATACAGAAGGAGTGACAGAAAAATGGCAGGAACAGAGATCCGCTCCATTACGGCAAGACAGGTATACACGAACCGCGGCAACCCCGGCGTAGAGGCCGTGGTCACGACGGAAAACGGCGCGACGGGCCGGGCCATGTGCACGTCCGGCATTTCCATCGGCACGCATGAGATCCATTTTGACTTCGACGGCGGCGAGCGCTTCCGCGGCAAGGGCGTTCTGGGCGCGGTGCGGAACGTCAACGAGATCATCGCTCCGGCGCTGAAGGGGCTGGACGCGGCCAACCAGCGGCTGATCGACCGCACGATGCTCGATATTGTCCCGGACGCGAAGGCAAAGCTCGGCGGCAACGCGACGGCAGCCGTTTCCGCGGCTGTTTTAAAGGCGGGCGCGGCGGCGCTGGGCATCCCGCTTTACCGGCATATCGGCGGCGCGAACGCGATGTATCTGCCCGTTCCGGGCGTCGCGATGGTCGCGGGCCATGAGCGCTACGGCGGCGGCATCACCACCCCCGGCGGCAAGCCCACCATGTCCGTCATGTGCTTCGGCTTCGACACGTTTGCCGACGCCTCCTACGCGTGCTGGGATATCCATACCCGCTGGGCCGAGAAGATGGACAAGCGCTTCGGCGGCGCGCCGAACATCCGCGATTTCATCGTCGTGCCGGAAGGCGTGTTCAAGTCCGACGAGGAGATCTGGGAAGCCATGACCGAGACGATCATCGAGGCGGGCTATGAGGGAAGAGCCGGCTTCCAGATGGACGTTGCGACCGACACCTATCACAACAAGGAAGACGGCAAGTATTACGGCCTGTTCAATAACCAGCCCAAGACGAAGGATCAGCTCTACGAGTTCTATCTGCATATCATCAAGGAATTCCCGTTCGTCATTCTGGAAGACCCGTTCAACGAGGACGATTATGACACGACCGCGGCTCTGACGAAGGATTCCGGCATCCAGATTGTCGGCGACGATCTGTTCACGACGAACATCCGCCGCGTGGCCTATGGCGTGACGAAGGGCGCGGCCAATACGGTTCTGCTGAAGGTCAACCAGATCGGCACGATCTCCGAGGCGCTGGAGATGATCCAGTATGCGTACAAATTCGGCTACGCCGTCATGCCGTCGGATTCCAGAGGCGAGGGCGAGTCCATTGCGGATTATGCCGTGGGCATCAACGCCGGCTCCGTGCGCGAATGCGGCATCGGCCCGCGAGCGAACCGGTTCATGGAAATTGAAGCAGAGCTCGGCAAGACCGCGAAGTTCCTCGGCGCGCGCGGTCTGAAGGGCTTTAAGAACCAGCAGCGCGCGGACGCGCTGGAGAGAAAGGAGTAAGCAGGATGTATCAGCAGTATATTGGCGGCAAATTGGTTACTGGCCTTGGAAAGCCGCTGGACGTGCTCGACCCGTCGACCGGCGAGGTCGTCGGCACGGTCGGCTCCGCGAATGCGGCGCAGGCGCAGCAGGCGCTGGACGCGGCGGCGGAGGCGTTCAAGACCTGGTCGAAGACCCCTTTGCAGACGCGCATCGACTGGATGCTGAAGCTTCGCGAAGCGTGCCTTGCCGAGCGCGAAACGCTGGTCGAGCTGGTCAGCCGGGAATCCGGCAGAACATATGCGCTGGCCTGCGGCGACTTTGACTGGTGCATGACGAGCTTCCAGTATTACGCGGAGGAAGTCAAACGCATCTACGGTACGTCCTTCCCCAACGCGGCAGGGACGTATGGCAGCGGCTATCATATTGTCGAGCGCCGCCCGATGGGCGTTTCGGTCGGCCATCTGGCGTGGAACTACCCGCTGGGCAACGCGGGACTGAAGATCGCGCCCGCAGTCGTCTCCGGCTGCTGCTGCATCATCAAGCCGTCGAGCCAGACCCCGCTGGCCACGCTCTATCTCGGCGTGATCGCGGAGAAGATCGGCTTCCCGGCAGGCGTCATCAACATCATCTCCGGCCCGGCCGCAGAGGTGGGAAAGACGCTCAACTCCAGCAGCATCCCGAAGCTCATTACGCTCATCGGTTCGAGCGAGACGGGCCTGCAGATCATGCGCGAGGGCGCAACGTCCGTGAAGAAGTATTCCTTCGAGCTGGGCGGCAACGCGCCGGTCATCGTGATGCCGGACGTGGATCTGGACGAGGTTGCGGCGAATATCGTGGCGAAGAAGACCGGCTTCGCGGGCCAGACGTGCGTGAACTATAACCGCATTTATGTGCAGGAGCGTATCTATCCGCAGCTGTGCGAAAAGGTCGCGGAGAAGCTGCGCGCCGTGAAGCTCGGCCGGTGGAAGGACGAAGGACAGGTCATGGGGCCGCTGATCAACAAAAAGGCGCGCGACCGTATGCTGGAGCTGGTGGACGACGCGGTGAAGTCCGGCGCGAAGCTCGTGATGGGCGGCGAGGTGCCGGAGGAATTCGCAAAGGGCGCGTACATGACGCCCGCGCTGCTGGTGGACGTTACGGACGATATGCGCGTGAGCAAAGAGGAGATCTTCGGGCCGATCATCCCGATACAGCCGTTCAAAACGCTGGACGAGGCGATTGAAAAGGCCAACAACACGATCTACGGCCTGTCCGCCTACTTCTTCGGCCACAACGCGAAGGAAATCGCCAAAGCGTTCGAGGGCATGGAGGCCGGCGAGATCTTCATCAACGGCTCCGGCGGCACCGAGCAGGTCCCGCACGCAGGCGTGAAGCAGTCCGGCGTCGGCTGCGACAAATCCCCCTGGTCCCTCGAAGAGTATTTCGACTTCAAATACTGCGCCATGATCCCGTGAACGCGGAAAGGGGAACGAAATGGAAAAGAAATTTGACGTCATTGGCTTCGGCGACCCGTTTCAGGATCTGGATATCCAGCTGTCCAAACTCCCGGAAACCAACGTCAATATGCGCATGAACGACTACTGCTTCATGGGCGGCGGAAACGTCCCCACGGCAATGGTCGCGGCGGCGAGACTGGGGCTGAAAAGCTCCATTCTCGGTGTCGTCGGTGACGACATGCTTGGGCGGCTTGCCACAGCGGATTTCACCTACAACCATGTTGATACGTCACACTTGAAGGTAGCTGCCGGCAAACGGACGAATTTCTGCCTGTGTGTGGCCGAACAGGAAATTGACGGCAAGGAATTTATCAGCAAGCCCGGCGATTTTGACCCGTTGACCCCGTCAGATTTGGATAAGGACTATATCCAGTCGGCAAAGGCGCTGCATATCGGCCAGTTTACACCGGCCATTATCAAAGCCTGCGAGTGGATGCACGAGGCAGGCGGCGTCGTGTCCATTGACGCAGCGTATTACCGGCCGGATATCTATGAAAATTACCGCCATCTGGACATCTTCATCGGCTCTGAGACATATTACAACGTCATGTGCCAGACCGAGGGCTATACCGGCGGCAGAGCGGATATTCGGCGTGTCCTGCGCGCCATTCAGTCGCAGGGGCCGAAGACCGTGATCTTTACTTTTGGCGCTGATGGCTGCATCGGTCTCTGTGGAGACGAATTTTTTGAAGTTCCGGCTTTCAAGGTCAAGGCAGTCGATTCGACCGGTGCAGGCGATGTGTTCCACGGAGCCTATATCTACGCCTGGCTGCAGGGTTGGGACGCAAAGACCTGCTGCCGGTTCTGCTCCGGTGTTTCAGCGATCAAATGCACCCGCCCCGGCGGACGCTCCGGCATTCCGACGCTGCCGATTCTGGAAAAATTCCTCGCCACGGGCGAAATTGACGGAACCGAGCTGGACGAGCGTGTCCAGCATTATAAATATGGACTTCTGAACGCTTGACAAAAAGAAAGACAGGGAGGAAACCATTATGCTGAATTATCATGTCAAGATCGGTCTGGTGCCGATCCGCAGAGACTGCACCCCGCGCCCCGGTATTTTCAACTGGGAATACGCGGAAGATCGCGCAAGAAAAACCGTAGCGTATATTGAGGAGCATTTCACCAGCGAAAACGTCTCGTTCGTCGATCTCAAGAGCATCAACGAGGTTGAAGTCCTGTATAACGAAAAGGATGTGCAGCCTGTCGTCGACCTGATGCGCAAAGAGCGCGCCGATGCAATCTTTATCATCAACAGCAACTTCGGCAACGAAGAGGTCGCCGCCATGGTCACCAAAGAGCTTGGCCTGCCGGTTTTGCTCTGGGGCCCGCTGGACGACGTATTTGAGCCGGACGGCAGCCGTCACACGGACAGCCAATGCGGTCTGTTCGGCGTCAGTCGTCAGATGCAGCGCTATGGCGTTCCGTTCAGCTACATTGAAAACTGCCGCGTAAACGACCCGATTTTCGCCGACGGCCTAGACAAATTCGTCCGCGTTGCCTGCATGATCAAGAATTTCCGCGGTATGCGCATCGCGCAGGTCGGTCTGCGTCCGAAGCCCTTTTGCTCCGTTATTTTCAATGAGGGTGAGCTGATGCAGCGCTTCGGCATGCACATCATCCCAGTCAACATGGCGGTCATTATTGACAAATATAACCGTATTCTCAAAGAGCGCGACGCGGAGTTGGAGGAGGGCGCGAAGATCCTGTTCGAGCGCTATCAGATGGACAAGGATACCCCGCCGCTTGCAAAAAAGATCTACGCATTTGTGCTTCTCTATAAGGAAATCTTCGAGGAATACGATGTCGATGTCATTTCCTCTGAGTGCTGGACCTCCATGCAGCTGGGCGTCGGGGCCATGCCCTGCACGGCCTACAGCATTCTGGCCGACATGGGCTACATCGTCTCCTGCGAGAGCGATATGCACGGCGCAATCTCCATGGCGCTGCTGTCCTGCGCAGCGCTGGGCAAGAATCCTCCGTTCTTCGGCGAGTTCACCGTCCGCCACCCCGAGGACAAGAACGTCGAGCTGCTGTGGCACTGCGGCCCGTTCGCCTATTCGCTCAAGAAGCCCGGTACGATTGCGCGCGAGGAGAACCAGCGCCAGTGGTTCCAGGTCAAGGACGGCAAATTCACCATCTGCCGCTTCGATCAGGACGACGGCCACTATCAGCTGCTCAACGGCACGCTGGAGAGCGCCGACGGCCCGTATACCTTCGGCACCTACCTTTGGGCACGGTTCAACAACCTGACCAAGTGGGAGCGCAAGCTGATCGACGGCCCGTACATCCATCACATGGCTGAGGTCGAGGGCGATTATACATGGGAGCTGCGCGAGTTCTGCCGCCTGATCCCGCATCTGGACTCCGATACGGTGGATTAAAAGGAGAAACTGATATGCTGACTGATTTAAAATCTATTCTTGCGCTGGCTGAAGAAAAAGGCTGCGCGATCCCGGCGTTTAACTGCTACACGCAGGAGTGCGTCATGGGCGTTCTGGAAGCCGCAAAGGAGACCGGCGCGCCGGTTATCTTCCAGATGTTCAGCCGTCTGGCCGATACCAACGACGGCAATTTCGTCGCGCCCGCCATTCTGGAGGCTATCCGCCAGCTCCCGCAGCCTGCGGTCATGCACCTTGACCACGGCGCGGGTATCCCAGAGGTTGTCCGGGCCATCCGTCTCGGCATGACCGGCGTAATGATCGACGCATCGACCCTGCCGCTGGAGGAGAACATTGCCATGACAAAGCTCGCGGCAGAGCTCTGCAGCTATGCCGGCGTTCCGGTCGAGGGTGAGCTTGGCCATGTCGGCGCGACGAAGGACGAGGTGCTCGGCAACTATACCGATGTCGCGGAGGCAGAGCGCTTTGTGAAAGAAACCGGTGTTTCCGCCCTGGCTGTCATGGTCGGTACGGCGCATGGCCGGTATAAAAAAGCGCCTGTGCTGGATATTCAGCGTATCCGCGACATCCGTGAAGCAACAGGCAAACTGCCGCTGGTGCTCCACGGCGGCTCCGGTGTGCCGGACGAGCAGATCCGCATGGCAGTAGAAGCCGGTATCCGCAAGGTCAACTTCGCGACCGATCTCTGCTACGCCTTCCTCGATCAGGTCATGGTCACGGAGCGCACGACGGTTGCGCTGGATGTGTTCATGCGTGAACCGATCCATGCCATCCGCGATTACTGCATCGGCAAGATCAGACTGCTGGGCACGGACAGGATCCTGTAACCATTAAGCGCCTGCCGGGACACCGGCAGGCGCAGTGCTGTATGAAAAGGAGAAACCATATGAAGATTACAAAGCGTCCGTTCGGCACACTTGCAGACGGTACTGCCGTATCCTGCTGGACGATGGAAAATGCGCATGGCCTGCGCGCGGAGCTTTTGGACTATGGTGCGACGATCCGCAGCGTTCAGGTTCCCGATCGGGCAGGACGTCTTATCGACGTTGTGCTCGGCTATGACGATTTGGCCGGCTATGCCGGCAACCCCAGTTTCTATGGCGCGACAATCGGCCGCTTCGGCAACCGCATCGGCGGCGCGGAATTTGCGCTGAACGGAAAGACGTACTGGCTGGCGAAAAACAACGGTGAGAACCATCTGCACGGCGGTCTGCGCGGCTTTGACAAATACGTCTGGCAGGGAACGGAGGAGCCGGACGGTGTCCGGTTCACGCGCGTCTCGCCGGACGGCGAGGAGGGGTATCCCGGCACGCTGACGGTATCGGTGAAGTTCAGCTGGCAGGGAGACGGGCTGATGCTCCACTATACGGCGCAGTGCGATCAGGATACGATTTTGAATCTGACAAACCACAGCTATTTTAACCTCGACGGTGAGGGCACAGTGCAGGAGCAGCTTCTGAAAATTCATGCCGACCGCTATACGCCGAACGACGCGGGCTGCTTGCCGACGGGCGAACTTGCGCCTGTCGCGGGCACGGCAATGGACTTCCGCGCCTTCAAGCCCATTGGCAAGGACGCGGACAGCGACGAGCCGTGCGTGAAACCCTTCCGCGGCTACGACGTGAATTTCTGCTTGGACGGAAGCGTCCCGGCGATCGAGGCGAAGTCTCTCAAAAGCGGCATCGTCATGTGCGTGACGACCGACCAGCCCGGTGTGCAGCTCTTTACGGCCAATCATATGAAAGAGCGCATCGGCAAAAACGGCCAGAAATACGGCCACCGCTCCGCGTTCTGCCTCGAAACGCAGCATTTCCCGGACTGCATCCACCATCCGGACTGGCCAAGCTGCGTCCTGCGCGCGGGCGAGGTCTTTGACAGCAAGACCATCTATTCGTTTACGACGGAATAAGAAGGAAGGAATCTATAAATATGGCTGATTTTACAATGGACCGGTTCAGTCTGAAGGGCAAGACCGCCCTTGTGACCGGCGCGGAGCGCGGCATCGGGCTGGAGATTGCAAAGGGTCTGGCCGCGGCGGGCGCGAATATTATCATCGCAGGCCTGATGGAAGAAGAATTTCCGAAAGCGAAGGCCGCTGTGCGCGCCAAGGGCGTGAGCTGCACGGTGCTGAAAGCGGATATCTCGAAGGAAGAAGACGTGCTGCGCCTTGCGGAACAGGCGTGGGAGATCTTCCCGAACGGACTTGACATTCTGGTCAACAACGCGGGCGTCAACAAGCTGGCGCCCGCGGAGGAGATGCCGCTGGAGGTCTGGCAGAAGGTCGTCGGCGTCAATCTGACGGGCACGTTCCTCATGTGCCGCACGTTCGGAAACCGGATGCTGCAGCAGGGACACGGCAATATCGTGAACGTCGCGTCCATGTCCGGTCTGGTCGTGAACCCGCTGCCGCAGCAGCAGTGCGCATACAATTCATCCAAGGCGGGCGTCATCATGCTGACAAAGTGCATGGCCAACGAGTGGGCGCAGCGCGGCGTGCGCGTCAACGCGATCTGCCCCGGCTTTACCGACACGCCGCTCACGGCCAGACGGCTGAGTACGCCGAACGACCCCGCGGTCGCAAAGTGGCTCGGCGGCACGCCGATGGGAAGAGTCGCCCAACCGGACGAAATGGTCGGATTGGTGCTCTATTTTGCAAGCGACGCGTCCACGTTCACGACCGGCGCAGTCCTCTCCGTTGACGGCGGATATACGTGCCTGTAAGAAATACAGAATCAAAAATCTCCCGGAATACACGATTGTGCGTTCCGGGAGATTGTCTTTTCAAATATTCTGAATACGGTAACAAGCATATTGAAGGTGCTGCTTTTTTATAATGAATATATGTCGCTATTTTGTCGCACATTTTTCACGAATTCGCGCTGCTTTGGCTCTTGTAATGTCGCGCTGTTCTGTGATAATCTTATCATAGAAAATTACGGAAACAGATGTTTTGCGTGCTGGTGCGCGGAAACATCTGTTTTTGCTTTCCATTTTGATTTTGCACGGATGGGAGGAACACTATGGGGCCCACATGCAAAAGCTACGTTCTGGAACTCCTCGAGAATTCTTCACATCGGCTGCGGCAAATTGAACTCATGCGGTATGAGCTTCAGCATATACCGCAGGTTTCTGATTCGGAAATGATTGAGGCAATGTCCCTGCCGCCCTTGACAAGCAGCGAAAAAGCGACTAACTCAAAAGCTGTTCCGGACGTTGCGCTTTCCTATAAGAAAACGGCTGAACGGATGAATGCTGAGGCGCTGGGCGAACTTGCGTCTGCCTATGTGAACCTCTGGCGGGAGCATGACCGACTCCAGCATTATACTGGATTACTGGATGAGCGCCAGGGCAGAGTACTCCGGCTATACTACTTTGAGTCGTATGTGTGGACAGACGTTGCAAAGGTTATGCACATGACTGTACGGACAGCACAGAGAATCCGGCAGCAGGCAGTGGATGAGCTGGAAAAATTATACGCATTCGCCAAAGACTTTTTTCTAATTTAGTTGTTGTAAAAATAGAAAAGGATGGTTAATACAATGTCATTACCACAGGTTTTGATCAAAGACAAATACTGTCTGACGATTGATGAGGCTGTTGCCTACTTCAATATCGGCGAAAAACGAATGCGTAAAATCGTCGAAGAAAACCAAACATCGGATTTCATCATACAGAATGGTGTAAAAACATTGATCAAGCGAAAAAAGTTTGAAGCATTTCTTGATCGCATTTCCTCCATTTGAGAAACATCTTTCAAATTATAGTGTCTCCAGCGGCTAGGAAAGAAGCCTCTGACATGATATACTGTTTGTATATCGTGCCGAGGCTCTTTTTCATGAGGAAAGGAGCATGGAACATGAGCGAAAAAAGACGAGATCAAAGAAATCGTATTCTTCGCAATGGAGAGAGCCAACGCAAGGATGGCCGTTATGTATTCAAATATCGGGATATTAACGGTCAGCCGCAATTTGTATATAGCTGGCGGCTAGAGCCGACTGACAGACTGCCTGCCGGCAAGCGGGACGGTCCTGCGCTTCGGGAATTGGAACCGAAAATCATACGGGATCTTGAGGATAAAATATCTCCGCGCGGTGGTGACATGACTGTCATGGAACTGGTTCAAAAGTATCTGCGCACCAAAACCGGCGTCAGAGCAAGCACCAGGGCTGGCTATAAAACCGTTCTGAATCTTCTGGAGAAGGATTTATTTTCCGGAATCCGCATCGATCGTGTGAAGCAATCCGATGCAAAAGTATGGCTGATTGACCTGCAAAAAAGCGGCAAGAGTTATAGCAGCATTCACTCCATTCGCGGTGTCCTGCGTCCAGCATTCCAGATGGCCGTTGATGACGACCTGCTTCGTAAGAACCCGTTCGGTTTTGAATTGGCAAGTGTGATCGTTGATGACAGCGTGACCAGAGAAGCGATATCACGAAAAGATGAACGCACTTTTCTGGATTTCATCCGAAATGATAAGCATTACTCGCAGTATTACGACGGTATGTGCATTCTATTCAAAACCGGATTGCGCATTTCCGAATTTGCCGGCCTGACACTCAACGATGGCGATTTACGCGCCCGCGTGATCCACGTTGATCATCAGCTGCAGCGCACAACGCAGATGGAGTACATTATCGAAGATCCAAAGACAGAGAGTGGTATCCGTGATATTCCGATGACTGACGAGGTCTACGATTGCTTTTCCAGGATCATTGCCGGAAGGCCAAAACCAAAAGCCGAACCGTTTGTAGGCGGAAAAACAGGTTTTTTGTTTTTGGACAAAAACGGAAAGCCGAAAGTGGCGCTTCACTGGGAAAAGTATTTTCATTATGCACTGGAAAAGTATAATCGGACTTACAAGGTTCAGCTTCCCAAAATCACGCCCCATGTGTGCCGACATACATTTTGCTCCAATATGGCAAAGAGCGGCATGAACCCGAAAACGCTGCAATACCTGATGGGACACTCCGATATCAGTATTACGATGAACACTTATACGCACATCAAATTTGAAGATGCACGTGATGAAGTTGTTCGCGTGTGCTCGGAGCAACTGGCTGCAAAAAACCACATACAGCGGGTCAGGATGCAGGCAATCCGCTGATTTCCCAAGCTGTTGCTCGAAAACG